>ULOJ01025166.1_pt1 | contig 12733 bp, 9 predicted proteins | sample 1952461 | NCBI WGS metagenome assembly ULOJ01 (sample SAMEA4835600, study PRJEB28245) | human gut metagenome | biome: gut microbiome; material: fecal sample | place: Denmark | collected 2008
TCAGAAAGCCGTTGGTCATCTCATCCTCAATGTTGATGTTTACCTTGGTGCATAGCATTCCCTTTTCATCAGGTTTGTTAAACTTGGTGAAAGCGAATCCCAGATAGGTTGCCAGTGCAACATCCAGGGTGATGAGTAGGGTTTTCTGCCAATTGATATGCATTGATTACTTTGTTCTTGTTTGCATAAGTCCCTATCTTCGGGGCTTATTTTGATTCTAGAATCTTTGTGATCTCTGGAACGTAGTTGTCCAGATCGCCAGCTCCCAGAACGACGAGTACGTCGAAGTCACGGCTCTTCACCAGGCCGAGTACATCTTCCTTGTGAATCATGCTCTTCTCTACACCTGGTTTCAGGTTGTCGTAGATGAGCTTGGAGGTAACTCCTGGGATAGGCTGCTCGCGAGCAGGATAGATATCGCAGAGGATGACTTCATCGAGGAGACTCAGGCTGTTGGCAAAGTCCTTGTAGAAATCACGGGTGCGGGTATAGAGGTGAGGCTGGAAGATGGCTGTAATCTTGCGATTTTTGTAAAGCTCACGAATACTCTTTGCACTCTGGTAAATCTCTTTTGGATGATGAGCGTAGTCGGAAAGGAATACGAGCTTGTCGTTCTTGATCTTGAAGTCGAAGCGGCGGTCCACGCCTCCGTATGTCTTCATTCCGTAGCGAAGCTCATCGGCGGTACAACCATTCAGCTGTGCCATTGCCATTGCTGCCACACCATTTGTGATGTTGATTGGCACTGGCTGTCCGAGCTCTATGCCTGTAACGTTTTCGATAGGAGAGATGAAGTCGAATGTGATTCCGCCATTCTCTATCTTGATGTTCTCAGCGTGGAAGTCGCCTTCGTCCTGGCTGTATTCGTATATCTTGACGCCGTCCTGTACGTGCTGCTTCATCTCCAGGTCTTTGTGGATGATGAGCGCACCGCCCGGCTGAATCAATTCTGTATAGTGACGGAAGCTTTCGAGATAAGCCTCCTTGGTACCATAGATGTCGAGGTGATCAGGATCTGTAGATGTGATGACGCTCATCCATGGGCGCAACCAGTGGAAACTGCGGTCAAACTCATCTGCCTCGATGACTACGAAGTCGCTCTTGTCTGAGAGAATGTAGTTGGTGCCATAGTTCTTGGAGATTCCTCCGAGGAAGGCATTGCAGTCGAGATGGCTCTGGTGCATGATGTGGGCACACATGGTAGAAGTAGAAGTCTTGCCGTGTGTACCTGCCACGCACAGTCCCTTGTGGGTGCGGGTCAGAGTACCCAGAACCTGTGCACGCTTCTCGATGGTGAATCCATTCTCGCGGAAGTAAACCAGCTCCTTGTGCTCAGCAGGGATGGCTGGTGTATAGACAACCAGCGTGTTCTTGGCATCCTTGCAAGCCTCAGGGATGAGATCTACATTCTCTTCGTAGTGGATGAGCATTCCTTCTTTCTCCAACTCGTGAGTGAGATTGGAAGGAGTCTTGTCGTATCCGGCTACAACCAACTTCTTGCTGAGGAAGTATCTGGCGATGGCGCTCATACCGATGCCGCCTGCACCTACTAAATAAACTGCTTTAATATCCTTGATTTCCATTATCTTGTTGCTAATTTGATTACTTCGTCGGCGATGACGTCGGCTGAGTTCTTTAATCCTAATTTCTTGATGTTCTCACAGAGTGAGTTGAGTTTATCCTCGTTCTTGACAGTGTTGATGGCTTTCTGGAGCAATTCGTTTGGCGCATCAGCATCTTTCACGTAGATGGCTGCATCCTTGTTTACCAGTGCCATGGCATTCTTGGTCTGATGGTCTTCTGCCACGTTAGGGCTTGGGACGAGGATGACTGGCTTTCCGATGAGGCAGAACTCACTGATACTGCTGGCTCCGGCACGGCTGATCACGAGGTCGGCAGCCTTGTAAGCTGCGCCCATGTCGCTGATGAAGTCTGTAACCTTGAGCATTGGCAGTTCCTTGCCCTTGAGTTGCTCCATGATGGCTGCGTTGTAGTACTTACCTGTCTGCCAGATAAACTGCACGCCGCTTTCCTTCACGAGGTCGAGGTGCTGAAGCACGCTCTCGTTGATGGTTCTTGCACCGAGGCTTCCGCCCACGAGCAGGATGGTTTTCTTGTCAGGGTCGAGACCGAACTGCTTTCGTGCTTCTTCCTTGGTGAGGGTAGTCTCCAATACGTTCTGGCGTACTGGATTTCCCGTCATGATGATTTTGTCGGCAGGGAAGAAACGTTCCATTCCTTCGTAAGCCACGCATATCTTTTCTGCCTTCTTTGCCAGGAGCTTGTTGGTCACACCTGCGTATGAGTTCTGTTCCTGGATGAGGCATGGAATACCTTTGCTAGCGCAAACGTTGAGTGTAGGACCGCTGGCGTATCCGCCCACACCTACAGCAGCCATCGGCTTGAAATTCTTGATGATGCTCTTGGCCATGTGCTGGCTCTTCCATATTTTGAAGAGAACAGCGATGTTCTTGAGCAGATGCTTTCTGTCGAAACCGCAGATAGGCAATCCTTTAATTTCATAACCAGCTGCAGGAACACGCTGCATTTCCATTCTGCCAAGTGCTCCAACAAACAATATTTTGGCATCAGGGCGCTTTGCCTTGATGGCGTTTGCGATGGATACGGCAGGGGATATATGACCGCCTGTACCGCCTCCACTTATGATAATTCTCAGTTCATTATTCATAATCCATTCTTGTTTACGACCCGAGGGTCAACAATTTTCACGCAAAGGTAAGCAAAAAAATCCATTTAATGGCATTTTTTACCTTATTTATGATACTCTTTTGTTATGCAGCAGCAAATTTGTCAAAATTTGCTTCGTTTTGAGGCAAATCTTTCTTTTTTGCGGTTCTACTGATGCTTAAGATGATGCCCAGGTAGAGACAGTTGATGATGGTTGAGGTTCCACCTCGGCTGATGAGCGGAAGTGGCTGACCAGTAACCGGTGCCAAGCCCACAGCTACAGCCATGTTGAACAGTGCCTGGATAACCAGCATGATGGCAAGCCCCATGCATAGGAATGCTGGGAATGTGTTCTCACACCGGTTGGCGATTCGTCCGGCTCTGAAGAGCAGAATGATGTAGAGGAATGCCACAAAGAAGGCACCCCACAGTCCCATTTCCTCGATGATGATGGCGTAGATGAAGTCGGAGAAAGCTTGAGATAGGAAATCTCGTTCTACGGAGTTTCCCGGTCCCTTTCCCACGATATTCGATGAGGCGATGGCGATGTTGGCATGGGCCACCTGCGCATCCTTATCCAGATCCACGTCTTCCGGAGCCACTGGCTTGGAATTGATAAACTTGTCGATACGTGCTTTCCAGGTATCTGCTCGATGGAACATCTTCTCTGCCATACCTGGTGCTTCTTCCTTCTCGTTGATGTTCTCTGTGAGCGTATTTTCCGGCTTGTTTTCTCCGTTTTCCTTGTCTTCACCCACGATCATGACGCCGGCGAAGACAACGCAGATAAATATCAAGACGCTGCCCACGAGTTTGCCTATCTGACTCATAGGTACTCTTCCGATGATCATCATGCATAAGATGGTGATGCACAGAAGCATGGCTGTGGATAAGTTCTCAATTCCGATGAGGATGATAAACGGGCAGCAGGCCGTCAAGACATACTTGAAGGCTCTCCGTTCTGCACCATTCTGCGTCTGCATTGCACTGAGAATCTGTGCCACTACCAGCACCACCGCTCCCTTGGCTATTTCCGAAGGCTGAAACTGGATGCCCACCAGGTTAATCCAGCGGGATGCACCATTGGTGGATTGTCCCGCTATCAAAACCCAGATGAGTAAGCCCAGAGATGGAAATATCACAAAAGGAGTGACGATCTTGAAGTACTTACACTTAACCTTGAGCATACATATCATGGTGCCTAAGCCTAGAAAAAGGAGACCTATATGGCGTATTACCGGCGCCATATAGTTACCACTCTTGTACGACAAGGAGCTAGAGGCGGAATACACCTCTATGATGCTTATCATACAGAGAAAGAAGAAGACCATCCAGATGACCTTGTCTCCCTTGAATATGTTGCCTATGGTCTTATTGTTCATTTCTTAACTGTCCTATCTCTAAAATTATTATCACTTAAGTTCTTGCCAGATGAAAAGTTATTCACCGATGGCTCTTGCCAGGGCCTTGAACTGCTCGCCGCGGTCCTCCATGTTCTTGAAGAGGTCGAAGCTGGCGCAGCATGGGCTCAGCAATACGGTGTCGCCTGGCTTGGCAAGTTCCTGGCAGGCTGCCACGCAGTCTTTCATGCTGTGGGTGTCGCGAACAGGAATGCCCAGGGCGTCGAAGTTGTCGTGCAGCTTCTGGTTGTCGGCTCCGAGATATACGATACCAGCACACTTCTCCTTTACCAGGTCCTTGATCTGGTTGTAATCGTTGCCCTTGTCCTTACCACCGATGATGAGGATGGTAGGGGTTGTCATGCTCTCCAGAGCGTACCAGCAAGCATCCACATTGGTAGCCTTTGAGTCGTTTACATAGTAAACTCCCTTGAACTTGCCCACCTTCTCCAGTCGGTGCTCTACGCCTGGGAAGTCGCTGAGGCCCTTGTGTAGGGTCTCGTGGTCGATGCCAACGATGTTGCAGGCAAGTCCGGCTGCCAGGCTGTTGTAGATGTTGTGCTTGCCGCGTAGGCTCATGTCTGCCTGTGGCATCTCGAAGGCTGATGGGAAGTTGAGCTTGTACTTGCCGTCCTCGATGTAGCCCACGCATCCTTCCTCGTTGAATTCTGAGAATGGGCAGAGGTGTGACTTGAGGTCATACTTCTCCAGTTCCTTCTTCACGATAGGATCATCGTTCCAGAAGATGAAGCTGTCTTCCTCTGTCTGGTTCTGTGTGATGCGCATCTTGGCATCGGTATAGTTCTGCATCTTGAACTCGTAGCGGTCCAGATGGTCTGGAGTGATGTTGAGCAGGATTGCCACGTTGGCACGGAATTCGTACATGTTGTCAAGCTGGAAACTGCTCAGCTCGATGACGTAGTACTTATGAGGTGTCTCTGCCACCTGCAGCGCCAGACTCTTGCCGATATTGCCAGCCAGTCCTACATCGTAGCCAGCCGACTTGATGATGTGATAGATCAGCGAAGTAGTTGTGGTCTTGCCGTTGCTACCTGTGATACAGATCATCTTGGCATCTGTATATCTGCCTGCAAATTCAATTTCGCTGATGATAGGAGTACCCTTTGCCATCAGTTTCTGAATCATAGGGGCTTCCTTAGGAATGCCCGGGCTCTTGATGACTTCATCAGCGTCTAAGATTTTCTCTTCAGTATGATGTCCCTCTTCCCACTCAATGCCGTGGTCGTCCATCAACTTCTTGTAGTTGTCCTTGACCTTAGACATGTCAGAGACAAATACCTCGAATCCCTCTTTTTTCGCCAGCACGGCAGCACCTGCGCCACTTTCGCCAGCTCCTAAAATTACAATTTTGCTCATTGTTGTATCTTTATCTTGTCAGGCTGATAAGAGCCTTTGTTTTATCTTATCTTCAATGTGATGATGGTGAGTGCTGCCAGGATGATGGTCACGATCCAGAAACGGATGGTAATCTTTGATTCGTGGTAGCAGTTGCGAGGCTTCTTCCACAGATACTTGCAGTCTGGATCCAGCTGGCTGTCCTGTGTGCGGAAGTTGTCGTGGATAGGCGTGCGCTTGAAGATGCGCTGCTTGATGCCTCTGTGCTTACCCAGCTTGTAGTAATATACCTGCATCATCACGCTGAGGCTCTCTACGAAGAAGATTCCGCAGAGGATAGGCAGCATCAGCTCCTTGTGGATGATGATGGCGCCCACGGCGATGATTCCGCCGATGGTGAGCGAACCGGTATCGCCCATGAACACCTGCGCAGGGTAGGCATTGTACCAGAGGAAGCCGATGAGAGCTCCGATAAAGGCACAGAAGAATACCACCAGCTCCTCGGAGCCAGGAATATACATGATGTTGAGGTAGGCGGCAAACTCGATGTGCGACGACACATACGCAAGAATGCCTAATGCCACACCTATGATGGCGGAGTTTCCGGCACACATTCCATCCATTCCATCGTTGAGGTTGGCACCGTTGGAAACGGCGGTAACCACGAAGATGGTCATGATTACAAAGAGAATCCAGCCTGCAGCCACCTTGTATTTGCCGCAGAAGCTGGTAATGTTGGAGTAATCCAGGTTGTGACCCTTGAAGAACGGAATCGTAGTCTTCAGCGATTTCCTTGCTTCTGCGCGGTGTTTCACCACGGTCTCCTGTCCCTGGCGTTCGATGGCGAGGTTCTCGTTCATCTTCACGTCAGGTGAAGCCCAGAGCACCAGACCTACGATGAGGCCTATGCCCACCTGTCCCACAATCTTGTACTTACCCTTCAAGCCTTCTTTGTCGCGCTTGAAAATCTTGATGAAGTCATCCATACCACCGAGGAAACCAAGCCATACGGTAGTGATGATCATCAGAATCAGATAGATGTTGCGCAATCTGCCGAGCAGCAATACCGGTACGAGGATGGCCAGGATGATGATGACGCCACCCATGGATGGGACACCAATCTTCTTTATGCCGAATGGGTCGATGCTGGCATCGCGCTGGGTCTCGGTAATCTGCTTGCTCTTGAGGTACTTGATGAACTTCTCGCCAAACCATGCAGAGATGACGAGTGATAAAATCAGTGCGAGCAGGGCACGGAATGAAATGTAACCCCACATGTGGGAACCTGTAATGCCCCACTGCTCCAGAAATCTAAAAAGATAGTATAACATTTTTCTTCTTCTCTTTTTCTATTAGATGATAATACTACTTGTCGATACCGAAGATTTCGCGAAGCACTTCCTTGTCGTCAAAGTGATGCTTCACGCCCTTGATCTCCTGGTAGTCTTCATGTCCCTTTCCGGCAACGAGGATTACATCGCCCTTCTTGGCCAGCATGCAGGCTGTGCGGATTGCTTCCTTGCGGTCAACGATGCTGATCACCGTCTTCATCTGCTGGGCGTTGAGACCAGCCAGCATATCGTTGATGATGTCCTGTGGCTCTTCGAAGCGAGGATTGTCACTGGTGATGATAACCTTATCGCTCTGCTTAACTGCCTCTTGTGCCATCAACGGGCGCTTGCCCTTGTCACGGTTTCCACCGGCACCGCAGACAGTAATCACTTCGCCGCCCTTGCCCTCGAGAACCTCGTGGATGGCATTCAGTACGTTCTCCAATGCATCTGGTGTATGTGCATAGTCAACGATGGCTGTATAGCCTTCTGGCGACTGGATTGGCTCCAGTCGTCCGTTTACGCTGTGAAGGGTACTCATCACTACGAGTACATCCTCCGGCTTCTTGCCGAGCATGACGGCTGCACCATATACGGCAAGCAGATTGCTTACATTGAATTTTCCGATAAACTGTACGCCTACCTCTCTGCCATCTATCTCCAGATACATGCCGCCGAAGTGACACTCCAGGATCCTTGCCTTGAAGTCTGCCATAGAGCGGGTAGAGTAGGTCTTCACGGTAGCCTTGGTGTTCTGCACCATGATCATGCCGTTCTTGTCGTCCGCATTGGTGATGGCGAAGGCAGTCTTAGGCAGACCGTCGAAGAAAGCCTTCTTGGCGTTGCGGTAGTTCTCGAATGTCTTGTGATAGTCGAGATGGTCGCGGGTGAGATTGGTGAACAGTCCGCCGGCAAACTCCAAACCGCCGATACGCTTCTGTGCGATGGCATGAGAAGAGCACTCCATGAAGGCGTATTCGCATCCTGCCTCTACCATCTTGCCCAGCAGCATGTTCAGCTCGATAGGGTCTGGGGTAGTGTGGTCGGCAGGAATTGCCTCGCCCTCAATGTAATTGCAGACGGTGGAGAGCAGGCCGCACTTATGTCCGAACTTGCGGAACATATTATATAATAAGGTGGCGATGGTGGTCTTGCCATTGGTGCCAGTCACGCCAACCAACTTCAGCTTCTTGGATGGATCACCATAGAAGAGTGTAGCCACTTTACCTACAGCATCTTCGGTAGATGCTACCTGAATGTAAGTTACGCCTTCGATTTTCTCCTCAGGCATATCCTCGCACAAAACCGACTTTGCGCCCAGGGTCAATGCCTTTGAAATAAACTGGTGGCCGTCAACCTGAGTGCCCTTGATAGCAACGAACAGGTGACCTTCCTTAATCTTTCGGGAGTCGATGTTTACGCCCGAAACCTCTACATCAGCATCACCGACAATCTGAATCGGCTCGATGTTTTTGAGTAATTCTTGTAACTTCATATTTAATATCTTTATGTATTTACACCTTATTATTATATATATTAGTTCAATTCGATGATACAGATGGAACCCTTCTTGGCCGGTGTTCCCGGCATGAGACTTTGCTTGATTACCTTGCCTCTGCCATGAATCCTGGTTCTGATTCCTCTGCTCTCCATGCAGAAGATAGCGTCTCTGGCTCCCATGCCTGTAATATCGGGCACGGTGCTTTTGCCGTATTGCTTCTCCTTGATGAGCTTGATACTTCTGCTTCCTATGCGTTCTGCCTTGCCCCAGATAGGATTGCCGTTGGCGTAGCTTCCACTCCAGTTGGTGTTGGTCTTGATGCCCAGGTGGGTGAGTACGTAGTCGGCAGCCAGCACGTTTCCGTTCTTCACGTCCGGAACGAAGATGGAGGCTGAATCCTTGGCATCCTTCACGTCGAGTTTCAGGCTCTGTGCCATGATGCCTTCGGCAATGTCGTGGAATACCTTGCCACTCATGCTTCCGCCGGAAGCTGGCAAACCTGATTTCTGAATGCAGACGATACAGCTGTAGCGCGGATTGTCGGCAGGGAAGTAGCCGGCGAAGCTCACCAGATAGTTGGTAATGCCGCTCTTGTAACCGCCGGCTCCCTTGGAAACCTGAGCCGTACCGGTCTTTCCGGCAACCTTGAAGTTAGGCGAACCGGCTTTTTTGCCCAGTCCCAGGCTAACCACCTGTTCCAGGATGGTCTGCATCTTCTTGATGGATTGCGGTTTGGCTATCTGTGGGCGCATCACCTCTGGCGGAAACTCCATGATGGTTTCTCCGTTCTTCACTACCTTGCTCACGAATCTAGGACGCATCATCTTGCCGTTGTTGGCGATGGTGTTGTAGAAGGTGAGGGTAGAGATCGGTGGCACCTGCGTCTCGTATCCGATACTCATCCATGGCAAGCTGGTCTTTGCCCAGTTGTCATACTGTCCGTGGCTGTTTCTGTGCGGCATTCGGATTCGGGCAGGAGTAGCTCCCACCAGCGGAATCTTCAGGTCGTCGTGCAGACCGGTGCGATAGATGCCTTGTACGAATTTCTCCGGACAGTTGTGGTAGTGGTCGTCGATGATTCGGCTCACACCGATGTTAGAACTGTACCACAGTGTCTTTGCGAAGGTCAGCATTCCATATCCGCCCTTTCGCCAGTTATGGTCCTTCATATCTCGTCCGTACATCTGCCAGACACCACATCCCGTTTCCACGCGATAGGTAGTATCTACCACGCCATCATCGAGCGCTACGAGCAGCGAGGCTGGCTTGAATACCGAACCCGGCTCCAGAAGGTCGCTCACGGCATGGTTGTGAATCTCTCTGTATTCGCCATCGAAGCATTTTTCCATGTTTACAATGGCCTTGATGTCGCCGGTAGGCACATCCATCACGATGGCTACACCCACGTTGGCATTGATTTCCTTCAACTCTTCGATGAGTGAGCGCTCGGCAAGATCCTGCATGCTCACATCGATGGTGGTAACGATGTCGGCACCGTCGATAGGAGGGGTGTCGGTGATGTCGAGGAACTTGTTGCGCACCTTGCGGCGATGCACGATACCATTGGTTCCGCGCAGGATGGAGTCATAGCTCAGCTCCAGTCCGAATCTGGCGGTATCCTTGGCACCAAACATGGCTCCGATGGTTCTTCCTGCCAGCGAACCGTAGGTGCGGGTGCGGGCATTGTATTCCTCCCAGTGGAATCCGCTCTTGTAGGGAGTGAGGCGGAAAATTGGCAGCGCCTTCACCTCGGTGAAGGTGTTATAGTCGATACGACTTCCATATACCGCCCAGTGGCGGCTCTTCTTGCCACGTCCCTCTATGAGATGACGCTTGAATTCCTCTGCTGTCTTCTCCGGGAATATCTTGTGGAGTCCCTGGCAGATGGAATCCTGCTTGGCATCCCAAAGCGAGTCGTTGCCGGCTTCGGTCAGCGCCTTGAAGTCCATGAATACCTTGAACTCTGGCAGCGAACTTGCCATCAGCTGTCCTGCGCAGCTCAGGATGTTGCCTCGGTTAGGCTTCACGGTCACGGAGTCTCTCTTCTGTCGCTCGGCAACCTGCATCCAGTAGTCGTGCTTAGCCGTCATGATGTAGAGTGCTTTTCCTACGATGGCGGTGGCAATCAGGGTCATGATGATGGCGATGGCACTATAGCGCGGCATTATTTTCTTATGCTCAAACTTGCTCATTCTTCTGGTACGTTTATGATGTAGGGAGGTTGTGTAGCGATGTGCAGGGTGCTGTCCTTGCTGTGCTTCAGCATGTTGAGCACATTGCTTTCACGACTCTTCTCTGTTATCTGACTGCTGGTTGACAGTGCTCTGTATTTCGTGTCTTGCAGCTCTTTTTGCAGTTGGTCCAATTCGATGAGGTCCTTCTGGATGCTGTATCGGTTGGATATGTAGATAATGATGAAAAACACGATGAGCATGAACAGCCATATCTGCTTTCTGATGATTTGTGCGGTGAGGATGTCACCACCCAGAATCTTGCGCAGTGTGAAGCTGGCAGATCCCGATTCTTCCTCCTCGATGGCCTGCTTGGCAATCACTTCCTTGAGCGAAGCCTGCGGAGCCGGTTTGGGAGCTTCCGGCTGCGCCTTCTGCTCTTCAGCCGGGCTGCTTGTTTCTGGTTTTTCTTTATCTTGTTTCATTTTCTATTGCATTACATGATTGCAGTTACATGATAATCTCATTTACTCTATTTCTTTTCTGCGATTCTCAACTTGGCGCTGCGGCTTCTCGGGTTTCTCTCCTGCTCATCGGTATTTGGTATGATTACCTTGTTGTTGACGAGCTTGAAAGGCGTCTCGATTCTTCCGAAGAAGTCCTGTTCTACCTTGCCCTCTGGATTGCCCGCCTTCATCATGTTCTTCACGATGCGGTCTTCCAGTGAGTGATAGGTAATCACCGAGAGTCTTCCTCCCGGCTTGAGTAGTTCGGTGGCAGAGCGGAGCATTTCTTTCAGGGCATCCATCTCGTGATTCACCTCTATGCGCAGTGCCTGGAAGAGCTTGGCCATCTCCTTTTTCTCCCGCTCTCGCTTGAAGAGGGGTTCCACGGCAGCCATGAAGTCCTTGGTGGTCTTGATAGGGCTTGCGGCTCTTGCCTTGACCAGCGCTGAAGCGATGCGGCGGGAATTCTTCAGTTCGCCGTAGAGATAGAAGATGTCGGCAAGAGCCTCTTCCTCGTATTCGTTCACGATGTCGGCAGCAGTCTTCCCGGCTCTCTTGTTCATGCGCATGTCGAGAGGAGCATCAAAGCGGAAGGAGAATCCGCGGGTCTCGTCGTCGAAATGATGACTCGATACACCGAGGTCGGCGAGTAGTCCGTCCAGTCCCTCCACGCCATAGTATCTCATCCAGTTCTTCAGGTATCTGAAGTTGGAGCATACGAAGGTGAAGTTGGGATTTGCCACCACGTTGCGCTCGGCATCAGCGTCCTGGTCGAAGCTGTAGAGATGTGCTCCCTCGCTTAGGCGGGAGATAATCTCCCTGGAATGTCCTCCACCGCCGAAGGTAACATCTACATAGATGCCGCCTGGCTGGATGTTGAGTCCGTCAACGCTCTCTTTGAGGAGCACGGGTACGTGATATGTTTCTGCTGTCTTGATCATTCTTCTTGATTCTTTTTCTTTTGTAAGTTACTTATTTTTAACTCGTTTCTTTCACGTGCATGTACTTATATACAGCGCGTATGTACCTATTTAATAGGAATTCGGCTCCAAAGGTACATAAAAATCCTCACATAGCTCCATGTTTCCCCACAAATTTTATGAAACGGGCGCAAAAAAATGATTTTTTTCATTTTTACGCTCCTTATTCGCTGATATCTGGTAATTCGCGAAAAACGATGTTTTTTGTCTTGATTTCTCCCGAAAAGGTGGAAAAATGCACTATTTTTTAGCTTTATTGATAATTTTTCGGGAAAAATGACTCATATTTAAAAAAGAAAAACTAACTTTGCAGGAACTTATTAGGTTTACTGAAAATGAGTGGTTCAATAGAGAAAACGATAGACATAGAAAAGATACTGAAGAACAAGATGGGGAGCAAAGCTAAATTTGTTCCCGGATTCCTCGTGTCTTGGCTAAAAAAGATTATACACGAAGACGAAGTGAACAAGTTCTTGTGGGAAAGCCGAAACCTCTCCGGTACGGAGTGGCTTACAGAATGCGTGCGCTATCTGAAGATGGATGTAGAAATCGTAGGCTTGGAGAATTTGCCGGATAAGAATGATGGCAAGCTCTATACTTTCGTGTCTAATCATCCGCTGGGTGGACAGGACGGCGTGTGCCTCGGCTCCATCATCGGAACGCATTATGATGGTAAGTTCCGCTATCTGGTAAACGATCTGCTGCTCAATCTCCCGGGCTTGAAGCCGGTGAGCATCGGTATCAACAAGACCGGCCGACAGAGCCGTGACTTCCCTCGCATGGTAGAGGCTGGGTTCCAG
>ULOJ01024038.1_pt1 | contig 12624 bp, 7 predicted proteins | sample 1952461 | NCBI WGS metagenome assembly ULOJ01 (sample SAMEA4835600, study PRJEB28245) | human gut metagenome | biome: gut microbiome; material: fecal sample | place: Denmark | collected 2008
TTGAGAAACTGCACTCCGGACGTAAGGTTGACAACTCTGTCGACGACCTCACACGCAAGGAACTTATGTTCGGTTTCGGCGAGGAAGATGTCGATGGCACCATCGTTCCGATGGCCACCAACGGCCAGGAACCTACCGCTTCAATGGGCAACGACACTCCGCTGGCTGTATTGAGCGGCCACGCGCAGGTGTTCTTCAACTACTTCCGACAGCAGTTTGCGCAGGTTACCAACCCTGCCATCGACTCTATCCGCGAGTCGCTGGTCATGTCTTTGTCGGAATATATAGGTCGCGTGGGCTCCGGTATTCTCTCGCCCGACGAGTCGAATTGCAAGATGGTGCGTCTGCCCCACCCCATTCTGACCAATACCCAGCTCGATATACTGTGCAACATACGCTACAAGGGATTTAACACAGTCAAGTTGCCTATGCTGTTTGAGTGCAGCAAGGGCGAAGACGGACTGCGCGAGTCGCTCGATGCACTCTGCAAGAAGGCCGAACGCAGCGTCGACGACGGCTACAACTACATCATCCTCAGCGACCGCGATGTCGATGAGGAGCACGCAGCCATTCCTTCGCTGCTCGCAGTGAGTGCCGTTCATCATTACTTGATTTCCGTCGGCAAGCGTGTGCAGACCGCACTTATCGTAGAGAGCGGTGAGATTCGCGAGGTGATGCACGCCGCATTACTCTTGGGCTACGGCGCTTCGGCACTCTGTCCGTACATGACATACGCCATACTTGACGACCTTGTTAAGCGCGGAAAGATTCAGGAGAACTATCCGACAGCCGAAGCCAACTACATCAAGGCAGTGAAGAAAGGTCTGTTGAAGATTATGGCAAAGATGGGTATCTCAACCATCCGCTCATATCGCGGAGCCAAGATATTCGAGAGCATAGGTCTGTCGGAGGCGCTGTTGAAGACCTACTTCGGTACAGAAGTGAGCACTATAGGCGGCGTTGGACTCGAAACCATCGCCCGCGACGCAATCAGCATGCACAACAAGGCCTTCAACAACCACAAAAAGCTCGACTTCCTGCCCAACCTCGGACAATTCCACTGGCGCAAAGACGGCATACGCCACGCCTGGAACCCCGAAACCATCGCTACACTTCAGCTTGCCACACGCACTGGCAATTACGCTAAATACAAAGAGTTCACGAAGTTTGTCGACGAGAAAGAAGAACCAATCTTCATCCGCGACTTCTTCGATTTCAAACAAAATCCGATACCAGTCGACGAGGTAGAACCCGTCGAGAACATTGTTAAACACTTCGTGACGGGTGCCATGTCGTTCGGAGCTCTGTCAAAGGAAGCTCACGAGGCAATGGCTCTTGCCATGAACAAGCTCGGCGCACGCTCAAACACAGGCGAAGGCGGCGAGTTGAGCGAGCGTTTCCACGAGACTGTGGATGGCGTTTCGCTTTCGAGCAAGACCAAGCAGGTTGCTTCGGGACGCTTCGGCGTAACTACAGAATACCTGGTCAACGCCGAGGAGATACAGATTAAGGTGGCGCAGGGTGCCAAGCCGGGTGAAGGCGGACAGCTGCCGGGCTTCAAGGTGAACGAGGTGATTGCCAAGACGCGTCACTCTATTCCCGGAATCTCGCTCATTTCGCCTCCTCCTCACCACGACATCTACTCTATTGAGGACCTGGCTCAGCTCATCTTCGACCTCAAGAACGTCAATCCTAAGGCAGCCATCAGCGTCAAGCTCGTTGCCGAGAGTGGCGTAGGCACCATCGCAGCAGGCGTTGCCAAAGCCAAGGCCGACCTCATCGTCATCTCAGGAGCCGAAGGTGGCACTGGTGCTTCGCCTGCATCGAGCATGCGATTTGCCGGTATTTCACCCGAAATCGGATTGTCTGAAACTCAGCAGACACTCGTCAAGAACGGTCTGCGCGGTCAGGTTCGCCTGCAAGTGGACGGCCAGTTGAAGACAGGACGCGACGTTGTGCTCATGGCTCTGCTCGGTGCAGAGGAGTTCGGATTCGGTACTGCAGCGCTGATCGTGCTCGGTTGTGTGATGATGCGTAAATGCAACCTCAACACATGTCCAATGGGCGTAGCCACACAGAACCCCGAACTGCGCAAGCTGTTCCGCGGCAAGGCTGAATATCTGGTCAACTACTTCACCTTCGTAGCCCAAGAGGTGCGCGAATACTTGGCTCAGATGGGCTATCGCAGCCTCAACGAGATAGTAGGACACACCGAACTCGTCGTCACAAAGAAGGACGAGAAGAATCACAAGTCGGCTCTGCTCGACTTCCACCGACTTCTGTTCCAGGAGCCCAACGGCTGCACGCTCTATCATACAGCACAGCAACGACACGAGCTTGGCGACGTATTAGACCAGCATCTGATACGTGGAGCGCAGAACGCGATAGAACGTCAGGACGAGGTTTCGCTCGATTTCGCCATCAAGAACACCGACCGTGCCGTTGGCGCAATGCTTAGCGGAATGATAGCTCAGAAGTATGGCGAGGCAGGACTGCCCGACAAGACCATCAACGTGAAGTTCAAAGGCTCGGCAGGACAGAGCTTCGGCGCATTCCTCGTTAAAGGTGTCGACTTCAAACTGGAAGGCGAAGCCAACGACTACTTCGCCAAGGGCCTCTCAGGCGGACGCATATCAATACTCCCGCCCATTAGAAGCAACTTCGCAGCCGAGGACAACATCATAGCCGGCAACACCGGACTGTATGGCGCAACAAGCGGCGAACTATACATAAACGGTAAGGTTGGCGAACGCTTCGGAGTGCGCAACTCGGGCGCAACAGCCGTTATCGAGGGCGCAGGCGACCACTGCTGCGAGTATATGACGGGCGGTCGCGTAGTAGTACTGGGCGAAACGGGACGCAACTTCGCTGCCGGTATGTCTGGCGGTGTAGCTTACGTGTGGGACAAGAACCACAATTTCGACTACTTCTGCAATATGGATATGGTCGAAATCAACCTTGTCGACGACAGCAACTACCGCAAGGAGCTGCACGAACTCATACGCCAGCACTACCTATACACCGGTTCGAAACTCGCACGCACCATGCTCGACGACTGGAACCGCTACGTTGAGGACTTCATACAGATTGTCCCAATCGAGTATAAGCGTGTGCTGCAGGAAGAGCAGGTACGCAAGCTGCAACAGAAGATTGCAGACATGCAGAGAGACTACTGATTTGCGCGAGGGCGCAAATCAGAGTTTGGAGTTTTGAATTTTGAGTTTTGAATTATCGGACGGAGCCGATTAGGAATTGTTCAATTTTGAATTGATTTATAGAATCATCTTAAAACCAATACTGAACAACCCAAAACTCAAAACTGGATAATTCAAAATGCGCAAAGCGCACAACTCAAAATTCAAAACTCAAAACTCAAAATTGCGACTGCAAGTCGCAAAAATTCAAAACTCAAAACTCAAAACTCAAAATTAGGAATTATGGGCAATCCAAAAGCATTCCTCACTATACACCGCAAAGAGGCGGGCTACCGCCCCATACACGACCGCATTCACGACTTTGGTGAAGTCGAACAAACACTCAACAGCAACGACCGCCGACAGCAGGCATCACGCTGTATGGACTGTGGCGTACCCTTCTGCCACTGGGCATGCCCCCTGGGCAACAAGGCACCCGAGTGGAACGACGCCCTATACAAGGGCGACTGGGAGCTGGCTTATCGCCTGCTCAACTCTACCAACGACTTCCCCGAGTTCACCGGACGCATCTGTCCGGCGCTGTGCGAGAAGGCTTGCGTGCTCAATCTCGTTGAACACGAACCTACAACCAACCGCGAGGACGAGTGCGCCATTACCGAACACGCATTCCAGGAGGACTACGTACGTGTAGAACAACCCGAGCGCAACGGCAAGAAAGTATGCGTCATCGGAGCCGGACCTGCCGGACTCGTGGCAGCCAACCGCCTCAACCACATGGGCTACTCGGTAACAGTGATGGAGAAGAACGAAAGCGCTGGTGGTCTGCTGCGCTACGGCATTCCTAACTTCAAGCTCAACAAGGCTGTCATCGACCGCCGTATCGCTCTGCTCGAAGAGGAGGGCATCGTATTCAAATACAACTCACCAGTCGACGTAGAACATCTGCCCGAAGGCTTCGACGCCTACGTTGTGTCTACCGGCACGCCCACAGCACGCGACCTCAAGATTCCCGGACGCGAACTGAAGGGCGTACACTTCGCTCTCGAAATGCTCTCACAGCAAAACAGAGTGTTGGCAGGCATGGAGTTCAAGAAGGAAGAACTGGTCAACGCCAAGGGCAAAGACGTGCTCGTTATTGGCGGTGGCGACACCGGATCAGACTGCATCGGAACGGCACACCGTCAGGGATGCAAGTCAGTGACACAAATTGAGATTATGCCGCGACCCGTAGACGGACCCGACGACCCAAAGAATCCATGGCCCAACTGGCCTCGTACACTCAAGACTACATCGTCGCACGAGGAGGGATGCACACGCCGATGGAACATCAACTCATTGGAGTTCCTCGGCGACAAGAACGGCAAGCTCACCGGAGTGCGCGTTCAGGAGATAACATGGAAACCCAATCCCGATGGCGGACGTCCGCTGATGGAACCCGTGGGCAAGCCCGAAATCATCAAATGTGAGATGGTGTTGCTCGCAATGGGATTCCTCAAGCCCGAACAACCCAAGTTTGCCCCCAACGTATTCGTAGCCGGCGACGCAGCCAACGGAGCCTCGCTCGTAGTACGTGCAATGGCAAGCGGAAAGCAAATAGCTGCCCAAATAGATAAATTCCTATCGAAGTAATTGCTTTTATATGTCCTGTTGCTGAAACAGAACAAATGGCAGCTATATAGAGACGGGGTCGTCACCGAAGAGGCAACGGCCCCGTTATTTTTTTGCCCGTCAAACGACGGTTTCCGAAAAGGAGTCCTTTTGCCCTTCAAAAGGGTTCGTTTTGCATTGCAAAAGGACTCCTTTTGCAACCTAAAAGGGGTCCTTTTGAAAGCCAAAAGGACTCCTTTTCAAATTCGTTCATTACAAGCGGCTGAAACAGTCATTACAAGTGGGGCAAATCGTCGTTACCAGTGTCTGAACAACTCCATATTCACCCGCACGCCCATTCCGTCGAAACGCCAGTTGCGCTGTGCTACGAACCAGCCCAGCGACAAGGCTCTTGTGGAGAATCCGTAGCCGTATTCGATGTAGGGATTGAGGCGTTTGACGGAGAGGGCGTTGATGTATATGCGCTCACGCTCTATCAGTCGGCCGGCTATGGGAAGCCACGAGAGCAGTAGCAGCGGCGTCTCGTAGGCGGCATTGGCACGCACGTAGTATTTCGAGGCGTTGTACCACTGGCTGTTGAGCAACTCGAATGTGCATGCCCAGTCGTCGTTCCATCCTCCGGGAATGTTGTTTTCGCGGAAATTAGAGTAGTCGAGGAAGTAGCTGCCGAATCCCTTGTGTGTGTAGAATCCGGTGCCGGCGCGCAGCTGCAGATAGCTCAGCGCCGAGAGATGGTGCTTGTACTGTCCGTCTATCTCCACACGCTCGTAGTCGGTGTCCGACCCCATGAACTTGCGTATGCCACGCTCGTAGTCGATGGTCAGGATAGGTCCGTTGTAGCCCATGGGCCTATAGGTAAGCTCGGCGATAGGTGCTACGGAGTTGTACGAGTCCTTGCGGCCCAGAAGGTTGAAGCTATGGTTGTCGACGGCAGTACGCTTGTGCGAGACAATGCCCAGTTCCAGCCCCCAGTGCGACGACGGGTCGTAGTGTGCCACGGCCTTGAAGCTGTGCACGCTGAAGTTGGTGAGGTTGAGTCGCGACCAGTCTATGCTGTCCTTGCGTTCCAGTCGGATGGCATCCATCAGTTCGGAGTTGTATATATGTCGTCCACTCGACCACTCGGTGCGTATATATGCGTTGCGTCGCTGGTTGATATAGAATGTGAAGGGGAAGTCGAAGTATATCTGCTTCTGCTTGAAGGAGTAGCCGGTCTTGAATCGCAGCTGCAGGGCCTGGCGTTCGTTGAAGAAGTAGGAGCCTCTGATGTCGAACTTATACGTCAGTCCGCGGCGCGCACTGTAGCTGAACGACAGCGGATTGAGCACCGGACTGATGCGGAAGTTGCCCTGCTCGTGCGTGCCGAACTTGCGTCGGGTGCGCATCACGAGGCGGCGTCCTACGTTCTTCCAGAGCAGTTTGGTCCACATACGGGTCTTGCTGCGCTGGGTGGCGGTGTCGGCTTGCCGGGCGTCGCGTGCTGCGTAGTAGCGGCTGTAGAGATACTGCTCGTGGCTGTTTGTGGGTATGGGGCGTACGAGGTTGAGCAGCGCCGTGTCGCTGCGGTTGACGATCTGTACAGAGTCGGGCAACTTCTTGGGCAGGTCGTACACCGTTGTGTATTCGGCGGTGATGTCGTTGCCGAGGAAGAGAAATCGGGTGTTGAGGTTGCATTGTGCCGGCATGAGTGTCTTGACGCCCTCGTCGCCCGTGGTCATCGTTACATGGAAGCGCACGAGGTCGTACTCGCCGTCAAACGAAGTTTCGAGTATCCGGCCCGTCGATTCCTCTATACGTGCCCATCCGCGCACCAGTTTGGTGTTCTTGAGGCGCGGCCTGAAGCTTACGATTACGGCTCCGCGCATAAACGGACTGACCTTGTAGCGGTAGAAACGGCGGTTGCGCACGTGGAAAGGCGATATGATTCGTCCGTCGATGAGCAGTTCTTCGTAGATGAGAGGAGTGAGATATTTCAGTACGGTGGGCATTGTTCGCATGCCGTAAGGTATGGTGTTGCGCTCGAGCATCTGCGTAAGGTGCATGTCGCCCGGACGTTTCATCATCATGCGGTCGTAGGTTTCGCCTACATGTTCGCGCACTCCGGTGTTTGCAATGGCATACATCGTCGGAATGGCGAGCAACAGACAGTTGCGGCGGTTGGTACGTATGTCGTACTTCAGATATGCATAGCTCTCCTGAGCCTTCAATCCTACGGTGTCGACCGAGGCTGCATAGCCGAACACACGCTTCATAATCTGAAGCGCGTACTTGCGGTCGGCGGCGTGGGCACGGGTGCATCCAGCCATCGTCAGCACTATAACGAGCAGTATGTTTAAGAAGTATCTCACGGTTATATATTCGTTGCAAAGTTACACCAAATTTCATGTATCCCACATTTTTTTGTTTAAAAATTTGGCATTCTGCTTTAAAAGCAGTATCTTTGCACCCGCAAACTTATCCATTAGGTATAAGTCGGACTTGTAGCTCAGTTGGTTAGAGCAACAGACTCATAATCTGGAGGTCCCTGGTTCAAGCCCAGGCTGGTCCACGCTTCTATTACAGCGACTTACGCTTCGGCGTAGGCCGCTGTTTTTGGTTTCTGGGTATTTCATTTGTTATGCACCTTTTATACTAATTGTCATCATTCCAATATCGCCGACCCAGCACCATTTTGCTGTGAAGCCTCATTGTTTTGTTTTACGTGTTTGCCGAAGCCGAACACATAAGAAGCGCTCATTTTTACATAGCAATGACTATCCTCTCCATAACCAGACTGCTTGCGGTCGAGATACCTGCTGTTCATCTCATTACTTGAATTCTTCCAACTCCATGTGAATGGATTGGCAATCTGGGCCAATACATTCCATGATGAGTTTCCCAATCATATACTCAAGGAATAGGTCTCTTTATGTTTAGTCCATAATCCATTGATTTCACTTCCCGGTGCACTCTTTGTTTCAATCTAATATCTTCCTTTTGGGGTGGTTTATTAGACTAACATATAAGGTATAGAATTATGAATGGTTATTAACTGTTTTTAAGTGTAATGTATCTAACAGTTCTCTTTAAAAATCGTATTTTTGCCATTAACAAAGACAAATGGTATTTCCGATAACAATAAGTGTGATATGTTATGAAGAAACTAATAGCTTTTTTAATATTCTTGTTAGCAGCAATACAGGGGGCAACGGCGCAAGAAGTGCTTGGGCAGCAAATACCATTGCCTTTAGCTGATGACTATAAAAATACGGAGTTCCATTCTGTTGCGCCTTCCTACTCTGACATTCTAATGATGAGGGCGTTATCTTCTTCCGAACTTCTTGCCATGCCTAAAACACCACTTACGCCTATGCCGTTCGCTACAGAGCCACCGCTTGCCTACAAATATGACGCAAGCCATTCAGGGGCGATGTCGACAAAGATTTCAAAAGACTTGAAGTTTACTGCCGTTGGAACATACCGCAGTTACATAGGACTGATGGATGTGCAATCGGTAAGTGGCAACATGCAATATAGCCTTGGAGCAATTAATATGCAGGGTTCGCTTATTGCCAACCGCTATCACTACCATAGGGGCATCATCTCGCAATACGGCATATCAGGACAGATAGTCTATAGCTTCAACCCAAATCTTTCAGCCACCATCTTTGGCACCTATTATAATAGCAATCCATTCATAAGTATGGCGGCATTCCCATTCGTGCCTACAACAAGCTATGGTGGATATATGACCGTTGGCAACAACAGTTTCTATATGAACCTTGGCGTTGAACGCCGCTACAATACGTTCGAACACAAAATGGAGACAGTGCCTATCATTTCTCCTGCGTTCAAGATATCAAATAAAGTTACCGTCGAACTACCATTGGGCGACCTTGTGAAGCATGTTGTTGAGGATGTGATTATGAAGAATCGCTGAACAGTGGGCTGATAGTATAAACAAACTATTCATATTTTGTTCTTTATTGGCTTTATTTTATTACTTTTGTAGCGTTTTATTGAACAACTTGCAATGTTTCTTTAATAAACGTAATCATTTTGGGAGTTATAAAGCCGTAATAAAAACACATGAATATGGATAACGTCAACGATTTTTTCGCCACGCTCAGCTCGTGTCTTTGGGGCTGGCCAATGATAGTACTGCTACTTGGCACCCACATTTTTCTAACTATCCGCCTGCGTTTCCCTCAACGCAAGATATTCACAGCCATCCGTCTGTCGGTACAACGCGACAAATCGCAGAAGGGAGACGTGTCGCAGTTTGGCGCGCTTGCTACCGCTCTTGCTGCCACAATAGGTACGGGAAACATCATTGGTGTTGCTACGGCGGTGGCATTAGGCGGTCCTGGAGCTGTGTTCTGGTGTTGGTTGACGGGCGTTTTCGGCATTTCTACAAAATATTCCGAGGCGTTGCTCGCTATAAAATACCGTGTGAAATCGGAAAGAGGAACGATGCAGGGAGGTCCGATGTATACTCTGGAACGAGGTTTGGGCTGGCGCAAGATGGGATTTCTCTTTGCCTTGTTCACAGCAATAGCAGCATTCGGCATAGGATGCACGGTGCAAGCCAATGCCATTTCGACCATAATGCATGCTTCGTATGGCATCAGCACGGAATTGAGTGGCAGCATACTGATGCTGCTTACGGCTGCTGTGCTCATCGGCGGTGTTCGAAGCATATCAAAAGTGTGCAGTATGCTGGTTCCGTTTATGGCATTGCTGTATGTGTTGGGATGCGTCTACATATTGTGTGGCAATGCCTGCTACATCGTGCCGGCGATAAGACTGATAGTGCATTCGGCATTCTCGCCGGAAGCAGCAGGAGGCGGATTTGCGGGCGGTTCGGTCATGATGGCAGCCCGTTACGGCATAGCGCGCGGTCTGTTCAGCAATGAGTCGGGACTCGGTTCAGCCCCAATCGTTGCAGCTGCGGCACGCACCAAGAATCCGGTACGCCAGGCTTTGGTATCGTCAACGGGCACATTCTGGGACACGGTGGTGATATGTGCGCTCACCGGGCTCGTCATTGTAAGCAGTATCATAGCCTATCCCGACATCGACTACAGCGAAGGTGCTGAGCTGACGAAGATGGCTTTCTCGAAGATTCCAGTCATCGGTCCGTTCATATTGAGCTTCGGCTTGCTGACATTCGCCTTCAGCACCATTCTCGGATGGGGCTATTATGGCGAGCGAGCAATGGAATATATCAAGGGAAAGCGCTGCACCTACGTCTATCGTCTGCTCTACATCGTGGCAGTATTTGCAGGCAGCGTTGCCAATCTCGCTATAGTGTGGAACATAGCCGACTGCATGAACGCCCTCATGGCAATCCCTAATCTGCTGTCGCTGATATTCCTGAATGGCGTAATCGTGCATGAGACACGCAAGTATCTGTGGCGCGACCGACTCGACCGCGAGATGAACGAGTAACCTTACACTTCGTTCTGCTCGCTTAATTGTCTTCGCAAAAAGTCCTCCAGCGTTTTCTTGTCGGGCAACTGTAGCATGTACGTGGAAACAAACAGCTGGTTGTCCATGCCCGCAAGAGCATACTCAACCATTTTCTTTCCCTTGCGAGTGCAGAGGAGAATGCCGATAGGAGGATTGTCGCCGGGTTGCATTTCGTTCTCGCGATAATGAGATACGTATGCGTTGAGCTGTCCGAAGTTCTCGTATGAGAATTCCTCGTTCTTTAGTTCGATGATTACTCCGCAATGCAGAATGCGGTTATAGAACACAAGATCGGGATAATAATATTCGTCATCGATGATAATGCGCTTTTGTCGTGACTCTAAACAGAAGCCCTTTCCAAGTTCAAGAATGAACTCTTGCAGATGACTGATTAGTGCATTCTCCAAGTCATGTTCGTCAATAACGTCCTGCGGTTTCAATCCAAGAAACTCAAAGGTGAAAGGTTGGCGTATCTGTAACTCTGCCGAATCATGTCCTTGAACGGAAGGAAGCGACAACAGTTTGTCCGGATTGGTGCTGATACCAGCCCTTATATATAGGTTGGTACTTATCTGACGACGAAGCTCACGAACCGACCAAGTACACTTGATGCACTCCTGCTCGTAGAAATAACGGGCAAGAGGGTCGTCGAGAGTCATAATCTCACGTAAATGAGTAAAAGACAAGTGAGAGATAATAGTTTTGCCTGGTGTTACAAATTGGTGCATCACTGTCGCACTTTTTTGATTTCCAAATTCATCGGATACAGTTCGACAAATATTAAGAGGTAGATTATCCGACATTTGTGGATAGAGTCTATAGAACTTTCTTGCCCATTTGAACAAAGTAGTTGTCATTCCCTTCCTATTCACTCTCTCCTCCAGTTTCTTCAGCAGCTTCGCCCCATACTCTGCCCTATCCTTGCCGTGCTGTTCATATTCCACGATGTAATAACCTATGAGCCAGTTGCGCATTGTCTGCAAACGGTTGATCGCTTTGACTGCAGAAGACAGAGCGGCATCGTGAGTTGACTGAATAATGGAAGTCAAGTCGCCGAAGGAGTGAAGCTTGTTGCTCCAATCCTCAAAAGGAAGTTCCATGCCGTCATGGGCGTATGTTGATATATCTTTCATAATGTAGTTGTTGTATAGATGTTTACAAAGATACAGAAAGCAACTCACAATCCACCATATTATCCTAAAAATCATAGAATTTAGGTATTGTGTAGAAGTTAAAACCGAGCTAATTTTGCAGCGGTGATACGACCGAGCAGAATGCTTGGCGGTGTTAGAACCAAGAACTTTAACCGCACATTTATAATAAAAACAACTGAAGATTATGAAGAAGACTGTAATCATCTATGGCACAAGCACTGGTACTTGTGAAGACCTGGCTGGCAGAATAGGTGCCAAACTGGGCGTAGACAACATCATCAACGTCACCGACCTTGACGACAGCGTCATCGCCGACAACGACAATCTGATTCTCGGCACATCTACATGGGGTGCTGGCGAGGTGCAGGACGACTGGTACGACGGACTGAAGACGCTCAAGGGTGCCAACCTTGAGGGCAAGAGTGTAGCCATCTTCGGCTGCGGCGACTCCGAGTCTTACCCCGACACCTTCGTAGGCGGAATGGCTGAGCTGTACAATGCGGCAAAGAATGCAGGTGCCAACGTTATCGGTGGCGTGTCTACCGACGGCTATACTTTCGATGACTCGGAATCGGTGGTTGACGGAAAGTTTGTAGGTCTGGCGCTCGACGAGGTGAACGAAGACGACAAGACCGACGAGCGCATCGACGCATGGGTGGCTGAGATACAGCCCAGTCTGTAACCAATACATCTGTTCTTACTCTCATATTTAAATCCTCAAGTTCACAATCATGCAGCAATCCACAGTACTACCCATAGACATGAAGGTTCTGATGAACCATATATACGAATACAAGAAGGGTGTGCGCCGTATGGTGCTATTCACCTTCAACAAGAAGTATGAGGACTTCGCCATACGCCGTCTGGAAAGCCAGAACATCAAATACGTGATCCAACCCGTTGGCAACGACCGTCTGAACCTATACTTCGGCCGCGAGGAGTGCCTCAACGCCATACGCATGATTGTGACACGTCCGCTCAATCTGCTCACTCCCGAGGAGGACTTCATGCTCGGCACAATGCTGGGCTATGACATTTGTGCACAATGCGAGAGATATTGTGAGCGCAAGGACAGATGCAACTGTCATCTCAATTCGTAGATACCGTTTACGGATATAGCTTATAGGAGGGTAAAGTCAAAACTCTAAGCAGCACGCCCCGAAGGGGCAGAAGCCCATAGCCCAGGGCACACGCCCTTGGTAAAAGTATCCCAAATAGCAATGCGCCCTGTAAGGGCAAAAGCATTGATTATTAAC
>ULOJ01018010.1_pt1 | contig 12603 bp, 9 predicted proteins | sample 1952461 | NCBI WGS metagenome assembly ULOJ01 (sample SAMEA4835600, study PRJEB28245) | human gut metagenome | biome: gut microbiome; material: fecal sample | place: Denmark | collected 2008
CCTTCGTCAACATTTATCACACGAACTTTATCCATAGGTATATCAAAACCGTCAATAACAGCATAAGAAACATTCTGATATCTGCAGCATTTTACCAATTCCGGAAGTATACTTTCTCTTCCACAATCTTTTATACTTACACTTTCCGGTGTTATACCATTATTAATTGCTTCACGTAAAAATAAAGCTCTTTGTTCGGCTAATTCCTGTTCATAAGGTTTAGGATTATCATAAAAGCAACCACCAACAAGACACTGACAATCTCCAATCATCCATACTTGCCTCAACTTGGAAGAATAAACAATCGCACTAGCCGTAAGACGCTCTTCCGGATGCAACTTCAATCTTTCGACATCTATTTTTAAATCTATGTATTTCGAATATATGGATTTTGTCATATATTGACAAAATCCATATACATCAATGTCACTAGAAATAGAATTTATACAATTCTTTATGAGTTCCATGCAATATCTGCCGTTAGAACACAAACCGTTCATACGGATAGATGTCTTGCTTGTACTTCCATCTATAACAGCAGCGAAATTCTCATTAACGATTATTCCGTCTTCGCACTCCTCTTGGCTTTTCTTTCCTACTACCAGTTGTTCTATTATTTTCATTCTTCGACTTGTTTGCGTAATTCTGCAATGGTCTTGGATATAGTTGCCTGATCAAATCCGGTCGTCCAAGCCTCATCAACTCATGTTCGATATTTCTTCTCTCCTCCGGCTTATACCAAAAGAAGAATTGCCTTTGGGCAAGTTTCTCACGTTGAGTTTTAGCCGAAAATACAGGTTCCAAAGTATAAGGATCAAAACCGGTGTACCAAGCCTCTGTACTTACGGTCATTGGAGTTGGTGTAAAATCCTGCACCTGTTCCAGATGAAAATTTAAGTTTTTTGTCTTTACAGCAAGTTCTGCCATATCTTCTTCCTTACATCCGGGATGGCTGCTTATAAAATAAGGTATAATCTGCTGCCTTAAATTCTCCTTTGTGTTTATATCGTCAAATATCTTTTTAAAAGACTCAAACTGAGAGAACGGAGGCTTACGCATTAACTTTAACACCCTATCAGATGTATGTTCAGGCGCAACTTTCAGTCTGCCGCTAACATGCCTGCAAATCAGTTCGCGTGTATACTCTTTTGCAGCTTTATTAATATTCTCATCATCACTTCTATGAAGCAACAAATCGTAACGGACACCGCTTCCGATAAAACTCTTCTTTATGCCGGGCAGTGAGTCTACGGCCTTATATACATCCAGCAATGGACGATGGTCAGTATTAAGATTCTTACATATATTAGGATTTATACATGACGGCCGTTTGCATTTTTCACAAATAGATTTATTCTTTCCCGACATGGCATACATATTAGCTGACGGTCCTCCCAAATCACTTATGTATCCTTTAAAGTCAGGCATTTCTATAACCTTCTTAACCTCTTTAAGTATGCTTTGCTTACTTCTTGAAACGATAAACTTACCTTGATGGGCACTTATCGTACAAAAAGCACACCCGCCAAAACATCCACGATGAATGTTTACAGAATGTTTTATCATCTCATAAGCAGGAATACGCTTATTTTTATATTTCGGATGAGGAAGTCTGGTATACGGCAAATCATAACAACTGTCAAGTTCCTCTGTTGTCATGGGGGGATAAGGAGGATTTACGACAGCATAATACCCGTCAACTTCTTGCAGAAGTCTGTGCGCATGTAACATGTTTGACTCTTCCTCTATATGCCTGAAATTCTCTGCCTGAAACTTCTTATTTACAAGACATTCCTCATGAGAATGCAAGATAAGATCATCGGATTTAATGTCATTGGCAAAATCTTTCTTCTTTATGAGATACACTGTTTGCGGTATATCATGTATTTCATGAATATTGCGTCCCTCCTGCAACTCTTTACAAAGTGCAGTAATCGGTTTCTCCCCCATTCCATAAATAATCATGTCCGCTCCAGAATCACACAGAATACATTTCTTCAGTTCATCTTTCCAATAATCATAATGAGTAAGCCTGCGCAAAGAAGCTTCAATACCACCTAATATAATTGGAACATCAGGATATAATTTACGTAGGATATGACTGTAAACAATTGTCGGATACTCAGGTCTGCAATCATGCCTGCCATCCGGACTATATGCATCTTCAGAACGAAGACGGCGATTGGCCGTATATTTATTAACCATAGAGTCCATACATCCTGGCGCTATACCAAAGAACAGCCTCGGACGTCCCAGCTTTTTAAAGTCACGGAAATCACCATGCCAGTCAGGTTGCGGAACAATTGCAACACGTAAGCCCTGTGCCTCCAAAGTTCTCGCAATAACAGCACAGCCAAAAGAAGGATGATCTACATAAGCGTCTCCTGAGAACAAGATAACATCAAGTTCATCCCATCCTCTAAGTTCAACCTCCTTTTTAGTTGTAGGTATCCAGTCTGAAAGCCTATAATCAGTCATTTACTTTATTTTCGTTATCGTCAGATGACTTGTTTTCATTTTCCCATTTGATAAACAACAACACGAGCTGATACAAGCCAAAAGCCTTCATGTTATTATTATAAATCACATCAAGGCACAAATCAAGAAGTTCCTTATCAACCTCGGCAGAAGACTCCAACATAGACCTGACATTAAGTTTAAGTTTATCAAGCACCGGTTCATCAATAATGCCGTTACTGTCAATAAGATTCTTCAAAAGAGAATACTTCTTTATTGTATTCAGATGCTCTTCCGTCACTGCTATATTTCTTGTTCCAGATGCGTTTGCTTGAATTTTGTAAGTTTCCATATTATAATCTATTTAAAAATAAAATTAAGAATTCCTGTCATTACTGCCGCACGTTTCTTTTCTGACGTTATACACTCGAAGGGGAAACCCATTGTAAAAGAACGATGCTCCTTACCGTCATAAGCTACACATATTGAATTTCCTGTTCCATCTGTTAATGCACAAAAAGCCGGACTAACAGGGCTCAACACATCAATATAAGGAGAAGCATAATGTACATCATTGTACATACTAAAAATTTCAAATGAGGTATTCATTCCTTCTACCTTATTATTTGTCCGCATATCAATTATTCCGTTATGTGTAACGTGCAAAACATCATTTAAAAATTTCTGTTCTTTATTACTTTTCATGTCGCTTCCTATATAAGCTCCACTGACTATAAGATTTCCATTGTATTCTGTAAGTTTCTTTTGGAAAGGAGAAGAAAACGTCTTATAATAATTTAAAGAATAGCCATCATCCTTTTCCAATCCTAAAATGACATCAACGCAGTCATAATTGCCAAGCACGACCTTACCATTTTCAATTGAAGATTTTGAGCAACTTACAATATTATACTTATTTGATGCCATAATAGCCTTAGCATGTTCTGGTATGTAGTTAAACTCATTACCTTTTATTATAAATCCTTCAAGTTCACTTCCGCTGTAACCGAGTCCACCCGGCCCCTCAATTCCCAGCTTTGTCTTGTCAAAACATATCTGGCTACCGCAAAGACCTAAAGTTTTATCTTCAGTTACCCCTAAATCTTTATTCAAGTCAAAACCCTGCTGAGATTCATCATCAATTACAGCCGGTGCAGAAAGACGCTGAAATCCATTAACAATAAGAACGTCTTTCGCGGCATTAGAATGATATACAGCAGATATAACTTCAGAAGTAAAACTTTCACCGCCATCATTCGCTGCAGAAACTTTGAAATTATACAACAAACCAGGCTGCAACTTTATTTTACATGCTGTACCTGTTATCTTAATGCCATTATCAAACCCGGCGTTGCCTGCGGACGTATAAAGTATATATGAACTTGGCACAGCCGTTGGTTCTGTCTTATCAATCTGAGCATCCCATTTCAACAGGATCGTATCGTTTGCATAAAATTCAGCCCTGAAGTCAACAGGAGTCAAAGGCGTAACAACATAAGGCTTTTTATGCATTTCAGAAGAAAAGCGTAATATAGACTTATATATACTACGGGCTAACGTAAATCTAAAATTGGGGTCCTGGCCATAAATCATGTCTGGGAAATTCTGATGCGACAATGTTTCCAATATAGCTGATGTAACCTGCGGACACCGAGTCTCTGCATAATTTTTATCATATACTTCCCGTTTCGTCCATTTTTTATATTGAGACTTAATATCTTTATTCACACCATCAAGCAACATTCCTGCAAACTTTTTAGAATTTGAGCGTGAAAGTCCTGAATAAAAAATACCGTCATTAGGGAATGTCGTACTAATAGCCAACGTACCTATTATAGACGAATAATCATTAGCAACTCCTGCATCACTATGTATTGCCAAAGACAATTCTATAGGGACATTCAATCCATTCATTGTAGGGGCGAAACAAGAACCTCCCGCAAGCCAATTTGCCATGAACGGCCTGGTGTATATATCTTCCTTATAGTCGTCTTCACCATTTTTCGACCGGTATACACTGTCTGGAGCACCAGCCCACTGAGCATAGTAACGAGCCCCTTCAAGACATCTGGGCAAACCGCTTATAATGTTATTTCGCTTAACATTACCCATACCTCCGCCAAACCTAACCGCGTCGGCTGTTACAAATCCATTATACGCACTCTCATTCGTCAGAACAACACGATTACCGGAATTACATCCTGAATCAAAATCGAATGTGCCAAGATAAACCCATGTGCCTCCTCCCATCTGCTGATTAACATAAAAGACAGTCTTACGTCCTTGATGATACACTATATACTGAGCATCCGGGATGCTTTTCTTATGTGTGGGATAACTGACATAAACTGCATATTGACCTTTTTCCGGGAAATTCGGCTGGTATGATATCTCGCAATTCCTCACGGCAGAAGCCTTAGCCGCCCTGGTTGTTCCTTTTTTAAAAGGATTCTCGCCATCATCATAATACTTTTCTGTATTGGCAAAGCCCTTTATTCCCGCATCTTTCCATTCTGTGCCGACATTTATCTCTGTATAATAAGGCAAAAGCGTCTTATTATCATTATCAATAATTATCTCGTTCTTTTGCCAGTCACGTTCGCGTGGTGTAAAACCCACAGCCCCTGCCTTCTCAAGCATGGGAATTAAATACGGCACAACTATTGTTTGTGTGTACAGATCCTCATTCGTACAGAATAGGTTTGGCCTCTGCCATTGCCACCTATTTTTATTCTTATTATAATATCTGCCATGGCTGGCATAAACAGAGAGATGCCGATTTTGCAGTCCCTTCGTTATACTTATCGGTCTCGAACCATTATAAACCCATGGTATTCCCTTGTACTCGATATCCTCCTTTATTTCTCTTTTCTTTTCTGAAGTTTCCTTTTTGTCCTTCTTGCCTTGTGAAGACACTATTTTACGATGTGTCCCGCATGAGACAAGGAGTATACTAAATAAGAACAAAAAAAATTTCTTTTGCATAAATCAGTCTCCAGTAGTAAACAAATCCGGATGTAATCCTGAATATTCCTTGAAATAGTCTTTTATTATTTTCATATCCACATCAATATCCCCTGACGGAACAAGACATTTATTACATTGAATGAGATGTCTTTTGTAGTCCAATCCATATAACAGTATTGGTATACCTGCCTTCAAAGCAATATAATAAAAACCTTTTTTCCAATTAGGATTGCGAGACCTCGTTCCTTCCGGCGTTATACAAAGATAGAATGTGTCTCTAGACTTTGCGGCGTCAGCCAACTGGTCGGTCATCTTTGTATGCTTAGACCTACTGACCGGTATACCTCCTATTTTCTTAAAGAAAAACCCGAGAGGCCATACGAACCATTCCTTTTTCATCATGAAATTAATTCTCAGGCCTTCGGCTCTCATGTATAGCTGTCCTATTACAAAGTCCCAATTACTGGTATGAGGCGCCAGACAGATAATATACTTATCCGGATGAGACACGGTAACATCTTTCTTCCAACCACCTTTTTTATACAAAAGCCACTTGCAAAGTGTTTGCAGCATGACGTGAATAAATTATTTAGATGTTAACTATATGATCAACAATTTCGCAAATCTGAGCATTAAATTTGTCCTTTAGATCTTTATAATATGATTTCTTTGACATTCCTGGTTCCGGATGCGAAACTCTTCTAATAGAATTGTCGTGTACTATTAAGATTGACGACAATATCGCCTTAACGTCTTCCGTATCCTTCTTACCACTATATAATGATGCTGCCATACACTCAGAAAAAACATCACTACAGATATAATTAATCATTTTCTTTAAATTTCTTTTGCTTGCCATATTATTCTTATTTTTTATGTTTATCTAAAACTTTACACAACAAATGTAATAAATAAATTAATAATCACAAGCCGTTTAATGAAAAAAAACATTATTTTATTCAAAATATTTTATTTATTTTTCTATATTGACAAAAATTCGTAAATTTGCACAGGTCTAAAAGCTATATTTATAACTAACTATATTAATTTAATTTTGGTATTATGGAAAAAAGTGCATTACAGAAAGCCAGAATTGACTACGCACCAAAATTGCCGACATCACTTCAAGGTTCTGTAAAAGTAAAAGAGGGTGCTCCAACACAAAGTGTGGACGATCAGGAAGACATCAAAAAATTATTCCCCAACACTTACGGAATGCCGGTTGTGGAATTTGAACCCAGCAACGAGACACAGACTTGCGAAATGAATGTGGGCGTTATTCTTAGTGGAGGTCAGGCTCCTGGCGGCCACAACGTCATAACAGGTCTGTTTGACACTATCAAGCGTCTCAACCCCAACAACAAGCTGTACGGATTCATCCTCGGCCCTGGCGGATTGGTTGACCACAAGTATATTGAAATCACAGAAGACTATATCAACGATTATCGCAACACTGGCGGTTTCGATATGATTGGTTCAGGCCGCACCAAGCTTGAAAAGATTGAGCAATTTGAAAAAGGTCTTGAAATTGTACGCGAACTCAACATTAAAGCTCTTGTTATAATTGGCGGTGACGACTCTAACACAAATGCATGTGTCCTTGCCGAATATTATGCAGCAAAGAAATATGGCGTACAGGTTATAGGATGCCCCAAGACCATTGACGGTGACTTGAAGAATGACCAGATTGAAACATCATTCGGTTTTGACACCGCAACAAAGACTTACTCTGAACTTATCGGAAATATCGAGCGCGACTGTAATTCGTCTAAGAAATATTGGCACTTCATTAAACTGATGGGACGTTCTGCCAGCCACATTGCACTGGAATGCGCCCTGCAGTGCCAGCCTAACATCTGTATCATCTCTGAAGAGGTTAAGGCTAAGAACATGACTCTTAACCAAATTGTTGAGAACATCTGTAATGTAATAGCCTACCGTGCAGAGCAAGGCCTCAACTTCGGAGTTATCCTCATACCTGAAGGTCTTATCGAATTTATTCCTTCAATCGGAAAACTTATCGAAGAGCTGAACGACCTCTTGGCTGCTCACGGCAATGACTACAAAGGACTTGACGAAGAGGCACAGCGCGAATACATACTCGCTCACCTGAGCGAAGAGAACAAGCAGACATTTGCCACACTGCCTGCTAACGTTGCCCGCCAGCTTTCACTCGACCGTGATCCTCACGGAAACGTTCAAGTTTCTCTCATAGAAACAGAAAGACTTCTTTCTGATATGTGCGACGCAAAACTTGAGCAGTGGAAAGAAGAAGGTAAATACAAGGGCAAATTCGCATGTCTGCACCACTTCTTCGGATACGAGGGACGTTGCGCAGCTCCTTCTAACTATGACACAAATTACTGCTATGCACTCGGAACAAGCGCTGCTCAGCTGATTGCAAACGGAAAGACAGGATACATGGCTATAATCAAGAACACAACAAAGCCCACAAACGAGTGGAGAGCCGGAGGTGTGCCAATCACCATGATGATGAACATGGAGCGCAGAAATGGCGAGATGAAGCCTGTAATCCGCAAAGCTCTCGTTGAACTTGACGGCAAACCGTTCAAGGCATTCGAGAAGATACGTGACAAATGGGCACGCGAGACAAGCTTCATATATCCTGGTCCTATCCAGTATTGGGGTCCTTCTGAAGTTTGCGACTGCACAACAAAGACTCTTGAGTTAGAACAAGAATAATATTACAATAATACGAAAAAGATGTGTAAAGGTCGGTTTTGCCTGTAAATGCTGACAAGGCATGGCCTTTACACATTCTTTTTATTTTTAGATGATGACTGGTACAAGAAACAAAAACACCTACAATCGGCACACTACATCAACTAACAGATGTGGCAAAAAAAGGCGTTCTCATACCAGGGCATCATTTTTTCACAGATATCCCAGATGGGCATGGTGGTTGGGCGGACTTGGCGTCGTAGCATTATACGTATGTTTTTTCTATTACTTTTTCGTCGGGCCATTCGGGTTCAGATGGAGAGCCATATACGGTGATGCGAAATATCCCGAGGGCTACGAAATCAGAGGTATTGACATCAGCCATTATCAGGGAGACATTGACTGGGAACTTTTGCAGAATGCAATGATTGAGAAGTGCCCGATACGATTTATATTGATAAAAGCAACAGAAGGCACAGACCGCATTGACCCGAAATTCAAAGAAAACTTCAGACAGGCCAAAGAATATGGCTTCATACGCGGAGCCTATCATTTTTGGAGCAACAAGTCTTCAGCACGCTCACAGGCATATTTCTTTTTAAACAATGTATATCTGCAAGACGGAGACCTTCCTCCAGTATTAGACATTGAGCACAAGCCAAAGGATGTAAGCCTTGAGGATTTTCAGCGCGATGTACTTACATGGCTTCACATTGTTGAAGACAAATACCATGTCAAGCCGATTATTTACACATATTATAAATTTAAGACGACATATCTCAATGAACCTGTATTCAACGACTACCCTTACTGGATTGCGCATTATTATGTCGACAAAATTGAATATACGGGCGAATGGAAATTTTGGCAGCATACTGATGCCGGACGTCTGCCGGGCATAAAAGGATATGTTGATTTCAATATTTATAACGGAAGTTACTACGACTTGCGCAAACTGACCATTGGATACGAACAAGATTAAACAGAAATCTTATATTAAGATTTAGCTGAATTGCTGTTTAATTTTGAACATATTGGCATTTGATTTTTCATATGCTCAGCAGGTTATGTCAGAAAAGTTTATACCGAGACGGCCTGAAAAGAATAAATAAACTTGTATAATTAGAACAATATGCGTTATAATGAAAATGATTTTACTTAAATATACAAGTCATCATGCGCACCTGCAAACCATAATATTGGATAAAAAACGTAGCTGTCTAAATAAAGGACGACAAAGAAATAATGTCAATAAATATTACTAATTTATGTTCAAAGTTTTCTCTAAAATAGAATTTAATCATTATAAAAATGAGAGAAATTTTAGCGTAAACCTGCCTAAATCCATGCATTTATTGACAAATAAGCCTGAAAATATCATCGAAACAGGCACTTTAACGCGACAAAATCTATGCAATTAATAAGCAAAACCTATGCTTTTCACCTTTAAAACCATAGGTTTTGCTCCAAAAAATCATAACATTCTGGCTATCGGAGAATACGTTTACTGCAACAGAACAGCATAAGACACTGACAGACAATGCATTGCATTTTACGTGTCATTTTATTCTTTTTCTGAAGGCAATAGACAAAAAATTCGGAACATGGCAAGTCTGAATGCGTCAAAATCAAAAAGTTTTCTAAATAACGTTCATAAAAGCGCCCTACCCGTCAACGTATTACTATAGTCTTAAACCAGTCTTTCAGGACACCTCCATAATTGTCCTGCGAATCACTGACGAGAATAAGCGTCCTGCTGCCATCAGCCAACTTAGGGCCTAAGCACATTCCTTCATAATTAGCAACTGACCAGTCTAAGAGAGAAAGGCGGGTAACGAAGGAATATACCAGCCGTTTGTTCAGAAACTTTGTATCAGCCCCAATCGCTTCTCCCGAGGACAATGGTTCTGCATCTTCAGGAACAATCTCATATAATTTACATTGAGCAAAAGCCCCAATCTTTAGCATTGGAACAAAGAATTCACGCTCAAGGACCAACAGACGTCCGTCACCAAGTGCAGTCAATTCACTTACTCCCATTGCATAATTGCTCGATTTTTTATTTGCCATAGGTTCATCCATACGATAAGCGTACTGCTTCACCGGCTGAAGTTTTTCATCAAACGCCTGAAGTCTCAACACGTTACGTACCTTATTCAGCGAAGTGGCACACTCACCGTCACCATTCATTGTGCTCTCATTTATGGTCCAAAACAAGTGTGCCTCCTCATCATACGCCAATGACTCAAAGCCATAGTTGCCTACGCATTTTTTATAATCATCCGGAATATTCAGACTGCGGCCTGTAGCCTTGCCGTCAGCCGTATATTCACCAATAACATTATCTGACTCTCTGCTAATGAAAAACGTTCCCGTTGAAGGAACATACGCAATAGCCTCACAGTCAGCATTACGTAAAGAGTCGCCTTTGAAGCCCAAATTCGTAACATCCTTAATTTCTCCCGATACAGAATCAACATCTATTCGAAATACAAAGAATCCGTCTGTTGCAGACTTATCCGAAACGACAGCATATTCATTGCCGCCCACAGGTGTTATTCCGCTGTAATTTCCGGCAGGAATCTTCATCGGAAAAGCTTTCTGCCCACAGTCTTTAACAAACTCTGTCTGAGCCCAAAACAATGCCGGACACAAAGTCATCAGTATTACTGAAATCAATCTTCTACTAATCATCTTTAATCTTAATTATATTTACCACACGGCACAATGCCAATTAGTCAATCAATTCAAGAAGACTATAATCAAGTGCAAATGTAACAAGAAAAATTCTTTAAGTTGACAAAATGCTATATTAAAATCTTGTATAAAAGCACTATAAATAAAATGAAACTTTAAAATAATTCTTTGTTATGACAATTTTTTTATATAACTTTGCGCCTCAAATAGTAAACTATATAACAGAATCAATATGGCCAAAAAATTTGCCGAGCACAACGGTCTGAATCTGACAGAAACGAACAAGGTTGTGCTTGATAGTTGGAACAAGAATAACGTATTTCAAAAATCTATAACAGAGCGTGAGGGATGTCCACAATTTGTATTCTTTGAAGGTCCCCCTTCGGCAAACGGACATCCGGGTATACATCATGTCCTTGCACGTACGATAAAGGACACTTTCAACCGCTATAAGACCATGAAAGGATTTCAGGTTCACCGCAAGGCCGGATGGGACACCCACGGACTTCCTGTAGAGCTTGGAGTTGAAAAAGAACTTGGCATAACCAAAGCAGACATCGACAACAAGGAATCTGAGAAATACATCTCTGTTGAAGATTACAACAAGAAATGCCGTGAGAACGTCATGAAGTTCACGGCAGAATGGAGAGAACTTACAGAGAAGATGGGTTATTGGGTTGACCTTGACAATCCTTATATCACATACGACAACAAATATATAGAAACTCTTTGGTGGCTTCTGAAACAGCTTTATGACAAAGACCTTCTATATAAGGGATACACCATCCAGCCTTACTCACCGGCTGCGGGCACCGGTCTGTCAAGTCACGAGCTTAATCAGCCTGGATGCTACCGCGATGTTAAGGACACCACAGTAACAGCTCAGTTTGCTATCATTGACCCGAAGCCTGAAATGACAGAATGGGGTAAGCCGTATTTCTTGGCATGGACTACTACTCCATGGACACTTGCCGCAAACTCAGCATTGTGCGTAGGCCCAAATATCGACTACGTTGCCGTACAGACATACAACGGATACACGGGTGAACCGGAGACAGTTGTATTGGCAGAGGTTCTTGTTCCTTCATACTTCAATACAAAGAACGAGAACAACGATTTGACAAGCTACAAAAAAGGTGACAAAGTTATACCTTATAAAATAGTTGCCCATTACAAAGGTTCTGATCTCGTCGGCATGAAATACGAACAGCTTCTGCCCATGATCAAGCCTATGACTGATGGTGCATTCCGTGTAATCCCCGGTGACTACGTAACAACTGAGGACGGTACAGGTATCGTTCATATCGCTCCTAACTTTGGTGCCGACGATGCTAATGTAGCTAAAAAAGCCGGTGTGCCGCCAATAGTGCTAATAACAAAGAAAGGCGAACATCGCCCTATCGTAGACCTCGAAGGCAAATACTACGTTATTGACGACTTAGACACTGACTTCGTTGAGAAATTTGTCAACAAGGATGCATGGAGCAAATACGCCGGAAGATACGTAAAGAATGCTTATGACGAGAATCTTACAGATAAAGACGAGACTCTCGACATATCTATCTGTATGGACTTAAAGGCTGCAAACAAGGCGTTTAAGATAGAAAAGCACGTACACAGCTATCCGCATTGCTGGCGTACAGATAAACCCGTGCTGTATTATCCTCTTGACAGCTGGTTCATACGTTCAACTGCATGCAAGGAGAGCATGGTTGAAAAGAACAAAACTATCAACTGGAAACCCGAAAGCACCGGTACAGGACGTTTCGGCAACTGGCTTGAGAACCTTAACGACTGGAA
>ULOJ01002417.1_pt1 | contig 12369 bp, 9 predicted proteins | sample 1952461 | NCBI WGS metagenome assembly ULOJ01 (sample SAMEA4835600, study PRJEB28245) | human gut metagenome | biome: gut microbiome; material: fecal sample | place: Denmark | collected 2008
GCTGAGGTTGAACATGAAGTCAACACCAGGAGCTACATACTTGAACTTATAAGTAGCGTTGTAAGGAGTCTCGCCAGGATTTGCGCGGAAACCAGCCCAACCGCCCTTGCTCTGCCAACCGTTAGCCTGCAAGCGCATACCGAATAAAGGAGAGAACTGGTAGCCTAAGCCCAACTGAACGTTAGGAGAAATCAGGTCACCAAACTTTGCTTCACCGAGTGTATACTGAGCACCACCCTGGAGGTCCAGGAATGCATGCTTCTTAAACTGATACTCATTGCCTTCCTTATCAGTATAAGTGACCTGTGCCATGGCAGATGTTGCACCCAGCAATAAAGCTGAAGCAAACAAGACATACTTAATTTTTGATATCATCATATTTAAATGTTTTTTTGAAAAAAATGATTCAATAATATCAACGCTTACTTTGTTGTACCAGAGATAAACAATCGCACCATACCATTCTCTGCATTCGACCAAACGTCGATGCTTTTTCTAAAATACCCCTTGTTGTAATACTTGCCATCGTATATGACGGTGATATAACCTTTTTTATTAGGCAATATGGGGGTTTGGTCAAAGCGGACGGAAGTACAGTTGCAAGTGGTATTGGCCTGATTGATGACGACAGGAGCGCTTCCCGTATTTTTGAAGACAAAGACACAAGTTCTGACGATACGCTTCTCGAAGGTTCCGAAATGAAAGGAAGTCTTCTCGAACTCAATCTTGCCCACAGGATTCTTTGCCATCGTCAGACAGCCAATTCCCGTCATCCATAAGAGAAAGAAAAGCCTTTTCATTTACTTCTTGAGCTTCTCGAGGTTCTTCTCCCTCGTCTCTGTCTCATATTCCCTCTGCATTGAGTCTTTCTTGGCATGCTCGACAACAGGTCGGTCGCCGTTATGAGAATCAATCATACAAAGTTTCCACTTGCCAAGATAGTCAATAGGCTTGAAGTAAAAGACGGTCTTGATCTCTGGCACATTGTCGTGTGCCGGCATGATAATGGCTGTACACTTTACCTCGTTGGCGTATGCTTCCTTGAACTTGATGTAGTCTATCTTGTGGCTTTGGATGGGCAGGGAAGAAAGCATGTTCTTCAAATCTGTCATAGCCTTGTTGTCAAGGGGCTGCGGCTCGTTGTATACGGAGTCCACATTGTCCTTGAACAGCATACCAGCGGCTGCATCATAGTTGCCATTCTCGGCGTATTCAAAGAACTGGTTGACCAAGTGGGTTACTTCTACGGAATCAGCGTTGGTGATAGCCTGCTCAAAACCTGTCAAGGGGCTGTTCTTTTTCTTCTCACCACAGCCACTGAGTGTCACTGAGGCGATAGCCAAGAATAAGATACCTAATATAATATTAACTTTCTTCATCATGGTGATAATGAAAATAGGCAGGCATGCTAATCATGCCTGCCTATAATTATGTTATAGCCTTAAGCTTTGCGAATTAGTGACGCTTAGCATTGCTCTGTGTCTTACCTACAGTAGCTGTGATAGTTGTCTTGATTGTACCCCAATGGTAAGTGATCGTAGCTGGGAAGTAAACGTGGAACTGACCAACTGTCAAACCATTGTTCTCGTACTTCAAATTACCATAGTTGTTTGCAGAGATAGCAGCAGGAGCAGAGAATGTGAACTTAACCTTGTCTGTAAGATCCTTCAACTTCTGGCTACTGTTACCGTTAAGGTCTGTTGTTGCATTTTCAATGTCAACAGCGATTTCCTTTACGCCATAGTACTTGAAGTAATCCAGACCCTTAGTAACCTTAGTATCAGTGAAGTTGTGATCACGCCAGTCCGTGAATGTCAACTTGATATTAGCTGTAGAACCTGCAGTTTCTGCATCCTCGAAGCTAGCTGTAGCCTCCTTTACGTTGATAGGACGGAGGAACTTAACATTGAACTCATTAGAAGCAACAGGAACATCGATGTTACCACAGATAGTAGCCTTCACTGCAACGATAGCTGTAACGGTATTCTTCAAATTCTTGTGACCGTAAGCGTTCAACAACTTCTTTGCTGTCTCGTTCTGTGCGTATGTTACGATGCCAGTAACAGGATCCAAGCTTGCAACTACATTAGTCAACTCCTTCTCGGCGTAAACCTGCTTGCCATCTTCGCTAGCGAAGAGACCCTTACCTGTTACGAAGCCGAATGTCAACTTCAACTCGTTGTTCAAGTCAGCGTATGGAGCAGTAAGAGGATTAACTGAAAGCTTGTTGCCTACGAGAGCATTCTTCAAATCGAATACGTACTCGTCGTTTGCATCTTTTGTACCTACAACCTCAACGTTACCGTGAACATCGTCATAACCTGTACCAGCTACAGCGCTATTTGCTGCATACCAGTAGCTCTTAATCTTGTTCTCGTTGCCGAATGTTGTAGATGGCTTCAAGTTGATAGCAGATGGAGTCCAAGTCAACTTCACGTAAACGTACTTGTTGGCAGCAGTCTTGTCTTTCTTCAAAGCATAACGAACGTATGTTGACAAAGTTGTCTTACCAGCCTTGAATGCAGCGTAAGCAGCCTGGTTCTTGATAGACCAAGCGATAACCTCAGTCTGCTTACCCGCTACGTCAGCTGTTGTCTGAGATACAGTACCAATCTTCTTGTCTGCTGCCAATGCCTCATCAGCATCGGTTGTAGCCTTCTCGAACTGGTTAGCATCTGCAGTACCACCGTCAAGCTCGTAAGCATCCTCGAAAGCTTCCTTAGACATGTTGAGCTTAGCATAGAGCTGCTCCTCAACCTGTGCCCATGTTACCTTCTGGAGATCGATGTCATTGTCACCACAAGCGATTGTGTATGGCTTGTTAACTGTTACCAAGTCAACTTCCTCAGCCTTATTCTCAGCTACAGTCTTTACGATGACAACCTTGATGTAACCAACAGCAGCAATCTTGTTGTTGACAGTATCCTTCAAGATAACACGTACCAATGGCTCACGACCGATAGTAGCCTCATTCTGAGCTGCACCGTAAGCCTGCTGCTTACCACCAGCTGTCATCTGTGGGCGGAGTGTATAACCATTAGATGCGATTGCAGCGTGAGCACTCTGTGATGTCTCGTTTAAACCAGACTTGTAACCAACCAACTCGAAAGAGTACTTGAAACCAGACTTCTCTACGAGGCCTTCGGCTGCATTCTTATCCCAAGCCTTACAAGTAGGATTCTCGTCCTTGTCGTATGTGCGGTCAGTGTTGACATACTCACGGAGGTCGATACCCTTGCTATTCCAAGCTACATGGATCTGAGCGGCGTTATTGATAGCATCCTGTGCTGTCTGATAGAGGTGTGAAGGAATAGCATCAACATGCTGCAATGTTGGATTATTCAAAACCAACTTGCTGTAAGTGCTAGCCTTGATAGCTGCGAAGTCAGAAGTAACAATTGAGTCGCCAGAAGTATACTGCAATGCAAGAACAGTAACCTGATTATTTTCTGCAATGTTCTTGATGGCATTACCATTATACTTAGCGTGTACAGTAACCTTACCCTTTGTTGTCAAGTCTGCGCTCTCCACCTTGAAAGTAGAACCGTAATCAGCGGCAGCCCTTGTATAATCCTTGTTATATGCGATGAAGCTATACTTAGCAGCATCGTTAGACATCTTGGCATTTGATGGGTTCAAGAAATAGGTAGCAGCCAAGTCAGGAGCGTATGTGAACGCATCGTCAGCTACTGTAGGAGCATCCTTAGAGTAGTCGCCATCAGCGTCAACAGCCTTGACTGTTGCAGGGTTGTACTTGTAAGTAGCGAGGTCGAATGCTTCGATACCTGCATAATAGAAGTCAGGATCGAATACGAGACTCTTCAATGCGCTTGAGAGGCTAACAACGATCTTCTTGCCCGGAGCACCTGCTACGTTTGTCAAAGTCAAGTTATCGTTGTCCCAAACTGCAGTGATGACATCCTCGTTAGTTGCTGTATAGACAATCTTAGAGTCGTATGCAGCCTTGTCACCGTCACCATATACCCAGAATGTGCCAGTCTCAGGATTAGGAACGTAGTACTTGCCGTCTTTGCCAGCAGCACCAGTAGCACCAGCTGGACCCTGAGGACCCTGAGCACCAGTGTCGCCCTTGTCACCCTTGGTTCCAAGTGCTTTGTACTCAGTCTTGGTATCGTTCTTGTACCAATAACCATCTTCACCAATCTTCCAAACGTCAGCGTCCTTGCCAGCAGCGCCTTGCTCGCCCTGTTTGATGTTGTAAGAAGTGTCCGTGCCGTTCTTTGTAACAGTGACTTTGATACCACCATTACCGTCGGACTCTACGCTCTTCAAGATGCTACCATCATTAATCTTTGTCTGCAACTCGCTGAGAGTCTTTGACAAAGCGTCAATCTGACCTTGCAGATTGTTGATGTCATCATCGTAGTCCTTACAAGAAGTCATTGTACTTACAGATGCAACTGTCAATGCACCCATAAGCAGCGCGCTTAAATACTTTCTTTTCATACGATAAAATTTAATTTAAATATTAATTTGTTAACTTAACGTTCTATGCTTAAAACTCTAATCTCCTGCGGGGAGATAGTATCAAAAATAGGGCGTTTTGTGAAGAAAATAGAAGGAATAGCGCTCTATATATAATAAGGTGTAGAAAAAAGAGAGTGTAAACGGGCTAAAAATGCATGAAAATAGTGATTTGAGCAGACCCCATGAGCCAATTTTATTAAAAACTAAAGAAAATAAGGGGTTTTTCGAAAAAAAAAGGTTAAATATTTGCGAGTGTGAATAAAAATGTCTATATTTGCACCGTAAAAAGAATATCTCCCCGCAGGAGATAGTACAGAGAAAGTTTAGAACTTAAAGTTAACAAATTAATATTTTAATTAAATTTTATCGTATGAAAAGAAAGTTTTTTAGTGCTTTGCTTATGGGTGCGATGGTAGTAGCAGCCACAAGTACAGTTACGTCTTGTAAGGATTACGATGATGACATCAACAACTTGCAGAGCCAAGTTGATGCATTGTCTACCTTAAAGACTATTAAGACTGATCTTGAGAAAGAGATTTCTGATCTCAAAACTCAGCTTGAGACAGCTGATGCTCAGTTGAGAACAGCAGTTGACAGCAAGGCTGATGCCAAGACAGTTACAGACCTGGCTTCTAAGGTAGCTAGTCTTGAATCTCGTATTGATAACGCAGAGAAGACTTTGAAGGATGTTCAGACAGCTATTGATACAAATGCTGGTGATATCAAGAAGTTGAATGCTCAGCTCGCTTCAGTTAATGAGTCCTTGGCTAAGTTGGACGACGGTTTGAAGGATGAAGCTACTGCTCGTGAGGCTGTTGCTAATGACTTGAAGGAGCAGGTTGCTGCTCTTGAAAAATTGCAGAAAAAGGTAGGTGAGCTTTCTGATGCTCTTGGTGCTCAGAAGACAACTATCGAGGAGCAAATCAAGGGTTTGAAGGAAACTCTCCAGCAGGAAATCAATGATTTGTCTGAGACTGTTTCTGCAAATTCAACTGATCTCAAGACTTTGAAGGAGCAAACAATTCCTGGACTCTTGAAACAGATTGATTCTTTGAACAAGGAACTCGCTACATTGAACGTTTTCGTTGTTAATCAGCTCCGTAGCTTGACATTCGTTCCTCAGGCTTATTACTGGGGTGTTGAGGCTTTGCAGGCTGTAACACTTGATTATGCTTATATTACAGACAAGGATTGGAAGGATGCTTCTGCTGACGTTAAGGAGCTTGTTGGTTACAACGAGTGCGAGCGATATGAACACGCAGAGGGTTCAACAGCAAAGGATTTGGTAGCTCACTACCACATGAATCCTTCTACAGCTGTAACTCCAGACTTCGTTACAATTCTTGATGCTGATAAGGAGTATGTTACAGAAGGTCACCTTTCTTCACGTGCTTCTGAGGCAGGTATCACTGTTAAGAAGTTTGCGAAGAATGACGAGACTGGTCAGCTTGATGTAACTTTGAAGTTCAGCGATCCTAATAAGATTAAGAGCGTATTGAACGATTCTTATATTACAGTATTTGCTACACAGGCTAAGTACGCTAATAAGGATGCTGAGAAGGATACTACAATTACATCTGATTATGCAGCTATCTACAAGACAACTATCTCTAATTTGGTATTGTCTCACACTGTTAAGGGTGATGAGGGTAGCTTCACAGGCGTAGCTAACCTTTGTGAGAAAGACTTCGGGAATGCTCATGACAACTTGCACTCTTTGAAGAACTGTGAAATTGATACAAAGAAAAATTTGCACTTGATGCCATCTGTCTTCGATGCAATGGCTAATAAGTATCAGGATGTTTGTCAGTATGACAAGACTTTGGATCTCTCTAAGTTGGTTGAGACTCACTATGCTGATGCTAAGGGTGTACATAAGGAAATGACTGCTCAGCAGTTGGCTGACTATGGCTTGGCTTACAAGTTTGAATTGACAGCTAGCTATGAGGGTGGTAACAAGACCAGTGAGGCTGCTCATGCTGCTATCAAGGGTACTACTTTCCGTCCACAGCTTCCTAAGGCAGATGGTACTGCTTATTCATGGGATGAGTTCGATGCTTCAAATAATTCACTTGAAAATGTTCGTGCTCACTCTGTAAACCGTCAGCCAATTGTACGTGTTTCACTCATTGATGTAAACAATGGTAATCGTGTATTGGATTATGGCTATATCAAGATCCGTATCACAGACAAGGCTCAGGAAGAGATTGTTAAGCACAATGAGGTAATCAGCTATGAGGGTAAGCCTATCAACTACAACTCAGAGTGTGTTCCTGCTAAGTTCGTTCTCTCTACAACTTGGAACCAGATTGAGTACGATGTATTGCGTAAGTTGAACCTCCACAAGGCTGAGTTCGATGCTAACTATGAGAATAATGGTCAGCTCGTTGTTGATAATGGTGAGGTTGATCAGTTCGATCCAGCTACTATCAACCAGACTAATGGTACAGCTGCAAATACTTTGAATCCTCATGTAGGTGTTGTTGTTGATAACTACGATGCAGAAAGCCCTGAGACTTCTACATTCACATGGACTATCTCTTCTAGTGAGATTGAGAAGGCACTTTACGGTAAGAAGACAGCTAATCCATTTACTGTAGCTGTTAAGTATAAGTCTAAGGATCAGACTAAGTATCCTGACTTGTATATCGTATTGAAGACTGGTGCTATCACTATTACAGCTCCAACAGGTGAATTCTTGAAGGCAGACGGTAGCGATCGTATCAAGGAGTATTGGTACAAGAACAATGGTAACAGCTCAGCAGACTTCGGTCTCGAGGAAATTCACGCTCAGACTTTGAGTCCTGAGGATCCAAATGCTGGTAATGTCGCTAAGGAGCTTGATGACAGATTCTCTGATGTATTCGTTGGTAACAACATTGAGCTCGCTTCAGTTACAGATGTAACAACAACAAAGGACTTCGATCCTATCAAGCGTCTCTACAACTTTGTATTCTCTGCTTCTAACAACGGTAAGGTTTACACTGGTATCGAGGCTCTCTCTACAGGTGACTTCAAGAATGTTGAGTGGACTTTGGGCGTTTCTGCTGATGGTAAGAAGTTGCAGGCAGTTAAGAAGAATGGTGTAATTATCACTCCTGAGACTGTTGCTGAGATTAATGGCACTTATGCAAATGCTGCTGGTATCAAGAGTCAGAAAGTTTCTTACTTGAAGACTACTGAGGCTGCTAAGTCTTTGTTGAACTACGTTGCACACAACAAGTTGGCTGATGACGTATTGAAGGCAATTGTTGCTTTGAAGGTTAAGACTAACGTTTGTGAGCACGAGCTTGCTTTGACTAACAAGGAATTCAATGTTCGTTTCCTCCGTCCAATCAATGTTGATGGCGTAGATAAGGAACTTGAGGATGCTCAGGATAAGGTACAGCAGATTAAGCTTGAGGACTTGGTTACTTTGAGCGATTGGCGTGATTATGCATTCGAGGGTCATGCAAATTACTGGACATTCTATAACATTAAGGATATCCGTGTAATCGGTAACTATACTCTCGGTCAGGTTAACGATCAGTCTACTGGTATTATTAACCCTTACATCTTCACAACAATGACTAAGGGTGGTCAGAACAATAACTCTTTGGACGACAAGGTTAAGCAGAGTACAATCTCTAACCAGGTATTGTTCCGTGCTGTTAAAGGCGGTAAGTATGGTTACTTGTTGTATGAGAACTTGAGTTCTACAGTTCAGACATTCACAGTACGTCTTCCTCTCGAGGTTAAATACGAGTGGGGTACTGTTGTAACATATGCTGATGTTAAGATCAAGAATACTCACAGCAATGCAAGACCTTTCTAATTAATTAGAAAAATAATATTCGAAGGGAGGAGGTTTATGCCTCCTCCCTTTTTCTTATATATTAGGATTATGAAATACGTATCGAAAAAATCATTTCTTTTATTGACTATTGCATTATCTTTGGTATCTTGTACTGGTAATAAAAAGAATGATAAGATTGATGAAACTTATATTCGTCCTGCTTCAGTAGTTTTCAGTAAGCAAGATACAAGTAGCATAGATAGTTTGGTAAAAATCTTTGTTCAGTATGCCAATAATCGAGATATGAGCAATGTTTCTTCTATGCTCCATGTTGTAGATAATGGTAAGATTGCTGATCTTCCTTTGGAAAAGCGACAGAAATTTGAACTTATGTTTACTAAGTTTCCTTTCCATGGATGCCAGACTAGATCTTTCCATCTTGAGGGTGAAAAAGATAACAAGATTGGGATTGCTTTCAAAATTTCACCAAATGCTGATGTAGAGTCAGGTTCTGGTTGCATTAATTTAGTACTCAACCCTGTTAGAATAGATGGACGTTGGTACTTAACATTACGTGATGAAGATGCAGAAGGTGTTCAGCAGAATACGGATGAGCAGTATTAAATCTTTTCTTTTTTCATTGCTCATTGTTGTCCTTGCATGTTCATGCTCTACTCATGCAAAGATAAAACATAAGGGTGCTTATATAGAAATTCCTGAAAAAGAAATCAAAATTGGTGCTATAAAAAAGGATGCAATGAAACACATCTATCAAGTAGCAATAACGAATTCAGGAGATGCTCCTTTAGTTATTACAGAAGTGTTATCAAGTTGTTATTGTGCCGAGGCTGAAAAGCCTAAACTGCCAATACAACCTGGTAATACTTATAATATGAATGTAGTATTAGATGTCAGCGAAATGTCTTTACAGGATCCTTTTGTTAGAGAATTCTATGTTAAGTCAAATGCTGTCAATGGTAAGGAAATTACTGTTAGCTTGACTGGTTCCATCGTTAAATAATCAACTATGACTTCAGTATTCAAATTTAATTTAATTTTGTTTTTTCTTATTATTGGCTCCTTAGTTTCAAAAGCCAATGATAATAACTTTCTTTTGTCATTACAGTATATCGATGATGACGGTAAGCCTCAAACAGCATATGTAAAGTTGACAGATAAGCCTAAGGTTTCGTTTACGGCAACCCAGCTTGAAATTAGTGGATTGAATATAGCTTTGCTCTATGATCAAGTAACAGCTATCAATTTTGTTGATGCAGAATCTACAAGTATTGATCATGTAGCAGCAACAGATGATAAGATTCCACAGATTATATTCTTGAATTCTTCTATGTTGCAGCTATCCGGTATTTCTAAAGGTACTATTGTCAAGTTATATTCTTTAGAAGGTAAAATGGTTTCACAAGATACTGCTAGCAATGATAGTATCATTACCATTTCTCTTTCACAGCTTCCAAAGGGTGCCTATATCGTAAGAACGAATCAAAAATCATTTAAGATTATAAAGAAATGACAAAATATATATATTCATTAATTCTGGGCTTGTTGTTCTCTGTTTGTCCTGCATTTGGACAACATAAGGTTATCATCACGCTCAATGATGGCTCAACTATCGAAAAGAATATCTGGGAGGTAAAAGACATTACTTTTGCAGATGTAGATCCTATTACTGTTCCTCAGCCAGACGAGAAAACTGCAGTTGATTTAGGATTGAGTGTTAAGTGGGCTAGTTTTAATATCGGTGCCTCAAGTGAGGAACAACCTGGTCTACTCTTAGGCTGGGGTGATATTACTGGTCAGAATACAAGTAAGGATTTGAATTATTTCCCTACTTTATATCCAAAGGGTGACATTATTAATACTAAGTATGATTTTGTTAAGGCTTCTTGGGGAGATAAATGGAGACTACCTTCTGAGAAGGAAATTAAAGAACTTGTTGAGCTGTGTACATGGGCTGTTGTTCGCGATGATCAAAATCAGGTAATTGGCTATCGTGTAACAGGTTCTACCAAAAATAGCATTTATTTGCCTTGTACAAGTAAAAGAGAAGGTAATATTACTTCAGAAAGTTGTGTCTTTGACGGTAATTATTGGACTGGCGTTCTAGCTAGTGCAAATAGCAATATGGCAAGTTATTTATCTCTTTCTGCAAAAGAAGATGATTCTGTCGAAGCTAGTGTGAAGCATGAGAACCGTTATGTTGGATTTGCAATGCGTCCGGTTTATGGTGATTATCAGGCTGGTATTAAATTACAGGTAAGTAATGCGTATGCTGTTACTAATAATGGTGCACGAATTATTGTATTGTATTCTGGTGACGTGGAGAATATTACCAAGTTAGGTATCCGATATGCTACTAGTGTTGAAGATTTAGTTAATAACTATAAGCAACAAGATGTAGATTATTCGCAGCTTACAGCAGAGGGGCAAAATAATTTTGATATTTCAGGCTTGGATTATAATACTACTTGTTATTATCAGGCTTTTGCAACTATAAACGAAAAAGATTCTTTGTCTGAAGTCAAGTCTTTCACTACGGATACAAAGTATTCTGTAGAATGGGTTGATTTAGGCTTACCTTCTGGTCTGAAATGGGCAAAATATAACCTCGGTGCTCAGAATGAGAATGAGTTTGGGCATCTTTTTGCCTGGGGTGATAATAATGAGAAATATAGTTCTCAGGATGATTATGATTGGCAGTATATCTTTAAGGCACCTGATAATATTTCAGGAGTCGATGGATATGATCCTGCTTCGTATATCTTAGGTAGTGGTGCCCACATGCCAAACGGCTATGATTTCATAGAGTTGAGGGAAAAATGTACCTGGACTTATGTGGATTCTCCAATTAAGGGTTGGAAAGTTACAGGACCGAATGGAAACTCTATTTTCATGCCATATACCGGTAACCGTCAGCCTCAGGGTAATATTTATCAAAAGGGCACAAATGCATACTATTGGACTTGTGAGACTGATCCTGAAACCCAATTGCAAGCATCTTATTATACATTCTCATCTTCAGCCAAATTGTCTGGTAGATTGAAGAAAGCTCATAAATATTTAGGTATGGGTATACGACCTGTACAGGGAAAGTCAAACGACCATGATCCAACCAAGGGTGAGATTATAGAGAATCCATCTCCATATGATGATGCAGCTGTAGATTTAGGATTGTCTGTGTATTGGGCTTCTTATAATATCGGTGCAAGCAAGTCTTCTGATAAGGGAAATCTCTATGCATGGGGTGAGACAGAGACTAAGACTGAGTATACTCGTGATAATTATTCTCTCTATGTAGGTAATACCTATATTCATGACGGAATAGAAGAAATTGCCGGAACTGATTATGACGTGGCTCATAAGTTATGGAAGGGTGATTGGAGAATGCCTAATTTTGTAGAGACACAAGAATTGTTTACTCAGTGTGATTGGACATGGACTTCAGAAAATGGTGTTTTTGGGTATCGAGTTACACCAAAAGACAAGTCTAACACAAATAGTATTTTCTTGCCGGTTACTGATGGAGAAAGGGATGGCAGTTATTGGTGTAGTACTATGTATACCCTTGATGATGTGTTCAAATATAACTCTGCTTATTTTATTGAATTCTCCAAGGCGGGGGGTGCTAATTATGGTAACTACTATTATAGATATATAGGGCGTGCAATTCGTCCAGTTAAGATAAAACGATAATGTACAACTTTAAAATTCATGAAGTTATGAAAACAGTTAAGTTTATTATGGGTATTGCCGCGATGACGTTAACAACTACTGCAATGGCACAGGCCACCTACACAGACAAGGATGGCAATGAGTATCAGTTTAAGAAGCACGCATTCCTGGATCTGCAGGGCGGTGCTCAGTATACACTCGGTGAAGCAAAGTTTGGTGACCTGATTTCTCCTAACGTTCAGTTGGGCTTGGGCTACCAGTTCTCTCCTGTCTTCGGCATGCGTCTGCAGGCTAACGGTTGGCAGAGCAAGGGCGGTTGGGCTGGTTTCCGCGCTCAGAAGGGTGAGACTCCTTACAACGCTCAGTATAAATATAAATATGTGGCTCCTGGTGTTGACTTCATGTTCAACCTCAGC
>ULOJ01033037.1_pt1 | contig 12365 bp, 11 predicted proteins | sample 1952461 | NCBI WGS metagenome assembly ULOJ01 (sample SAMEA4835600, study PRJEB28245) | human gut metagenome | biome: gut microbiome; material: fecal sample | place: Denmark | collected 2008
CGAATAGGCACTGTTCTGCCCCTTGATCTGCTCTACAGATGATTGTAGGGCAACGGTTTGTTTCTCAAGGTAATTTAGTTTTGCATGTACACTTGAATTATCATAACTGTCAGCTATTGTATCTGTCTTTGCACCGATCAGCTTCTGTAATACGGTCGAAAGGTTGTCATTAACGGTTGCCCCTACTGGAACCTGTCCCCAAAGCATGGCAAATACAACCATCATGGCTACAATCTTCACTTTGCTTTTAAACCAAGACGGCATTTTTCTTTTCTGGTCCTGCGGAGGATTCTCCGCAGAATTTTTCTTGTCAAAAATCATAGGTTTCTCCTTTTCTCAGCTTGTTTGAGTGATAAAGAATTTATAATTGAAATTTGACAAGGCTAAATAAAAGCGAAAATTTTAATAAATGCAAAAAGCTGGGAAAAATGATCCGCTTGTGAACCAGCCACCCATGTCTATCGTTGTGCCATCATAAACATACATATGCTGTCCTCTGCTTGGATGGATACTGCGAAGAAGCCAACAGTTATGATAAAGATCCCTGCTTTCTGCTGTTATGGCAAGGTCAGAAAAATACTGGTATTGAAATGTTGCATTATATTCTTTGGAAGAACAGCAGCTGCTTCCCTGTGAACCAAATACCTCTCTGCTTGAAAGAAGAAAACACCTATTTCCAGTAGTTGAGAGCGCTGTTAAACTAAAATGTTCACCATATGCTCCTGTACATTTCTGCACATATCCGATAACATTTTGAGTAGCTTTTGGTAGCTTTTCGAAATACGGAGTCAAAGTCGATGTTAAATCATCCTGTTCTACATCTGTTGTTCCCCATGGTGTTGCGGACATATTAAATGTAACCGGCGATCCATTTGCAGCTCCTGTCGGTGCACCCAGAGGCATAACTGTTAGAACATCACCATACTTGCTGCTATTTAACAAATTTCCACTTGCATCGCTCGGCTTATCCTGGTTGATACCGATGACTGTATAGGTATAGGTACCATCACTTATCGTATCACCTATATGAGCAAACTGATGAATTTCACCATCTTTGCATGCTTGCTGAATTTCTGCCATGCTCATCTGGAATAAGTCGCCAAACAGCTGCTGTTTTATGTTACCGGTAACATTGACAGAACATGTAAGGCTTACTTTTGTCCCACCAGACATCAAAAACGGATATCTTATGGAGTAACTTCCTTTTAAGAGTGATGGAAAATCCACTTCATAATGTCCGTTTCTTGCACCAAATCTTCCAGTCTGGCTTTGTCCCTTTGCATTGGTTACCGTAACTGTCTGTCCGGCATATGCGCCACTGTTGCTGTCAACCCAGAGGGTAAGACTGCCTACATACGGCTGGATCATCCCGGACACCGAACTTCTTACAGAGTCCACATCCGTTTTCATCCGGTTCAGCTTGGCATTGGTCGTTGCTGTTCCAAAGTCCCCGGAAACCACATCGTTAAGTTTTCCAAGAATGCTTATGTCACTGCCTGCCAGGTTATCTGCCACATTTGCTGTTGCCTGGTATGTTCCGACAAACGTTGCAATCGCAAGCATTACAGCTATGGCTGTCACATATATTTTTCTGCTTTTTCTATTTTGTTTTTTCTTTTCTGTATGATCTGCTTTTCTCATATGCTAACCTCACTTTGAATCAAGAACCGTCTGTAATGTCTGCAAATCTCCCTTTAATGCCGTTATCTGGCTTTCGAGGTAATTGATTTTTGCATTTATTACAGCATCTTCGTAAGAACCTGTTACCTGCGCATTCTTTGCTCCAAGCAATGACTGGATGGAATTTGAAATGTTATCCGTAACTTGTGCCGTCACAGGAATTGTATTCCAGACGGTGTTCCAGACAAAAGCGAAAATGATGCATACGAGCAGCAATTTAGCCTTATCAAATAATTTTTTTCTTATTAAATTGTTAGCCCTGCCGGACTTATGTCTTTCGGTTAGGTTTTTACCCCCCCCCGAAGCATATTTAATATAATTTTTAGACATTATATCGTGTCTCCTTTCAGTAAGGCTTACACGATCATACAGAATAAATACTTAAAACTTAATAGATACAGAAAGCAGGATAAATAGTACAATTGTTTAAATCAGCCTTCAAATATACAATATTATTACCAATTACCCCACAAAAATAATCATTCGTACCATATTGAGGACTTCTAAGCCAGCTACTGTTTGATAATATTGAACCATTTGTCGGACTATACTTGGCAAAATACTGGTACTGAAATGTGGCATCCATTTCTCTTGGATCACAATATTTCGCTTTTTCGCCAAATACCTCTTTTTCAGAAAGCAAAAAACATTTATCTCCTGTTATTGAAAGATGCATGTAATCGCTATCACCGCAACCTCTTCCTGAAATTTTTTGCACATATCCGATCACATTTTGAGTTTCTGTTGGTAATTTTGCCATATATTGTGGCATGGTATCTATTCTTACCTTCGTGGCTGCCCAGCTTCCATTGTTTATACCTATGCTTATATAAGCATAATTTTTTCCATAAGGCGTAGCATCTGCATTTATTGATACTGGTGATCCATTATCCATCCCCACAGGTGCTCCCATTGGCATAAGAGTAAGAACATCTCCATAACTACCTTGTGGCAACAGATTTCCACTTGCATCTGACGGCTTATCCTGGTTTATTCCAATAATGGTATATGTATACTTTCCATCACTGATAGTATCACCTACATGAGCTATCTCATTTATGGCACCCTCTCTACACACTTGCTGAATTTCAGACATACTCATTTGTGTCAGATCTCCAAATACCTGTTTTTTGTTTTCTCCCGCATTTAATGCAGCAGATATGGAAAATTTCATGGTTTTACCTGATACAATATATGGATAAGATATAGTATAGCTTCCTCTTAAGATGTTACCGAAATCTGCTTCATAGTGTCCGTTGCGAGCCACATAACCAGCCGTCTTCACTTTTCCTTTGCTGTCAGTAATAGATACCTGCATTCCGTTATATGCCGTATTTGAATCATTAACCCATACCGTTAAACTACTCATATATGGAGAAATCAGCTGATCAAGAGATGTATTAACTGCATCCATATCCATTTTCATCTGATTAAGTTTTCCATTCGTTGAGCTTTTCTCAAATGTACCACTCAGCTTATCATCCACATGACCCAGAATAGCAGCCACACAGTTTTGAATGTTATCAGTGACACTGGCATCTGCCGGTACCTGATTAAAGAGAACTATTGCAACGAGAAATGCTGCTATAATTCCAATATTCCGTTTATGTTTCTTCAAACCATTCTTTTTCATATACACACCGCCTTACTTTGACTCAATAATCTGTTTAAGGGCATCTACTTTATCCTGCAATTCCACTATCCTCTTTTCCAGATAGTTTATCTTTGCATTGGCCGGAGCCGAACTGAAGGAAGATGCATCCGTAACTGTTTCTCTCGATCCAAGCAGTTGTTTGATCGGACCGGAAAGATTATCTGTCACATTGGCTGCAATAGGCGTTGTGCCTATCAATACCCCAAAAGCGGTGTATAGAATGAATTGTTTTATTTTTGTATGATCGTGCAATATTATGTTTTTAGGTTTCTTTGATTGAGACTTTATCTCGGAGGGGATTTTACCCCCCCCCGAAATATTCGTTGTATTTTTTAGACATGCTATCGTGTCCCCTTTCATTTAAGGCATACACGATCATACATAAAAGAGATATGATTTAATAGATACAGAATACCGGGTAACAATTGAGGTTATTGCTGAACCAAAACTGTGTCGGGTATCCATTTGCAGCAGCAGTCACATAGTCAGTATCCTTTTCGCCTCGTCCCCTGAGCCACCAAAAATTTGTATAATTATCCAAACTCTTGTCTATTTTAAAAGAACGGCTTTCCGAAGATGTCGCAATGGAAGAAAAATATTGGTATTGAAAATTTGCGTTTGCTTCTATTTGCATAGAAAAAACACATTTACCAAATATTTCTTTCTCAGAAAGCAGAAATAGTTTTTCCCCTGAAGCACGGATGGTATTTTCTCCTCCATAGTTATTTCCAGTTATTTTTTGTACATAACCAATGGAATTTTTTGTATCAGCTGATAACAAGTTTAAATAATCTTCCATATGATTATCATTTTCTATGTATCCTGGATTAACATTAAGGAATCCATGTATACTTGGAGTATTTTGCATATTATCAGCAACAGGGTTTCCATTGCAGGAGCCAACAGGTGCCCCAAGCGGCATAAGCGTGAGAACATCTCCATAACTGCTTTTCGCTAACAGGTTTCCATTTTCATCAGAAGGCTTATCCTGGTTTATTCCTATAATGGTATATGTATACTTTCCATCACTGATAGTATCACCAACATGTGCAAATTCATGAATTGTACCATCTTTGCATGCCTGCCGTATTTCCGGAATGCTCATCTGGAACAAATCCCCATACAGGCGTTTACTTACATCTTTTCCCTGTATAGTAATACTCGTTGTGATAGATTGAACTGTTCCATTCGAAAGGATATACGGATACTTTACTATATACGTCCCATCCGGTAATTTTTCAAAAACAGCTTCATAATGAGTGCCATTTGCCTTCATTGTGCATGATCCTACGGTCGTACTGCTACTGCCTTTCAACAAAATGACTGTCTTAGATGCATATGTGCTGTTTGTAGAGTCAATCCACACTGTCAACTTTGAAAAACAGTTGTTGATCAGATAATCAACATTTTTTTGAATCGTATGAAAACTACCGTTTAATGAATTCAGTTTGGCATTAGTAGTTGCTGCTTCATAAGTAGTTGCCACAACATCATCTGTCTGCCCAATTGTCGATACGAGCCTGTTCTCCTGTCTGTTTGCATTAGACTGTACATTAGATGCAAAAACCGGAATGCTGCAGATCAATATAGACGAAATAATCAAAGATACAATTTTTCTTAATATCCCGCCATTTTTCACGTGAATCCACCTACTTTCCCAATGCTGTCCGCAATTCATTTACAGAATTTTGAAGCGTTGTAACCTGCTTCTGCAAACTATTAAGTTTTGCATTTGTAGATGAAGATTCGTAAGATCCTGTTACCTGTGCATCGACCGGCCCAAGCAGTGCCTGAGCTACAGTCTGTAAATTGTCATTCACAGCAGCACCCACTGGAGAAGTCCCCCATAGCAGAGCAAAAATAATGCAAAAAGCAAATGTTCTGATTTTTTCTGCATGATCGTGTATTAAGTTTTTATGTGATTTTGATTGAGATTTTATCTCGGAGGGGATTTTACCCCCCCCCGAAATATTCGATATATTTTTTAGACATGCTATCGTGTCTCCCTTCATTTAAGGCATACACGATCATAAAAAGGAATAAAGATATCAGTAAATGCAGAACGCGGCAAAGACGCCATTACTGTCGCTCGCGTTTTTATTGTCGTAGCTGCCCTCGCCGACACTGCAGAAATAGCTGCTGATGCCGCAGTTCGGGCTGCGGAGCCACCAGATCTGACGGCTGGCTGAACTGTTAATATTCCGGCTTGCAGGTGTTGTTGCCATGCTCTGGAAATACTGGTACTGGAACGTTGCATTTGCTTCGTTTGCTGTACACATTAATCCATAGATGATACCACTTCCACCAAATATTTCTTTGGCGGAAAGCAGGAAACATTTATCTCCAGTCACAGAATTGCTTCCACCATCGTTATTTCTGTTACAAGTTCCAGTTACTTTCTGTACATAACCAATGGCATTCTGCGTAGCCTGCGGCAGCTTTGCAAGGTACTGCGGCATCGTGGTGCTTCTCATTTGTGATGCTGCCCAGCTTCCACTGTTTGATCCATTGCTGTTCATCGGTGCACCATTTACACCCCAAGGCGTACCACCGGCATTCATTGTTACCGGCTGACCGTTTGTTGCTCCTTTTGGAGCCCCTAATGGCATAACAGTAAGTACATCACCGTATTGGCTACTGTTCAGCAGGTTACCGCTTGCATCACTTGGCTTATCCTGGTTAATACCGATGATGGTATATGTATAAGTACCATCGGAGAAGGTATCACCCACTTTTGCAATGCTTGTAATCGCGCCGGCTTTACAACATGCCTGGATGTCTGCAATCGTCATCTGCTGCAAATCACCAAACAGCTGCCGTTTTATTGATCCCGTCACACTAATGGAACATCCAAGATCAAATTTCTTTCCATTGGACAAATAAAATGGATATCTTACGGAGTAACTTCCTTTTAAGAGTGATGGAAAATCCACCTCATAATGTCCGTTTCGTGCAACAAATCTTCCAGTCTGGTTTTGCCCCTTTGCATTGGTTACCGTAACTGTCTGTCCGGCATATGTGCCACTGTTGCTGTCAACCCAGAGGGTAAGACTGCCTACATATGGAGAAATCATCTGATCCATTGATGTATCAAGAGTATCTACCACTTTTTTCATCTGGTTTAATTTACCATTGGTTGTACTCTGTTCAAATGATGTTCCAAGCGTGTCATCCACATGTCCCAGAATAATTGCAATTGAATTCTGTAGATTGTCAGTTACATCCGCATTTGCCGGGATCTGATTAAAGAAGATAATAAAAGTAAGGATTATTGCTGTAATAACTATGTTTCTTTTACCATTAGATTTTTTCATACAACCACCATCCTTACTTTGCATCAATAATTTGTTTCAAAACTTCTGTTTTATTCTGCAAATTTTCAATCCTTTTTTCAAGATAATTGATTTTTGCATTTACAGATGCATTGGTGTAGTCAGATGCATTAGTGATTGCTTCTTTCGATCCAAGCAGTTGTTTGATCGGACCGGAAAGATTATCTGTCACATTGGCCGCAATAGGCGTTGTTCCTATCAATATTCCAAATACGGTGAACAATAAAAATTGCTTGCCCTTTGTATGATCGTGTATTAAGTTTTTATGTGATTTTGATTGAGATTTTATCTCGGAGGGGATTTTACCCCCCCCCGAAATATTCGTTGTATTTTTTAGACATGCTATCGTGTCTCCCTTCATTTAAGGCATACACGATCATTAAAAAGGAATAAAGATATCAGTAAATGCAGAACGCGGCAAAAACGCCTTGGCTGCCGCCAGCGATGCCATTGTTGGATAAGCCATTGAAGACACCACAGAACATGTCGTTGTTGCCGTAGTTCGGGCTGCGGAGCCACCACTCCACGTAGTTTGAACTGCTAATGTTCCGGCTTTCAGGTGTTGTTGCAATGCTCTGGAAATACTGGTACTGGAACGTTGCATTTGCTTCAGTTGTCGTACAGTACGATCCATTGCCGACACCGCTTCCACCAAATACTTCTTTGCCGGAAAGCAAGAAACATTTATCTCCCGTTACAGAATTGCTTCCACCATCGTTATTTCCGTTATAAGTTCCAGTAACTTTCTGTACATAGCCAATGGCATTCTGCGTAGCCTGCGGCAGCTTTGCAAGGTACTGCGGCATCGTGGTGCTTCTCATTCGTGATGATGCCCAGCTTCCATAGTTAGAATTACGGTCGTTCATCGGTGCCACATTTCCACCCCAAGGCGTAGCACTGGCATTCATTGTTACTGGCTGCCCGTTTGTTGCTCCTTTTGGTGCACCAAGTGGCATAACAGTAAGTACATCACCGTACTGGCTCTTACTTAATGCATTGCCGCTTGCATCACTTGGCTTATCCTGGTTGATGCCGATGATGGTATAGGTATAAGTTCCATCGGAGATGGTATCACCCACTTTTGCAATGCTTGTAATTGCACCAGCTTTACAACATGCCTGGATATCTGCAATCATCATCTGCTGCAGGTCGCCAAACAGCTGCTGTCGCTTGGCTGATCCGTTTAAGGTAACACCGGTGGTAAGGTTTAAGATCTTGCTGCTTGCCACATATGGGTAGGCAATGGTGTAGTTACCATTTGCATACGCGGTCATTGTTGCCTCATAGTGGCCATTTACAAGTTTTAACTCAGCAGACTGCACCGTGCCACCGCTGCTGTCTTTCAGGACTACACTTCTGCCGGCATAGGCACTGTTGTTGCTGTCCACCCATACCGTAAGGTCACTTATGTACGGTTTTAACTGGTGCTCCTGACCGGTCGCACCGAGGTTGATGCTCTCTTTCACAGAGCCATACTGCAGTGTACAATTTCCATTAAAGTTACTGTAAATGTTCGCAACATACTTATTCAGCTTCTTGTCCAGATGCAGGTTTCCGGTTGCTACCTGGTTCCCGGATCCGGATGTAAGTGTAAGCTCGCATCCCTCGTACCGGGTATCTGCGCTTTGGATGAAACAATAAAGCGAATAGGCACTGTTCTGCCCCTTGATCTGCTCCACAGAGGACTGCAGGGCAACCATCTGTTTCTCCAGATAATTTAGTTTTGCATGTACGCTTGAATTATCATAGCTGTCAGCTATTGTATCTGTCTTTGCACCGATCAGCTTCTGGAGAACAGACGAAAGGTTATCATTAACTGTTGCGCTTACCGGGACCTGTCCCCAGATCAGAGCGAATACGACAAGTAATGTAACTGTCCTTATCCATCCGTTATGATCGTGTATTAAGTTTTTAGGTTTGTGTTTGGGATTACCGTGTTCTGTCCCTTGCTTTGGAGGATCTGATTTTACCCCCCCCCGAAAATTTTCGAAACTTTTGTAAATAAATGTTTCATTTCCGGCTCCTTTCTTTAATGCGTATGTTATGGAATTTATAAAACAAATTCCGGGCTTCTCAGTTGACTTGTAATTTTTAAATTAACATATATTAACTTGTTAACATCTGTTAATAGCTCAAAAGTATCTGTTTCCATATCTTACAGTTTTTGTGATCCTGCTTTCCCAATACTGTGCTTAGTTAGCAGGACCACGGTGTTTATATGGTTTGTATGGATTGGTGTAAAAAATATTTTTACAATAGTTGCTTTCTAACCGTATGTTGGATATACAGCATCTTATGCCCGGTGTTCCCTGATGCATCCCGCGTGTACAAGAAAATATGGGTCACATGGTGCTCCACCACGTCTCCGTGAATAAAAATATGGGTCACACGGTGTTTCAATAAATGGAACGCATTTACCGTAACGTACAAAATCCATATGCGTATTTGTTACACACGCTTTGCAGATTTCATTGTAGTCAGCCTTGGATACATCTTTTACCAGATATCTTTCCTCGCTTCCCATTTCACAAATAAGGATACCATGAACTGCATCCTCCCCTTTGTTTTCTGTGTATTCCAGTCGGGATGCCTCGATAATTGACAGGTTTCCACCGTCCATTTGGACTAAAACTCTCATAATTTTTCTGTTCCTTTCTACTACACTGCCTGTTGCTTACTGTTCTGACTCAACATGGATGGAATCAATTGTAATATTCCCGGCCAGTGCAGCTGCCTTGTAATCCGCATCTACATAGATGTACAGATATCCACTGCCCTGTTCATAGCTGCAGACTATATCCGGGGTCGATGCACTATACTGTATGGTGATGTTGCTTGTCGGCTTGATATTGGTCAGCCCCACAAGGTTTCCATCAATTTTCCACCGGATGCCGCCGGCATGTGTTCCACCGGTTACATTCTCGTACCGCACCGTTTTATCTGCATTTGATCCCGTACTGTTCATAAGCAAAATATTGTCTGCCCACTGGTCTGTATCATCAACCTTCTTGGATACCTCTGTAATTTTCTGCCACAGTGTAGCAATCTTTGCAAAAATTGTATCGCCTTTTACATCAGCCGCGTCTGAGGAATCCCCCATTGTCTTTTTAATGGCATTATCCGCATTCTGACGGGCAGTGGTTTCATTTTTTATGGATTTTGTTACATCGGAAAGATTTGTAGTAAGTCCTGCCACCCCGTTCTTAAGCGCTGTGATGTCTGTTCCATCCTGTTTCAGCTGATCATCCAGTGTTTTGATCGTGGCTTTTACATTTGCAATTTTCTGCTGCGTGTCAGCGTCAAGACTGCTGATATCTCCGGATAACGTCTGGTTCAGCTGGTCAAGGGCAGCCTGCAGATCTGTTTTTGCCTGAGCGAGAGCCTGTTTATTCTCCGCACTGGCGTCATCCGTATATTTCTTCTGTGCCGCCTCAACCTCGGACATCTTATCATTTACATTCTTGATCTGGTCATTGATACTGTCACCAAGTTCTTTCTTTGTCTGGTCAATCTGGTCTTTTCTGTCCTGTATCTCCTTATCAATGGCTTTCTGCAGTGCATCAGTAAGGGAAGTTGTGCTCCCGGACAGCTGGGTGATCTTCTCGTCGAGCGAACTGTCACCGGCATTAAGTGCATCCAGTGCATCTGCGATCTGCTGGTTGATATCTGCAACTTTCTTCTGCGTTGCATTATCCAGCCCATCCACAGTGTCAGACAGGGAATCAAGGTTGCCTTTATATGCATTAAGGGAATCCTGCAGGGCCTGTTTTGCATCTTCAAGCGCAGTCCGGTTCGACTCTGACTGATCATCGGCATATGCCTGGCTTGCTTTCTTGTAGGCATCCAGCTTCTCCTGTACATCCGACATGTTATCAGCGATTGATCCCTTGATATCCGTGATGGCAGATTCCCTCTTCTGGCTCTCTGCATTTAGTGCTTCCTGCAGTGTTGTGATGTTATCTCCATTTGCATCAATCGTCTGTGAAAGGGATGCACACTCATCGGAAAGGCTTTTAAAGTTCTCCCCGATAATGTTCTCAATCTGTGTCACAGCATAGCTGAGCTGGTTGATTGCTTTCGTATACTCCTTCTCATTTCCGGAAAGGACACCGACGAACTGTGCTATCGTCATATCAGAAGTATCAACAACTTCCGCTCTGTCAATGGAACCTTTCTTTGCGGTGATCCGGCGCAGGAAAGCATTTTTTACGTTGATCTTCCCACCAAGGTCGTCCGCGTTCTGATTGATCAGTTTGATCTGTTCATTGATATTTGTCACTGACTGCTGTACAGTTGCCATCTTGTTATCAAGGTTTGAGCTTGATTCCTTCTGCGAATCCTTGATCTGGCTGCTTAAAGAAGTAATCTGTGACTGCATACTGTTAATATTGGAATTCACAGAACTCACAGAATCCTTAACACCCTTGATATCACTTGCCACTGATTCTGCCGCTTTCTTGGCAGAGCTGCTTTCTATCTCACTAATCTCAGCAGATGTAAAATAGTCGGTTCCCTTTACCGGTGTCTTTACATTTTTCTCTACCTGCTTAATAATGTCATTCTGGATTTTTGTAAGTTCCTTCTCTTTCACCACGGTATCCGTATTCTTTAGTACATCTTTTACCGTTTTGGTGACGTTGAGCTGCTTTGTGATCTGCTCAATCGTCTGCGGGGAAAGTGTTACATCATTTCCTTTGATGTATTTTGTTATGGTATTCCGCAGGCTGCTCTGGATATTCTTCTCAACTGTGCTCTGGATGGCAGCCACATCATCATCGGATATTTTGGAAACATCTGTATTTCCGACTGCACCTTTCACAGCCGATTTGATCATTCCCTTGACCTCAGAACGCTGTCCTTCGGAAAGTGAGTCCATACTGTAAGATCCTTCTGCTGCAACAGCCTTTTCCACGGTCTGTTTCACATTTTTGGTAACTTGCTTGACAAGTTCCTTTTTCGTTGCCTCCGGAATGTTGTCTTTGATATGATCACTTACAGCCTGTTCGATCAGATCAGATGATACATAGTCACCTACCTTCTCTAATATTACCTTTTCCGCAATCTGCCCTGTCACATCATCATCCATCTGATCGGTAACTTGATCAGACACCTTGTCTACGAATGCTTCTGCAAGAACAGCTTTCTGTCCCGTATTCTGCCCGATTATAAAAGTCACCAGTATTACCACGGCAAGGGACAAGGTAATGCATCCACCTATCAGGACATTTTTTGTTTTCCTTTTCATTTCCCGTTTTCCTCCTATTTATTTACATCCAATCTGTTATCGCCGGTTTCATAGGATATGGATACACCTTCCTGTGCATTGTATATAAATACGCTGAAACAAATACCTTTTCCATTATCCTCCACGGATTCCGCTTCCATCATAACTCCATATGTAAGCAGATCTTCTCCTTCATATAAAGGAGTGACTTTGTAAAGAACATGGTTTCCTGTTCGTTCAATATATTGAACGGTTTTTGTTTCAAATGTAAGCATCCCATCTCCTATTTTTAGAGCATCATTACCAGAATTAAGCTGCCTTGTTCCAGTAATCAAATTTTGGGGATTTGCGTTTTCCCCTGACAGGCAATATGCGATCAGGTGGCATCTGTTATATAAATAGTTTCCCTCTACCACTCCCGCATATTTGTTCTGTATCCAGCCAGATGGCTTTACCATCCCAATTTCACCACGCT
>ULOJ01016943.1_pt1 | contig 12341 bp, 12 predicted proteins | sample 1952461 | NCBI WGS metagenome assembly ULOJ01 (sample SAMEA4835600, study PRJEB28245) | human gut metagenome | biome: gut microbiome; material: fecal sample | place: Denmark | collected 2008
GCAAACTTAGAGTGAAATCTGTGGGAGAACATCCTCAGCAAGAACTTCTGTGAGTGGATTCCGCGGGAGCCAACCAAGTAACAATATATAAATATGTATAGGACAATCAGGACAATAGCCATTGCGCTGTGCACACTGCTGACAGCAGCGTGCACCGACACCGACTACGAGTATGCGTCGGAGCGCTGCTCCTTCTTCTTCAACAACCAGGTGTATCAGGACGTGACGCTGCAGAGCGCACTCAACCCACTCTCGCCCGGCGTGTTCTGCAATGTCTACGAGGGCACGGAGAACGGCAGACGCTTCATCTACTTCGTGAGCAACCAGGGACTCAGCAGCAAGAAGGAGCCGGCTGGCGACGACGCACGACGCACATACACGCTCGGCCTGTACAACAAGAGCGGCATCATCGTGGGATACGGCAACCTCGGAACGCCACCGACATTCTACGTCTACGACAACCAATGCCCCAACTGCTACGCTGAGACGCAGACCATGGGCTACCGACTGAGGATGAACGACCGAGGTATGGCGGTATGCCCCACATGCAAACGAGAGTACGACCTGAACAACCGTGGCGTGACTGCCAACGGCAAAAAGCTGCTGCGCTATCGCGGCAGCGCCACAGGACCGCTGGGAGTGCTCGTTGTGAACAATTAGGAGTTTTGAATTTTGAGTTTTGAATTTTGAATTGTCGGCTACGCCGATGAGGAGTTATTCAATTTTGAGTTTTGAATTTTGAATTTTGAATTGTCGGCTACGCCGATGAGGAGTTATTCAATTTTGAGTTTTGAGTTTCCAAGGCTTAGAGAGGCTTAGGAAGGCTTAGGAAGGCTTATAAAGACAGGAAGCAAGCCTTAGCAAGCCTCAGAAAAACAGTGAAAAGGCCTTAACAACACGCCCCAAACAGCCAAAAAGCAGCGAAATAATGCACAGATGCGGGGTGTTTGTGCAGCGAAAAAGCCTTTTTATTAGAAAATATTTGTCTATTTGACAAAAAATTTGTTCCTTTGCATCCACATTAAATTAGAAATCAATATTATAAACAATTTAAAACATTAAAATTATGTCAGAAATCGAATCAAAAGTAAAGGCTATCATCGTTGACAAGCTCGGCGTAGACGAAGCAGACGTTAAGCCAGAAGCAAGCTTCACAAACGACCTCGGTGCAGACTCTCTCGACACAGTAGAGCTCATCATGGAGTTCGAGAAGGAGTTTGGCATAAACATCCCTGACGATCAGGCAGAGAAGATCTCTACTGTTGGCGACGCTATCGCTTACATCGAGAACGCAAAATAAATAAACCTTATGGTTTATAGTTTATGGTGTGCACAACCCCATAGCAATCATTCATTGTTATAATTCCATTGTGCACCATAAACCATAAACCATTTTTTTTTGACATTTTTCAGTTACATGGAATTAAAAAGAGTAGTAGTAACAGGTCTTGGCGCAGTGACTCCGTTGGGTAACAATCCAGAAGAAACATGGAACAACCTCCTGAACGGCGTAAGTGGCGCAGCACCTATTACATTGTTTGACGCTTCTTCGTTCAAGACACAGTTCGCTTGCGAAGTGAAGGACCTTAAGGTCAACGACTACATCGACCGCAAGGAAGCACGCAAGATGGACCGCTACGCACAGCTCGCTATCATCGCAGCGATGCAGGCGGTGCAGGACAGCGGCATGAACCTCGACGAGGAGGATAAGAACCGCATCGGCGTCATCTACGGCGTGGGCATCGGTGGCATCAAGACCTTCGAGGAAGAGGTGGGCTACTGGGCAACACACCAGGAGAACGGCCCGAAATTCAACCCCTTCTTCATTCCGAAGATGATTGCCGACATAGCAGCCGGACACATATCTATTATGTACGGCTTCCACGGCCCCAACTTCGCCACTACATCGGCTTGCGCTTCTTCGACAAATGCTCTCGCCGACGCGTTCAACCTCATCCGCTTGGGCAAGGCTAACGTGATTGTAAGCGGCGGTGCAGAGGCAGCCATCACACCGGCTGGCGTAGGCGGATTCAACGCTATGCACGCCCTCTCTACACGCAACGACGACCCAGAGCACGCTTCACGCCCGTTCAGCGCATCGCGCGACGGATTCATCATGGGCGAAGGCGCCGGCTGCCTCATACTCGAGGAGCTGGAGCACGCCAAGGCACGCGGAGCGAAGATATACGCAGAAATGGTGGGCGAAGGCATGTCTGCCGACGCTTATCACATCACAGCATCACACCCGGAAGGACTCGGCGCCTGCCTCGTAATGCAGAACGCACTCGAGGACGCCGGCATGAAGCCGGAGGACATCGACTACATCAACGTACACGGCACATCAACACCGGTGGGCGACATCTCTGAGGCTAAGGCTATCAAGCAGGTGTTCGGCGAAGCTGCATACAAACTCAATATCAGCTCAACAAAATCAATGACTGGTCACCTCCTCGGTGCTGCCGGAGCTGTAGAGGCACTCGCATCAGTGCTCGCAGTGAAGAACGACATCATACCGCCGACTATCAACCACGTCGAGGGTGACGAGGATCCGGAAATCGACTACACGCTCAACTACACCTTCAACAAGGCACAGAAGCGCGAGGTACGTGCGGCACTGAGCAACACGTTCGGTTTCGGTGGTCACAACGCATGTGTAATATTCAAGAAATATGCTGAGTAATCTCATCGACAGAATGAAGCTCCCTTTCCGCAAGGACAAGGAGCTTTATTTGTCTTTACGCAAAATCATCGGATTCTACCCGCACGACATAAGCTACTACAAGCTCGCACTGATGCACAAGAGCATGTACAAGCGCAACGCAAAGGGCAAGCCCGTGAACAACGAACGACTGGAGTTCCTCGGCGACGCCGTGCTCGACGCCACCGTGGGCGACATCGTATACCGCCACTTCCCCGGAAAACGCGAGGGCTTCCTCACCAACACACGATCGAAGCTCGTGCAGCGCGACACGCTGAACAGACTGGCGCAGGAGATGGGCATCAACCAGCTCATTCTCTCAAGCGGACGGTCGCAGTCGCACAACTCATACATGGGAGGCAACGCCTTCGAGGCGCTCGTCGGAGCCATCTACCTCGACAGAGGATACGACGCTTGCATGGAGTTCATGCGCAAACGAATACTGGCACAAATGATAAACATCGACAAGGTTGCTTATAAGGAGGTGAACTTCAAGAGCAAGCTCATCGAATGGAGCCAGAAGAACCGTGTGCGCATCGACTTCAAGTCGATTCTCGAAGAGAAGGACAAGACCGGATCGCCCGTGTTCGTCTACCGTGTGACGCTCGAAGGAGTGGAGGGATGCGAAGGAAAGGGCTACAGCAAGAAGGAAAGCCAGCAGCTGGCGTCGAAACTGACACTGGAGAAGCTGCGCCGCGAACCGCAATTCATCGACCTGGTGTTCGCAGCAAAGACCGACCGCACGAAGATGGAGGAGGAACCAGTGGAGAACGTGCCCTCAACAGAACAGCCCGACGACTTCATCGTGGTGAGCTCGGGAATGGAGGGAGAAGGGTTTTATAATGAGGATGGCGAAGCTGGCTGTTCTATCTCTTCTAGAGAAACCAGCTCTCCTAGAGAAGCCAGCTCTCCTAGAGAAACTAGCTCTCATAGAGAAGCCAGCTCTTCTAGAGAAACTAACTCTCCTAGCAAACCTATCTCTCCTAGCAAGCCCAGCTCTCCTAAAGACTCCAAGGCTAAGCGCAGCCGCCGCTCGCCGATGTACCGCAAGGACGAGGCAGCAGCCGAAGCCGCTCCTGCGAAGACAGCAGCGGCTGCAAAGACAGAAGCAGAGCCCGTTTCTTCGGGCCTCACCCCCGCCGACCTCGACCTCTCTGACGAAGACTTCGACCTCAGCCATATCTCGGCGAGAGCACAGAGCCGCGAGGAGATAATCGCTGCTGCAGAAGCCGCAGCGTTCGGAGAAGAATAAAACGTTATTATCCGTAGGAGGCTACGGCATTAGCTTTCCGTTAATGCCGTAGCCTCCTACAGTTACCTTCTCATCGCAATCCTGTAGTTTTAACACCTCAACATCACAACATCTCAACATATATCACCACCTCACCACAACAACATCTATCACCACCTCAACATATCACCACCTCACCACAACAACATCTATCACCACCTCAACATCTCACCACCTCAACATCTATCACCACCTCACCACCTCACCATCTCAACACCTCAACATCTATCACCACCTCACCACCTCAACATCTCACCACAACAACATCTATCACCACCTCAACACCACAACATCTATCACCACCTCACCACCTCAAATCTACCTTTTTATACAAAATTAACCCTTGTAATGCACACGCAACAAGGTTTTTATTTAATTTTGCAACAAAATACTTACGACTATGAAGAAATTATTACTTGCAACATTGCTTTTGCTCGGTATCGTAACTACCGCAAGCGCACAGCTGCCGAAGGTGATGCTTAAGAGCATCGACGGCAAGTCAGTGTCTACAGACACACTCTCAAACAACGGCAAACCGTTCATCATCGACTTCTTTGCAACATGGTGCAAGCCCTGCAACCGCGAGCTCACCGCTATCAGCGAGGTGTACGATGAGTGGCAGGAAGAGACTGGCGTGAAGGTTATCGCCGTGTCTATCGACCAGGCACAGAACATCAACAAGGTGAAACCGCTCGTAGACAACCACGGCTGGCAGTATGAGGTTCTGCTCGACCCGAACAGCGACTTCAAGCGCGCGCTCGGCATACAGACCATCCCTTACGTTATCGTTTGCGACGGCAACGGCAAGATCGTGTCTAAGCACAACGGATATACCGAGGGTGCTGAGGAAGAGCTTATTGAGGAAGTACGCAAGCTTGTGAACAAGTAAACGAGTTGACATGTTGATATGTTGACATATTGACGAGTTAGCAGTTATCACTCCCACCAACAACCCTAACAACATTAACATGAACAAGAAGCTTACGCTCGCTCTCGCTGCCCTCAGTCTGTCGGCAGCCACAGCGAGCGCACAGACCATAAAGGTAGCAAAAGACTACGACGTACAGATTACGGGTAGCTTGCAGACCGACTTCCTCGTTCCGCAGGAAGACAACAAGATTGGTACGGGAACCTACGACGACAAGGTGCTGAACAACACCTACGCTGAGGTTCACGCCCTCTCGAAGTACGTAGACGCCGGCGTGCGTCTTGAATATCTCGACCATCCGCTCCCAGGCTTTGACAAGGACTTCAAAGGCTGGGGTGTGCCGTTTTATTACATCAAGGGCAAGATGAAGAACGCCGAACTCACACTCGGTAACTTCTATGAGCAGTTCGGCTCGGGCTTCATCCTCCGCACATACGAGGAGCGCTCGCTGGGCATCGACAACTCGCTGCTCGGCGGTCGTCTCATGGTGCGTCCGTTCAAGGGCGTGCAGGCAAAGGCTGTAGTAGGCACACAGCGCCGCTATTGGGACACACAGTCGCTCATAGCAGGTGCCGACCTCGAGCTCAGCGTGTCTGAGTGGTCGCAGAAGATGCAGCAGTCGGGCACTAACCTCACGCTCGGCGCATCGTGGGTCGTAAACCACCAGCACCAGAAGGAGGACATCTACGCCGACGCCACACACAAGCTGCGCTTCGTAGAGAACACCAACGCCTTCGACGTGCGTGCCAACCTGCAGAAGGGCGGATTCAGCATCCTCGGCGAGTATGCACAGAAGACCGAAGACCCGACGTTCGACAAGAACTTCCCGTATATCTACCGCAAGGGCTACGTGACGATGCTCTCTACATCCTACTCGCAGCGCGGCATGAGTATTCTCTTGCAGGCAAAGCGTTCGGACAACATGAACTTCCGCTCACGCCGCACAGAGAGCGGCACAGCAGGCTTCATCAACCACCTGCCTGCATTCGCCATGCAGCAGACATACGCTTTAGCTTCGCTCTATCCTTACGCCACACAGCCTAACGGCGAGTGGGCTTATCAGGCAGAGCTCGGCTACAAGTTCAACCGCAAGACATTCCTCGGCGGCAAGTACGGCACAAGCGTGAAGCTCAACTTCTCGCATATCCGTGCCATCGAGAAGAACGTACACAACGGCGGCACGCCGGGCACAGACGGCTACGGTTCGCCTTTCTGGAAGAGCGGCGAGAAGTACTACCAGGACATCAACGTGCAGATTGAGAAGAAGCTCACCAAGGACTTCAAGCTCAACCTCATGTACATGAACCAGTACTACAACAAGACCGTCGTTGAGGGCGAGGGCGGAATGATTCACTCTGACATCTTCGTGGCTGAGGGTAAGTACCGCTTCAACAAGAATATTACGCTGCGCGGCGAGGCTCAGTATCTGAGCACAAAGGACGACCAGGGCGACTGGTGGTTCGGTCTGCTCGAGCTTTCCGTTCTGCCCAACTTCATGTTCACCATCAGCGACCAGTACAACGGTGCGGAGCACTACTACACATCGACTGGCGCCATCGACGAGTCGAAGGGCACACACGCAGAGCACTACATCAACGGCTCTGTCACCTACACTCACGGCGCACACCGTCTGCAGGTGGGCTACGGCAAGACACGCGCTGGCTACAACTGCTCGGGTGGCGTATGCCGCTACGTGCCGGCAAGCAAGGGTGTGACAGTATCATACAACTTTAACTTCTAAAGCCACTATTATGAAACTGAAGAATATATTGTTAGGCGCAGCAAGCGCCATCGCCATTTTCGCAACAGTGGCATGTCAGGAAGTAGATCCCAACGACCGACTCATATATGTGAAGCCGGCTGAGGTGGGACGCGCGGTGCTCATCGAGGACTACACCGGTCAGGAGTGTGTCAACTGCCCTAACGGCACAAACGCCATCAACAGTATCGTTGAGACTTACGGCGAGAAGAACGTAATCGCAGTGGGCATACACAGCGGTCCGCTCGCATCAAAGGGCAAGACCTCGTTGGCAACCGAAATCGGCGACGAGTACTACAAGCACTGGGACAGCCAGAGCAAGCTCGGACAGCCTTGGGCGCTCATCAACCGCGCCACAGCTCCTAACGAGGACTATAACACTTGGGCAAGCTACGTAGGTGCGCTCATCTCGAAGAAGGCTGCTCTTTCGCTCAGCGTCAACAATATTTATGACGCTACTTCGCGCAAGCTCACCATCGACGTAAAGGCTTTCGGCACCGACGGCAATACAACAGGCAAGCTGCAGGTGTGGCTCATTGAGGACGGTATCGTAGCTAAACAGAAGATGCCCAATGGCAAAATCAACAAAGAGTATGTACACAACCACGTATTCCGCGATGTTGCCAACGGCACTTGGGGCGAGGACGTAACCGTGAAGGAGGGCGAGACCACAGAAAAGCAGTACGACTATACGCTGCCCGAGAAGTGGAACGCCGAGAAGGTATCGGTAGTGGCTTTCGTTTACGACAACAACGAGGTGCAGCAGGTTACTAAGAAGGCTGTCTTCGCAGAAACCGCTGCTGAATAAACATAATCTGTTTGAGGTTGTACGGAAAGACCGCACAACCTCAAACAATTCTTTTAACAAACCATTGATACCTAACGCTAATTAAAAAAACAGAATAATATGAAGAAAATCTTTACACTTTGCTTTGCTCTCTTCTCTGCTGTGGCAATGTTCGCACAGGAGACTAAGGGCATGTTTGAATTCGCTACAGCAGACGGTACTGTTGTACCAAGCGGAACAGTAATAACAAAATCGGACGTAGAAGACTTTACAGAGCCTGAAGATGGATATGATACCAAGCAAATCTCAACAGGTCTGTTCGTAAAACCTATTAAGACAGACTTGAACGGAGAGAAAATCTGCGTGAAGTTGCGTCTTAACGTAGAAAGAATCGACAATGGCAGCATCGCATTCTGTCTGCTTGGCAACTGCAAGAACGCTATAAAAGAAGGAGAATTTGAATCTAACGGCGGTTTTGTAGACAAGCTCGACGACCTTGCAACCGAATGGATGATTGACAACGACGAAGAAACAGGAAAGGCAATGTACGGAGAAGCTAAAGCCAAGCTCACATTGGTAGTTTGTCGCAAGGTGTCTCTGGGCAAGGACCAGTTTGGCATAGAGCAGTTCAAATACGAAGATATTGGCGAGAGCTCAACCATAACAGTGCACTTCATTTACAACGAGAAGTCTACCGACATCAACGGCATCAGCAACGCAGACGCTACAGTAGTAGCACGCTACGCAGCAGACGGCACACGCCTCTCAGCTCCGCAGAAGGGCTTGAACATCGTAAAGCTCTCTAATGGCAAGACCGTAAAATACATTAAATAAAAGAATAAGTTTTAACAATTCAGAAAAGATCAAATCATGAAAAAATTCCTGCTTTCTGCTTTTGCAATGCTGTTGGCTCTCACAGCCGGCGCGCAGAGCTTCACAGTAGAAAAGTCACCGAACCCGCTGGGCGTTCAGGCACCGGCTTTCGGCGCATTCAAGGCTCCTGCGAAGGCTAACCTCGCTGCCAACTAGCGTCTCGTAGGCTACTTCGACACCGACGATTGCGACAACTACGTAGGCGTTCCAAACTTCACCGGCAACAATAAGGTAGCCATCAAGCTTACAGCAGACGACCTCGCTCCTTACTACGGCAAGAAGATTACCGGCGTACGCTTCAATCTGGGTCAGGGCCAGACAGCTAACGGTGTATTCGTACAGAACCTGACACTCGAAAACGGTCAGATTGTTGATATGGCAGACGTCGCTACTTCTGACAAGAGCGTTACATCAGCAGCAGGCGCAACAAACACCGGCGAATGGCATGAGGTGATGTTCGACAACAAGGTAGAACTGAGTTCTTCTTTCCAGAGTATCTGTAGAGGGCGCATTCAGCGAGGATACTGCATATGTATACGCAAAGGCATCTGTAGAGTCGCTGGTTTCTGGCGACTACGACATCGCCTACATGCTTGTTGCCGATAACCTCTCTGGCACAACAAAGTCGTGGAAGCAGTCTAACTACTTTGCAAAGGGCTCTGGCGTATACAATTCACAGAGCAGCATGCCTGAAGACCTCCAGTTCCTTTGGGATGCAGGTTCATCATACGCAGCGACATACAACGACGTGCTTATCTCAAGCTCTTACGTAAGCAGCAAGAACAAGGCCACTCTGCCATCGCTCGTTGCAAACGGCTCTGTAAACAGCTACTACACACTCACAATGCCTACAAAGAAGGCGCTGAAGGAGGCCATCAGAAGCTGTGGTAACGAGGTTTACGTTATCGCTATGGTACTCGACAAGAAGACTGGCGCTATCGTTAACGCTCGCAAGGCCAAGGTGGCTGACTTCGGCACAACCGGCATCGAGAACGTAAACAACAGCTCTGAGGCTACAGTTGTGGCTCGCTACAACGTGAACGGCGTTCAGATTGCAGCTCCAGTGAAGGGCATCAACATCGTTAAGATGTCTGACGGCACAACACGCAAGGTGCTCGTTAAGTAATCGGTGAAGCAGTTATAAAGCAACAGAACAGCTTATATAAATGAATATTAAGGCGTTGCCCTCAGCGGGCAGCGCCTTTTTTGTTGCATTTGTTTTGTAGAGTCAGCAGTTTGCAGTAACTTTGCAGAAAGAATCATTAGGGGGCTTCCAGGGGGTGCACTTGAGACAAGTGCCCCCCTGAGAGGTATCAACAGAGCAAGAAGTACACCAACAGAGCTACGTTGGTGCACTTCTTGCTCTGGCAAGCGGCAAAGCCGAGCGGAGACAAGTGCACCCCCTAAAGACGCCCCCTAAAGGCACCCCCTGAAGGTAGCTAAAAACTCTAAAAAAAATTACACAGATATACAATGGAATGGATTGACAGTCTTTTCACCATACACTCAGCAGTACAGACGCTGGTAGTGCTGGCGCTGATCATCAGCGTTGGCATGGCACTGGGCAAGTTGCGCATCCGCGGCATCTCGCTCGGCGTGGCGTTCGTATTCTTCATGGGCATCGTGGCGGGCAGCCTCCACTTCACTGCCGACGAGCAGATGATCAGCTTCGCCGAAACCTTCGGCCTCTCCCTCTTTGTCTACGCCCTGGGTCTGCACGTAGGTCCTAACTTCATAGGCATGATGCGCCACGACGGTGCGTCGCTCAACGGCTGGGGCTTGGGCGTGATACTGCTCGGCACCGTGATGGCACTCTCGCTGTGCCTCGTACTGCCTATCAGCATCCCCGACATGGTGGGCATCCTCTGCGGTGCCACGACCAATACGCCGGCGCTCGGTGCGGCTCAGCAGGCGCTTGCCACACAGCATATATCGAGCAGCGGCGCCGCATTGGGCTGTGCCGTGACCTATCCGCTGGGCGTAGTGGGCGTCATCTTCGCCATGATACTGCTGCGCAAGTTCCTCGTGCGCAAGGAAGACCTTGAACGCTGCCAAAGCTCTGACGACGACAGCACATACGTCGGACAGTTCATCTGCGTCAACCCCGCCATCTCTGACAAGACGATAGCGCAGATATCGCAGTCGACCCACCGCCACTTCATCATCTCGCGCATCTGGCGCAACGGAAAGGTTATCGTTCCGATGGCACAGACCGTGATGCAGCACGGCGACAACGTGCTCGTGGTGACCAACCGCGACGAGGTGGCTGCCATGAACATCCTCTTCGGCGAGCATGTGAAGAAAGACTGGAACCGCGACAAGATAGACTGGAACGCTATCGACTCGTCGGTGGAGAGCCGCGTGATAGTGATGACGCGCAGCCGTCTGAACGGCAGAACGCTCGGCTCGCTGCACATGCGCGAGACATACGGCGTGAACGTGTCGAGAGTGATGCGCGGCGACATCAAGCTGCTCGCAACTGATACGCTCCACCTGCAGTACGGCGACCGCGTCACCGTCGTGGGCACACCCGAAGACATCGACCACGCAGAGGCGTTCCTCGGCAACGCCGTGACGGGCCTCAACGAGCCAAACCTCGGCGCCATCTTCTTCGGACTACTCTTGGGTCTGGCGCTCGGCATGATTCCTATCACCATACCGGGCATGAGCGCACCCGTGAAGCTCGGCATCGCCGGCGGCCCTATCATCATGGGCATCATCATCGGTTCGCTCGGCGCACGCATACACCTCATCACCTACACCACACGCTCGGCGTCGCTGATGCTGCGCAAGATGGGCCTCTCGCTCTATCTCGCCTGTCTCGGACTCGTAGCCGGCAAAGACTTCCTCGGCACCATCATACGTCCAGAGGGTCTCATGTGGGTAGGCATCGGCTTGGTGCTCACCATGCTGCCGCTGCTCATCGTGGGCGCTATAGCGCTGAAGACGCGCAAGTTCGACTTCGGCACCATCTGCGGTCTGCTCTGCGGCGCAATGGCTAACCCGATGGCGCTCAGCTACGCCAACGACACCATCCCTGGCGAACGCGCCGCCGTGGCTTATACCTCGGTATATCCGCTCGGCATGTTCATCAGAGTGATCATAGCGCAAGTAATAATCATGTTTATGGTGTGAGGAGTGAGTTTTGAATTTTGAGTTTTGAATTTTGAATTATCGGCTACGCCGATTAGGAATTATCCAATTTTGAATTTTGAATTCGCTACTCAAAACTCATAAATTCAAAACTCATAAATTCAAAATTGCCAAAGACAACAATTCAAAACTCAAAATTCAAAATTCAAAACTCATAAATGCAAAACCCTCCCGATTACCGTCACGACACCGTGCTGCCACTCCCTATGGAGGTGACGGCGAACGCTTGGGCTGTCGACGCAGCCTGCTCGGGCAATCCCGGACCGATGGAGTATCAGGCTATCGACCTCGCCACAGGAGCGCAGGTGTTCCACTTCGGACCCGTACACGGCACTAACAACATAGGTGAGTTTCTCGCCATCGTACACGCCTTGGCGCTGCTCGACAAGCAGGGCGTAACGGGCAAGACGATATATTCCGACTCGCACAACGCCATTCTGTGGGTGCAGAAGCGCCAGTGCAAGACCAAGCTCGAGCGCACACCGCAAACCGAACAGCTCTACCAGATAATAGCACGCGCCGAGACATGGCTGCGCACCCACCAGATAGTGAACCCCGTGGTGAAGTGGGAGACGAAGCGATGGGGCGAGGTGCCTGCCGACTTCGGACGCAAGGGGTAACACCACTTTATTAAAACCTAAAACCTATGCTATACGCCATATATTTCATCTACGGACTGTGCGTCATGTTCTACTTCATGATGTCGTGGCTCTTCTACCGCAAGGACAAGGAGATGCTCTCGCGCCTCGTCACGGTGCTTATGTTCGTCATCGGCCTGCAGTGTCTGAAAGACCTTTTCTTCATTAAGCCGATTACCGAACTCGATGAGATAGACTGGATGGTAGTGACGGC
>ULOJ01031849.1_pt1 | contig 12317 bp, 12 predicted proteins | sample 1952461 | NCBI WGS metagenome assembly ULOJ01 (sample SAMEA4835600, study PRJEB28245) | human gut metagenome | biome: gut microbiome; material: fecal sample | place: Denmark | collected 2008
CTCTTTCCTCAGTACGCCTATCCACGAGTCCAGGTAGGCAGCCGAGTTGTCCGTTATCCGGGAGTCGAAGCCCATCGAGTGGCTTATCATCGCCGCCGTAAGCTCGGCGACAAGCTCCTCCTTCGCGTACTTGGGGTCGCCGAACCTGCCCGTGCCGTCGCGGTTTAACCTCTCCGGCGTCATGGTCGAATGGGCCATCTCGTGCAGCATGGTGGAATAATACTCCATGCCGCCGCGGTATGTCTCCTCCGGGGTGCCGCCCGTGTTGAACTGCGCCTTCATGGGCACCACCACGATGTCGCGCGAGGGGGAATAGTACGCCCCGTTCTCGCGTCTGTCGGCCTGTATCGGGCACAGCCAGCCCTGCGTCTCGACCATGCGGTCAATGGCGGCGTGGGTGTACATGCCCTCCGTGTCGCGGAGTTCGGGAACCTTGAACTTGTCAAGAAGTTTCTTCATCCTCTCCGGCTGTGCCTCGGCGAGGTTGGTCTGTTCCACGTTATATACGGGAAACGACTTGACGAAGGGGATGGTTTCCATGTCCTTCCTCTCTTCCTTTGTCATGGCCCGGTACTCGTCGGCGCTTATCCTTTTCCCGTCCTTGTCCCTGACCATCATGTCCCAATACACGACCGGGAACGCCTTTTCGCCCTTGAGCACATGGGCTTTCAGGTTGTGCGCCTGCTTGAAGGTGAGGTAAACCGGCAGTCGGTAGCCCTTCGCCGCCGTATGCAGTTGCAGGAAGAACGAGTTGGAGCCGGAATAGTTGCGTCCTCCCACGTTCTGGGGCAGTCCGGCATAGTCCGAAGCTCCGCCAATCCAGCCCTTTTTCCAGTCGGACGACTTCATCTGCTCCATGCGCCCAATCATCATCTCCGTGAAGCGGTCGAGTGCCGCCTGCCCGGTAGTGTTATAGCCAGATGCCATAGTCCTCGTCGTCGATTGTCTGCCTGTCCATCATTTCCGCCTCCGTCTGCTCGATGTAGAACTCGGCGGACTCGTCGCACTCTTCCGTGCCGTGCGAGCGGCACCATTCCTTATAATCCTGTGCGTTGCCGCTTTCCTGAACGAATTGCAGGTGGCCGATGCGGCCTTCCTGGAGTAGTTCCACAAGCTCTTCGTATGTCTTTGTCGGTGTCATGTCTTTTACCTTTCGTTTAATAATTTATTCCAAACTCTTGCCTGTCAATACGCTACATTTTCATTGAGACGGACTTCTCCGCCTTGACGGCCGGTGCCGCGAGCAGTCCGTTGATTTCCGCGCTGAGGTACTTGGCGGCTATCTGTTCCCGTGTGGCGGTCTTCGTCTTGAAGAGCGAATAGCCGTCGTCGAAGGAAATCTCGTGCTTGGCCGTCTGGCCCCTGTCGCCCAGGTCGGCCGAGACCTTCCACTTGTTGTCCGCCCTGTCCTTTGCGACACGGACGCCTTTCAGGTCGACGCCTTCCGGCAGTTGGTATTTCTCGTAGGCCGACTTGAGGTGCAGGCGTTCCCCGAAGTTCTTTTCCACCAACTGGACGGGGGTCGCCACGCGGTCGAAATAGGCGTTCAGGTCTTGCCGTGAGGCCACGGCGGACATCCTCGCGTCGCCGACCTGCGCGTAGAACTTGTACTTGCCGAAGTCCGGGCGCTGCTCGTCCTTTTCCTTGTAGACGTTGAACTTCTCGATGGCGACGGTGCCCTCCGGGCCTTCCATCTGCCGTGGGAACCTGTAGGACTCCTCCGGCACTTTCGGCATCAGCTTCGTGGGGTAGTACCGTTCCATGAGCTGCGGCACGGTCAGTTCCTTCTTTTGGTAGGCCGCAAGGTCGGCGGCGTCCATCTTCTGGGGCTTGAGCTGCTTCCCGTCAATCTTGGCCGTGAAGTACCAGTCCTCCGGGTTGGCCTTGCTCTGGTAAGCGTGGCCGTGCGTCACCTTTCCGCCGTCGGCGGTCACCATCTGGGGCTCGCGCGGCTTGCGCTCCTTCGCGGCTCCGGCCTTGTTCTCCTGTCCGGGCGTGTCTTCTGTCTTGGACGCTGCCCCGGCCTTCACTTCCGGTTCTTTTTCGGCAGGTTTCTCCCCGGCCGTCTCCTTCACGGTCGGGGCAGGCTTTTCCTGCACGGCCTGTTCTTTCTTTTTCCTTGCCATGTCTGTATCGTTTGAAATGGTTTTTCCTTTGTCCTGCCTGTCGGCCTTTTTCCTGACAGTATCTGAAATCCGGTCGCACAAGGCTACTCTTGCCCCGGAGCGGATGAGTTTCGGCAGGTGCGTGTCAAGTTCAGGGATTGGGAACGAGGCGACTTTCAGCTTCCTGTCGGGGAGTATCCTGTCGGCGATGTCAATGGCGAGGATGGCGGCCATCTTCACCGCGTCTTTTTCGTATGCCTCATAGACGCTTCCCATCCTGAACAGCAGCAGTGCGTCCGGGTGCTTTTCTTTCAGCGCGTCGAATTGCCGGAGCATTCCGTCGGCCGGTTCCTGTTTGTCTTTCTTTGCCATGACTGTGTTCCTTTCAGAGTTTAAGACCCTTGCCGCGTTCCTCTTTCGGGACGGACGGCCTTATGGCGCGTTCAACGGATTGCCTGTCAACGACCTGCCTGTGTTCCCAACGGTTCTTCTCGGTCTGCACCAGCCCGACGTATTCCGGGTGCAGCTCGTCATAGCGTATTTTCTTCCGGCGTTCCCATTCCTTCAGGCCGCCCTTGATGACCCTGAAGCCCTGCGGCTCCTTCAGGTCGACGCCGACGGACACCTTTTCGCCGCCCACGTTGAGTTCCACGGGCTTGCCCTCGCGCGCCTGCTGTTTCTGCAATGTGCCGAGTTCGATGTCGTTGACCTTCTCCATCTCCTTGAGTTTCTGCTCCAGGCGGACTTCGGTCACGCGCCGGTGGATGACAGACTTGGTTTCCGGGTCGAGCTGGAGGTATTGCCGGGTCTTTTCACCGTCCGCGTCCACGGTCTTTTGTATGACCTCACCCTTGCGCAACCTTTCGGCCTCGTGTTCCGTCAGTCCGAGCGTCTTGTTGCGTTCCGTTTCAAGCGCCGCCCTCACAGGATAGGCGAGCAACGCCGGATTTCCGTCCCTGTCGGCCACTAATTGGAGCTTGAGCGGAAGCGTGACGGTGTTGCCGTTCCGCGCACGGATGGATACCTGCATGAGGGGCGTGACCTCGCCGGAGGCCAGCTTCTCCCTGACGTCTTGGGGCAGGCCGTCGGCCTTTTCGCGGTCGATGCCGAGGAGCGCCAGCTTCCCGTATGGCAACGTCACGGCCGGATTTGTGTTGTCCTTTTCCATTTGACTGTCGTTTTGATGTTAATTTTGCGGTGGAAACCGCCTGAATGCCACAAATTTATTACCCGTGATACCACAAGAAAGAAATGCGCAACACTATTCCGACCATGCTCGCATCCGTCATTTGCCTGCTGTTGCCGTCAATGGCATCCGCACAGTTCTTCACTATCACAAGGGAACATAGCGTAAACCGCTGTGTTTCTGCGGTTGAACGGCGTCATGCCGGACAAGGAAACGGGGGTACGGCACCATCCGATACTGCCGCTATGCCGGAGAACGGCCACAAAGACGGGCCAAGTGCCCGAAAATGTGACGGCTATGCGTCCCCTGAAAAGAAAGAGAAAAGACACCTTCCCGAACTGACAGTCGCCAACCTCTACAAGGAAATCGTGAGAAACGGCATACTTTACCCTGAAATCGTGTTGGCACAGGCCATATTGGAAACGGGCTGGTTCCGATCGTCCTTGTGCCGCGACAGGAACAACCTCTTCGGACTGACAAATCCCGTGACCGGCAGGTACTTTGAATTTGCGCATTGGACGGAAAGCGTCAGGGCGTACTATACAAAAGTACAGTACAAGTACAAGGGAGGAAACTACCTGCTTTGGCTGAGGGAAATCGGGTATGCGGAAGACCCAGAGTATGTAAGGTCTGTCATCAAGGTCTTGAAAATGTTGTAAAACGGAAGTTTCATACGTTTATCCATTAAAATATCTTATCTTTGTAATCAAAACAACTGTATGGCAATGGATAAGGTGTTTCGTGACTATGGCGTTTTTGAAAACAAAAGCAATGAGAAAATAATCGGTTTTAACATAACCCAAAGTTTTCTCCGGCATGAGAGGCCGGACATTTACGAATGCACGCGAAAATATTGGAGGCTGGATGTCAACCGTGCCAAAAATGCCGGACTGGCATTCGGCATATGTTCCGGAATAATTATCGGCGTGTTCGAGCCTTTGCGGTGGTACAGTTCGGAAGAGTATCCGGGACGGTGGGAGTTTGAGGGGTTGAAATAGAAGACTCGCCTTACCTGAACATGGATATATCCGCCCTGATGGTGAAACGTCAAAATCCGGTGATGTACATCAATATGTAGGTACACCGTTTATGCCGACAACCATATGGCCATAAGGTGCAACGGATAAAAGGCATAGAAACCGTACTTGGCCACTTCCCCTTTGACAAACCCTCGTGTCCCGTCATAAATGAAAATGGCGGAGCAGGCAAGCAATGCGCCTGTGATGCCATAGTACGCCATAAAGGGGAAGGTAAAGGCGAATTGAAGCATCCTTTTGCTCGTGAGGTCAATCTGTCGGCCATTATTTATGTTCCCGAACAGGTGGAACAGGAATATCAAAAGGATGCCGCGCCACCCATAATCCAATCCTGAAACCTCTGCCGACAATGCTGTAAGGAGGACGGTGGCGAATGCAACCACCTTGTGTTCCTTCGTCCACTCGAAAGCAGCCATCGCCGCCACACCCAAGGCCAGCGTGAACATCACATTGTGTGTGCCGTCCGCACCATTCAACAGACACCACGGCACTTCGCTGACTGTGCCGAATGCCAGCAGGGAAAGAAAGTAGCGCATCCTGTTTCGGGTGTGGGCGTAGCCTTCGGCAACCAACAAAGCAAAGATTGGAAAGGCCATGCGCCCGAAGCAACGCATCATTTCGTATGCCACCGTGTTTCCTTCAATAAAAAAGTAGGCGCAATGGTCGGCCACCATTGAAAGGACGGCAAGGACTTTCAACGCGCTGCCGCTCAACACCGGCAACATACGACATGAAGGAAAAGTAGAGTTGTATTTCATAATTATGTGTGAATTAAATATTTACAAACATTACTTAATCCTTGCCGTCATCCGATGCCGAGCAGTTCCTTTATCATGTCCTCGACTTCCTGGTTCACCCTCTTGAAGTTGCGGTTCAGCAGTATCTCCTTATCCCTGTCGTTCTTGAACTCGTAGATTTTCGGAAGCGGCACGTAGTGTTCCTCTTCGGCCTTTATCTTTTTCATGTCGAAGTGCGTCTTGCAGAAATACTTGGTGGTCTTGAACTCCTCCGACCGTTCGATGTCGAAACGGTCGAGCATACTCTCGTCCGTGGCGGTGAAGTCGCGCGCCGCCTGTCCTGCCAGCCAGCCAGTGGCCATGTCCGCAATCTTGGCGGCCGGCACGAGGTAGTCCATCTTCTCGGATATGGTGGTTGACACCTTCTGGTCGTTGATGGATATGGAGCGCGAGGTCTGCTTGGCCTTGCCGAACACGTCGTTCTGCGCCCATTCCAGCGTTTCCTTGTTGCGCGCCGCACCCATGAAGATGTTGCCGCACGTGGTGATGATTTTCTGCATCCCGACCTTCCCGTAGTCGGCCTCCAACTGCGGAAGCTCCTGAAATCCCAATGTTACGGCCACCTTGTTGGAGCGTGCCGTTCCAATCAGACGGTCTATCTTGTGGAAGTACAGAGTGGGCAGCTCGTCCACGATGATGCTCACGGGGATGTTTCCTTTGGAGTTCACACGGGTTACAAGACGGTTCAACACAAGGGCGTTGAGCGAGCCGATGACCTGTTCCTTCTCCGGGTCGTTGGCGATGACGAGGTAGCTCGGATGCTCCCTGTCGGAAATCTTCAGGTCGAAGTCGTCGCCTGTGAACACCCAGTAGGCTTCCGGCGACACGAGCCGGGCGGCGTTGACGCGGAGCGTGCCCACCATACCTTCGAGCTGGTCGTTGGCCTTGTTTTCGTAGGCGCTCTTGAACGGCGCCATCAGAGAGGCTATCCTGTCGTCCTGCATGAGGATGTTGAACACCTGGTCGTATGGCCTGCCGAGGAAAGAAAGTACATGTGGCATGTCCGAGTATTCCCCCGTAACGGTGTCAGGCTCAACCTCATTGCCGTCCTTGTCCTCGTACCAGCAGCGGTCGATGGTTATCAGTTTCCCCGTCCTGTCCTTGTAGCGGAAGCCCTCCAGTTCCACGAACATCCTGTCCTCGTCCGTGGATACGTCGTTGCCTTTCTCGTCCACGAAGTCCAGCACCACGTTCCCTTTCTCATCTACAGCGTTGAAGTCGTCCCAGTTCCGTATCACGATTTCCAGCTTCTTGCCATTGTATAATATGTATCGTTTCAGCTTCCTGCCGTCCTTGAAGCCCACAGGGTGGAAATTGACGAAGAAGTAGATGATGGCCGCCAGGAAGTTCTCCGCCGAGTTCGTGAAGAACGCCTCCGAACCGCCTTTCTTCTCGCCGCCTCCCTTGTTGAGCGAGGCAAGAAGCGTGGCCGCCGTCTCCGAGGCCGCCGCAAGGTCGGGAATGTACTTCCGCTGGATGGGGTTGATGCGGTTGGAATATTCCACGTCGGTGAAGTTCACCGTCCTGAAGCCGCAGTTCGGGGGCAGCTTCCCGGCCTTCCGGTTCTTGCAGAACTGGTAGAAGAGCGTCTTTGCCAGCGCCGGGTACTTGAAGTCATAGACCATCATGGCGAAGCCCTTTGCCGAGTGTTGCCGGATAAACGGGTCGATGACCCCGAAGGACTTTCCCGAGCCGGGCGTTCCCAATACGATTGTTCCACGGAAGGGGTTGATGATGTTGATCCATCCCCTGTGCATACGTTTCTTCCAGTAGTATATCATGGGGATGTTCACCGAGTAGTCGTTGGCGACTAACACCTCCGACTGCTGGAACGACTCATTCTCGAAGTTGAAGCGGTCTTCGCCGACCTTGTTGTTGTAATACTTGGCGATGCCGTCCAGACCCTGATGCACCAGCATGGTGCCAACAATGGAGCAGAGTGCATACAGGATGCGGTTGGCAGGGAAGCCCAGCCAGCTCACGCCGAAGTCCATGCCGTGGAAGACGAAGCAAAACCCGACCAGCGTCAGCCCCGACAGCACCGGATAGACGACCATCGTGCGGACGTTGAACTTCAACGCCTTTTTCGCCCTCGTGCCGATGCAGACGATGCAGATGCACACCAGTTCCGCCACCTTGCAGCCCGACACCGAGTTGAACACCTTGAAACGCGCCAACAGGTCGAGGATAAACTGCGTGACGCGGTTGTCCGCCGTGACGGGCAGGTTCATCACAATCTCTATAATCAGGAAGATGTAGATGCAACTGCGGAAATAGTTGTACATCTGCTGTTGTTCCCGTGTCTCTTCAAAAGCCATGCAACTGGAATTAAGAGTTAAGAATGAAGAATTAAGAATGAATTGGTTTCACACATGGATCAGAACGGTATCTTCACTCCGAGCAGCAGTCCGTTGCGGAACGTGTCGCCGTGCAGGAAATTCACGTTGTTCTTCTGGATGATGGAGAACTCCCAGCCGCAGGGGAACACATAGCTATACTCCAAGCCTGCCTCCAGCCCGATGAAGAAGTCATGCTTTGCGGCACCGAACTGAGGCCCGAAGCGGAAGCGGAGCATCCCGTTCTTGTAACGTACAAGGCGGTGCTTGTACACCAGCCCGGCATCCCACCAGTAGCCTTCCCAGAAGCGGTGGCACACGGGCTTCCGCAAGTGGTCGCCGACCTCGCCGTAGAGTTCCACGGCGTTCCCGTAGGCAAGCGGATGCTCGTAGCCGACGGTGGCGTTCAGCGAGGATGGAAACTGGAAGCCGGCGTTCACCGTGAGCTTTCCCTGCGAATAGGCGGACACGCCGGCCACCGCGCACATCATCATTGTAAGGAGGATTCTCTTCATGGCTCAATAGTTTATGTAGTAATGGTGGAACGGATAGCCGGAGGTGCCTTTCAGGATGTCTGCGTCAAAACCGTCGGCATTCAGGATGTCCTCGTACTCGATGGTCAGCGTGACGGTGCGTCCGCTTATCTGGTTCTCCGAGATTTCAATCTGAAGGACTTTCTCCTCGGGGAAGGTCAGCTTAGGCAGTACCAGCACGTTGCGGTAGTCCTTCTTGAATTTCCTCGCCGAGTTGAGGGAAAACACCGGTGTCAGTTCGATGGTCTGCGAATTGGTGGCCTTTGTCTCCTTCTTGTCCGTCAGCTTCACACGCACCTCCTCGATGTCGTAGGCGATTCTCGTCCTGTTGCGCAGCGAATAGTCGATGAAGAAATAGTCGCCGACGGAGTAGATGTTGTTGACCGTCGCCCTCATGCCGTGGGCGTTCGACACTACCTGGTGGTACTTCCTTTTGCTGCCGTACACCGCCCATGCGTAACGGGCCATTTCGGACACGGGCATGGATACGCCGGGGTTGACGTATGACTCCGTGTCGCTGTACGGCACGTGGAAGATGGAGGCAGCCAGCCCCGGCTCCTGCGTATATACGATGTCGTACTGCGCGATGTGGCGCTCCCCGATGAGCGTCACCGTGCCCAGCAGCTCGTTTTCCTCGTAGTCCGTCCGGATGGAATCGTTGGGTTGTGACGGCTTGATGCGGACGATGTTGTCCGTGCATTGGTTCCCTATAATCCTGTCCGTAGAGATGTCAACCAGCTTTATGCTTTCCGGCATGACTATGTGCGTGGTCACCCCGTTGTTGACGAGGATTTTCTCTTTTGCCGATGCCACACAGAAAAAACAGGCGGCAAAAAACGTGATTAAAAAAGTTCTCGCTTTCATATATGTCTTTCTTATTATTTTCACCTTGCATCGTCGGAGTTGATGAGATAGACGATGGTGTTGTACTTGATTTTCGCCTTGTTCCTGCGCATGTTGGATGACAGGGCGGACGTGGCGGAGTTGTACATGTTCTGCAACGCCTGCAGGGCGATGGCCTCGCCGGATATGCCAGAGCCGTAACCGCCGCCCGATTCGATGTTGATGTCCTGCTGCACCACGTTGGAGCCGGCATCCTTCACGAAGTCGCGGAACTCCGATTCGGGAACGTAGAAGCCTTCCATCCCGTCGTTGTCGAAGACGGAGAGGTTGACCTTGATGAACCTGCCGCCCGTGAGTATGCTCGTGACCGATGCACGCACGCGCTGTCCGCCGAAGCCGGTCACCGTGCCGTACAGGTAGGTGCCCTTTCCCAATCTCACGCCGCTGACGGTCACGTCGTCGAGGAGCTTGAAGCGCAGGCGCGTGCCCTCGCGCGCTTTGGTGGTCTTGTCTATCATGGCACGGATGAGCGTGGCGTTCACCGCCTCGTCTTCCGCCTTGACGGTGTTGAAGCTGCCGGCGTTTGCCTCCGGCGACTTGACGACGAGGTTCGGACGGTTCCTTTCCTTCTCCTCCTGCCTTGCCCTCGCTATGGAGTCGGCCCTCTGCCTTTGGGCCTTTTCCTCTTCATCGGGGTTTCCGAACCCCAATCCCTGCTCGATGGCCTTCTGCCGTTCGTAGCTGCGCCGCTGTATCTCCTCCAGGTCTCGGGCGAACTCTTCCTGTGCAGAAGCGTCACGCCCGGGCGTGGCGTCACCATAGACGTAAGAGTTGATGTGCCGCCTCGATTCTGCCAGGGAGCGTTCAAGCTCCTCCAGTTCCTGCTGCTGGCGGATGCGCTCGGCTTCCGCTGCGTCGATGCGGTCCAGCTCCTCCTCGGTGTAACCGTGTTCGATTTTCTCCGTGTCCTTTTCCTCCTCCCCGATGCCGGATATGGCGGTAAAGGCGTCCTCGTCGCCGAACCGGCGCGACATCTCGTACATCTTGTCGCCTGCTTCCTCGGCGTTCGCCTCGGGCAGTTCCATGTTGATGCGGTCTGTCGCCACCTCCGCCTTGTCCGCACCGCCTCCGCCGAACGTCTGCATGACGAAGTACACTAAGGCGCACAGCGGTATGAAGATGACGGTCGGAAAGATGTACTTGGGCTGTTTGAAATTCACCTTAATCATCGCTGCCGTTGTTTTTTATGAATCTGACAATGTTCTCAAGCTACCTGTATCTCTTTACGATGCCTGCCGAATCGACGTGCGACTTCCGGGGAAGGGCAATCATCGAGTCAAGCTCATGGCGGATTTCCTGTCCCCTGACAGTCAGCTCCTCCAGCGTCTGCCGGTGGATGTCCTTGTTCGCCTGTATGGTGCGGAAGCCCCTGAATACCGGTTCCATGTCGGCTATCATGCCCATGCCCGTGTTTCCGGCCTTGTTCTCCTTGCCGCCCGGAAGCAGGTTCAGGGCCAGCACGGCCGCCAGGACGCCCACGACGCAGGCGGAAGTCCGCTTCGGGTGTTTCGCCGCCCATGAGTTGGCCAGCCTTACCCTTGCGGCAAGACGGCATCTCATGCCGACGGCCTGAATCTTCGGCCGCAGCCAGGCACGCATCATGTCGTGGGCTTTCAGCCGGCTCTCACGTAATGTCTTTCTCAATGTTTTCATATCGGAATTGTTGTACGGTTAATAATCCAAGTCCTTGTTCTCGATGGTTCTCCAGTTGGTGATGAGCAGCCCGTGGGGGTTGTTCCTCGTCCGGGGCACGTTCTCGATGCCGCCCGTGGTGACTATCGAGCGTTTCAGGTCGCGCGTGCGGCGTTTGATGAGCTGCGTGCCATAATAGGTAAACTTCCGTTCGTGCTCGTCGAAGCTGATGGAGTCGCACATGATGGTGCAGACCGCGGACGAGGAGATGATGTCGGAGTAAAAGCCGTTCTCGTCCATCGCCTGCTTCTGCTTCAGCGCCGTGCCGTCCGCCATGTACATCGCTTTGCCAAGCGTCCACTTGATGTAGTCGTTGTCGGGCGGAAGGTTGAAGAAATACTGGTGGAAGAGCTGGATGTGCGCCTTCGCCTCCATGATGAAGTTTGCCTCCAATTTCGCGCGCTCGGCCAGGAACGGTATGTCGCCGTCGAGGACGTATATCTGCTGCCTTTCCTTGTTTACGAGTGACACGCAGCACCATACGGTGAAACCGCAGATGAGCGCGCATCCGCCTACCGTCGCCCAGACCGTCATCATGGCGAGCTTCGTCTTTTGTGCCAGTGATTCTATCAGCATATCTCTTTCTCCATTTTTTATTTATGTTATAACTATGGTTCCTGTGGTTTCAAAACGTGGTCTATCTCCTGACAGACTTGACCACCGACCCGGCGCCGCTCACCACGGAGCCGGCCGCGCTTCCCACGGCCGAACCTGCCGCTGTCGTGATGCCCATCGCCGCCGAACCTGCCACAGACCCTGTTCCCGAACTTACGCCGCCCGGTATCAGCCACGACGACACCTCCGGCACGAAGCGTATGATGTATGCGCCCACGAGCATTCCCATGGCGTACATGCAGTTCGAGCCGATGCCCTGGAGGCCGAGCGCGCCTATCTGCGACCATGAGTTGACGGAGCCGTGCAGCAGGTGGTCGTAGGCCACCAGGTCTTGTTGGAGGTTGTACAGCAGGATGAAGTCGATGTAGTAGAGGCACATGTAGGTCACGAAGCCCCACAGCGAGAGGGAAAGGAATTTCGACACCCACTGGCTCCACGCCGAGTTCCACGGAGGCGCGAGCGACAGGGCGAACATGACGGGGCAGAATATCGCCATGATGGCCAGGAATATCCGCTGGGCCACCAGCATCCCGTAGTAGGACATCTGGAAGATGAGCTCTCCCACGAAGCGGATGACGTCGTTCACCCATTCGCTGACTTTCGTCTCCGCGGCGACGGTGGCGCGCTGGGCGTAGTTGTTGATGGTGGTGCCGAGGTTCTCCACGTTGTATATGAGCTTGTCCCACCAGGAGGCGTCCTCGCCGATGGCCGCCACCTGCTTGGCCGCCGATATGGAGTCCTGCACGGCCCTCAGCCGTTCGAGGTACTCGCCCTGTTTCTGCGCCACCTTCAGCTCGAAGGCGGCCACTTCCTTGTTCTTGGACTGCGCCATCGCTTTCGTGGCGGACTCCAGCCCCTTGCCCGGCACCTGCAGGGCGGAGCATATCCACGAAGAGGAGGAGATGCAGATGGAGATGCTGACGATGCGGAGCAGTTTCATCACGTCCATGCCGCGCCGTCCGAGCATCATCATCCAGCACTCGTAGGAGCCGACGCACAGGGCCAGCAGCAGCCCGATAACCTTGGCCAGCCCCACCGCGTCGCCCAGGACGGCCACGTTGGGGAACGTCTCCATCGCGACGAGCAGCTTGTCAAGGCTCTCGTCGATGGCCG
>ULOJ01013266.1_pt1 | contig 12052 bp, 9 predicted proteins | sample 1952461 | NCBI WGS metagenome assembly ULOJ01 (sample SAMEA4835600, study PRJEB28245) | human gut metagenome | biome: gut microbiome; material: fecal sample | place: Denmark | collected 2008
GTCGTCGCCGTCGTCGGCATCGTGTTCCAGGTGGCCCACATCGGTGATGTTGCGCACGTAGCGCACCTTATATCCCAGGTGCTTCAGATAGCGGAAGAGTATGTCGAACGTTATCGCCGGACGCGCGTGTCCCAGGTGTGGGTCGCCGTAAACGGTAGGTCCGCATACGTACATTCCCACGTTTGGCGCGTGCAGAGGTTCGAACAACTCCTTTCGTCTCGAAAGCGTATTGTATATGAAAAGTTTCTGTTCCATGATGTTTTTGTTTGTTATGCCGTCGTGACATGTGTGCGGCACTGGTTGTAAATATCTGCAAACTTACTGAATTTTTTCCGAATTACGCATCTTTTTACCGCATTTTCATAATTTTCTGTTAGCTTATCATTGTAAGGACATGTTCATCGCCGCATACCATGGTGAGTGCAGTGGAGAACGAAATAGGGCAGTACACGGAATGTGCCGCGTACCGCCCTCCACTGAAACCTTTGAGATGAATGTATTAAAGAATATGCTGCCGTCTGCGGCAGTATGTCGGTTGTCTGATGATTCCGGCTGTGCGGCTGCGCTTCCCGAGTGAGGTCTGCCGCCGCCCTGTCGGCTACGGGTCTGTAATCTGATGCCGTTAAACGGCAGACAGTCCTGTAGCTGCCGGACTTTCTGCCGTTTTGGGGTTATGAGAGAGAGTATTTATGAGATCATTCCGGTTCGACGTCCCACTGTATGGGTACGTTCTTGAACGTCAGCGCGCCGCGATGCTGCGGGTCGATGTATATCGACATCTTTATCAGCTGAAACTCCTTCACCGATTTCTTCACGTCCTGGAACTGCTGCTGCGGTGCGTCTATTTTCAGCTTTACGAACACTCCTTCGGTCACGTCGCATCCCATTCCGCCCATGGCAGATGTGCTGTAAGCGTTGCCGTCGGCGTCGATGGCCATGGTCTTGTTACCGTTCTCGTTGCCGCTGAGATTGATACGGTTTTTGTTGAGTTTCATTTTCACCTTCAGAACGAGGTATGCCGTGCCGAAGTTCTCGGATGTACTCTTGCCGTAGCAGCCCACCAGCTCGATGTCGGCGACATCGGAAAACGGATTTATCATGGTGCCGCCCGATGCCACGGCCACTTCTGCCGCCTGCGTTCCGGCGTCCTTTGCCTCTGCGGTCTTGGTGTCGGTGGTGCCTGTGACGGCCTCCACTGCTTTCTTGGCTTTCTTCAGCAGGTTGCCTATCTGTGCGTCGGCTGTCTGCGGCATGGCGAACATGGCAGCCACGGCGACGATTAATGTGCGGATGATGTTTCTTTTCATGTCAGTTCGGTTTTTGTTTTGTTGTGGTAATATTTTAGTATTTTATTGCAAAGATAATTGCGGGTGATAGAGCGTCAGACACGGTAATCCGTGATTTTGTGTTTTTTGCCATGTACGGGTAGCAATGTTGTGAGACACAGGACTTTATGGTTTTATGAACAGAAAGAGGAACAGCGGAAAGTCGGCGGTGATGTTTGTGGAGTCCGGCAGTCATGAAAGTACGGAGTTTTCCGGGCCCGGCGGGTAACCGGTGTGTATGGGTCTCGACATAACGGCTGCGGATATGGGCACGGATAAGCGTTGTATGCTTCCGGGGAAGGAGAACAATACGGACAGCTTTCAGATTGTAACCGGATTTTGATTTTTCCATCAGAGTTTCCCGATATACCCCGAAAAATAAGCGCGTATTTGCGGACGGACTCTTCTTCGGGCGCAAATACGCGAAATATGAGAGGTTTTTATAATGCGTTGATTATCAATCCCTTATATTTAAGAGGTGTTTCTTCGCATTGCAAAAAGCACCATTTCGGCCCCTGAAATGGCCTATATTGGAGGCCGAAAAGCACCATATCGCACCCTGAAACGGGCTTTTTCGCACTGCGAAATGGGCTATTTCGGAAAGCGGAACGCACTTTTTCGGACTACGTTATGGGGTATATCAGAATACGGTATTGTCCTAAATCTCCTCTATTATGGATGATTTAACATTCGTTTACACCTCTTTCGCGAAAATATTTTGTCAAAATTTAGTCAAGAAAAATCGTAAGTTCGTCTTGCGGTTTTCACGGAACTATGTGTAGTTTTATGGATAAAACCGCTCTGCATCGTCTTGATACAGAGTCCGGACAAGCGCGGAGTGTGGCGTAATGATGTCTGCCGCGGGCACAAAAAAACAGGAAAGAAACCTATCGCCCGTTCATTGTTGCGTGACGGGCAGTACTTCTTTCCTGCTTCGTGTAAAAGAGTTATGTATGTATTGATATTATTTGTGCTTCAGGGTCATCACGGTCTTACCGCTGTTGTCCTTGAATTCGAGAACACCTTTCTTCTGCATGCTGAAGGTCGAAACCTTTCCGAGAGCTCCGAGCACAGCCTGTTCGGTGTTCATATCCTCACACATCATACGTGTGCTTCCAAGCGCGCTGAAATCTATCTTGCCTGTCTCCACGTTGGCGTTGAGCGCACCTGTCAGACGGTTGCAGCCCGTGCTGCCATATACGCGGTTCTCGTTTGTGTCGAAACCGATGAACGGAGCGTTGTCGTTGTTGCTTACGCTGACAGCCTTGCCCTCCACTTCTGTGATGTTCCATTCACCTGCGAGTGCTGATATAGATTTGATTTTGTTGCTTGTTGCGCACGACGCGAGAAACGCAGTCATGCATATTGCAAAGAATGCTTTTTTCATGTCTTTCCTTTAATTAATTAAAATTGTAAATAATGTTTATCTGAACAATCTTCCTTCTTAATGCGTTATTTGTGCGCACAAAATTAATCCAATAACGCCATATTGCAGAATAAAATATTATACATTAACAACTTTAACGTGTGTTAATGAATTTACGGAAGAAAATATTTGCATGATATATGGGTTTTATACATTGAAAATTATCTGTCTTTAAACAGATAATAATGTTAAAATAGATTACTTTTGAAATATAATTAAATTCTATTTTGTATATTCACGCTGTTATTCAAATTATAATTTTACAAGATAAATACATATTATTACTAATCTTAATATAATATTATTATGAAAATAGTACAAACTTTGTGGACTGGACGGAAAGATTTATTAAGAGATGAATTTGGTTGGATTGCTCCGGAATGTCATTTGATATCATGGGCTTTAAGTTGTTTGAAATTACGAGAATTTTATGATAATGTTGTTTTATACACTGACTCACAAGGAAAACGCATTCTTGGAGATTATTTACACTTGCCATATACAAAAATAGAAGTTGTGTATGATAATCTTAAATGTCGTGAAGCACATTGGGCATATCCTAAAATTGTAACATATTCTCTTCAGGATGAACCTTTTTTGCACGTTGATGGAGATGTTATTTTATCTCGCCCAATAGATAAAAATATAATAGATGCTGAGCTTATAGCGCAAAATAAGGAAATTATAAGTGATTATTATAAGAATATGGTAAATGATATAATGAGGCGTAGAACAATTCTTCCGTCTTATTTGAAAAAAGATATAGAAAATGGATCATTTGGATCATACAATGCAGGTTTGCTGGGAGGCTCTGATATAAATTATATCAAAAAGTACTGTGAAGAGGCAAATAAGATAATTAATGATAATGGTATGAATGATCCAACAGAATCGAATATGGCGGTAAACAATAATATTCTGTTTGAACAAATATTGTTTTATTCTATGGTTAAGAATGATAAAAGAGAAGTAAAGACTGTAATAGAACATGATGTTCAGGATAATGGCTATTCATATAAAGAATTTGCCGATTTCTATCTTTATGGAGAATATCCATTAATACATATGTTAGGTGGACATAAAAGAAATTATAAAGTATGTGAGTTAATGAAAAATATGTTGCTTAAAATTTCCCCTGATCTAATAAAAGAAATAAACATGTTATTTAAGTATAAACACATACGTTTAGAATCAAAAAATAATGAATTGCCAGATATGTCAATACAAATGTGTGTTGGAAAATATTTAGATGAATTGAAGCAAAAAGTGATGGAATGGAAAATTATACCTCATGATCTATTGTTTGAAAATGAAAAACAATCATCTTTATATCTTGATTTTATGATTGATAAAGATAAATATTATAATGATTATATATTTAAATGTAATCCGTATATAGAAATATTTTTTATTCCCAAAGAATGGCCTGAAGAAGCAAAAATTTTGATAAGAGATAGAATAAATAGGAAAAAAAGTCTTAAACCTTTAAATATAGCAATAATTCCTTTATTATATGGAAATAAAGGCTATAGTGAGATTCTTATAAATGATTTGCAATATAATATAATTTCCTTATCAAAAAAAGGAATCCCTTATAAGGATTTATTTAAATGTTTGAAGTCTTGTTTTACAAAAGAAGTTGTTATTAGTGATGAAGAACTAAGAAATCTAATAAAGATAGAAATTGAGTATTTAGCATATAATAAGTTATTGTTTGTATTTAGAGATCATCATATGTATTTTTAATGTTATCTAAAAAAGTTAAAATAAAATAATATATTATTATTTTATTCACAATCTTTTATATATTTGTAATATAAACTAAACAATCAAAGCTATGGAGAAGAAAGAACAAAATCTAAAAGAAATTAAAAATCTTGCAAATCAAACAAGTATAGAAGAAGCTTCTATGAAACCGTCCGATGTTGAATATTACGGATCTTGTGGATGGGGCTCATGCGGCACTGGTTCATCTGGAGGAGGAGAAGATTATACGCAGATTCAAGGTAGTGGCTATAAAGGTAGTCCAACAGGATGTGGTGGCTCTGCAGCAACGGGAAACGGCCCTAATACATGGGAAGATGCAAACAAAGCTGTTAATGTTATGAACAATTCTTTTGTTAGAGGACGTATCAATATGATGTGGGATGCAATGACTGCTGCTGCAAAAGATAATCAAGGGACGGAATATGCTTGTTGTATATTTTATGATTTTGATAGAAAAGAATATATTGGTGGCAAATTTTTAAAAGGAACGGGTGGACAAGTTGAAATTAAGGATTTTACTCTATTGGGAAATGGTTTTACCGGTAATGCAGAACATGTAAGATTGGTTACTATAATCCATGTACATCCTGCATTGACATATGATACAGGAAATAATGTCCGTGTTGTAGGGCCGTCAAATGATGATTACAAAGTTATAAAAAGAAGCGGATGTGATTTTGGTATAGTTGTTGACTATAAGGGAAAAGAAGAAGATTATTTTGTAAAAGCGCAAGCTGGCCAAGTACCAGATGAATACTTTAAGGATAAAGATGGAAATGAAATTGGATATATGAGAGAACATGGAACAATAATCCGTTCCGGGCATGCGTATACAGATCCTCGCCAGTATTCAATAATTAATGGAAGTGGTGGATTAGCTAGTGGTGGATTTTAATAAGTAATAATGATAAGGTTATGAAAAATATCTTGGTATTATTCTTATTTGTGCAAGGCTTTTGGGCTCAGGGACATGCTCAGACACGCCTCTGCGAAATGCCGTGGCCGCAGCGCGACAGCATAATAACTGCCAAGATAATGTCATATTTCAGTAACCGTAATATCGATAAAAATGGCGTTACACTCATATCTCAGTTCGACTACGATGATAGTAGCGTGGAATGGATATACAATTTCTACCATAAAAACGAGAAAGACAGCATGCTGAGGGCTTTCGCGCCGACTGACAAATACATTTATGGTATAAAAGTCATCGGTAAGAAATATTATCCTTTCGCTTTCGATGATAGTGAACCGGAGATCGGTTGTCCAGCCAGTGCTGTTATGGAAGAGGATTTCAATGTATTGCTGTCGGAGGCAACGTATGATGTTACAATCATAGGCAACGGATTCGATCCTAAAGATAAGGTGTCAACGAAGGAGGTATTCAGCAATGCAAAGCGCCGTCCGCAGATATATGAAGTACCGACTGACAAAGAGCTGAAAAGCGAGAAATACTCTTACGGCAAGTCTATCGCCTCACTAAAAAAGGACGAGCGTATAAGAATACTCACTGCCATTGCATTGAACCATATTGTATATCACGGAAAGAAAGGACAGCGGACAATAGATAAGAATAGCTTGGGCGTGATATATCCGACCATCGGTGAATCGACATTTAAGTATCTGAAATATGACTGGATTCCTGAGGAATACGGCAGTTTTAAGAAAAATGAACTTCCTAAAGGAGTGAAACCGGACGATATATACCATTTTATTACAATATATTCTAAAGATTGGCAGAAATTAGGATTGAAGTCTCCGGTATTCGCAAAATTAGGTATTGACGACAGAAGCCGCAAGGTTATAAGGTACACTTTGTCGGAATCTGAGAAAAAATAACAGCAAACGGAATAAGGCGGAAGAATGAACCGCAATATAACAATCAGGGAAACAGTAAATAGAAAGTTGAATAACTATTTCGAATAGTTACATATTATTTTTAAAACAGGAGTCGGATTCAGTTGAGTCCGGCTCCTGTTTTATGTATCGGACAGAATGTCTTTTACGGAAAAATAACTCCCGATTTATTTTATCCTGCACTCAGTTTGTATTAACTCTGAATAAGTTAAGCTGCGCTTCGGCAAGAAAAATAAAAATGAAAAAATATTCTTTTTATTTTATCCTGCACTCAGTTTGCATTAACTCTGAATAAGTTAAGCTGCACTTCGGCAAGAAAAATAAAAATGAAAAAATATTCTTTTTATTTTATCTTGCCCTCAGTTTGCATTAACTTTGCACCGTGAAAGGATATGTATCAGACAATCAGGCGGATAAATGTGTGCCGCGACGTGCCGTTGGCGGGTCGTCTGATGCTGAAGTTTAACGTAATATACCAGAAATGAAGAAACTCTTTATCGAGACATACGGCTGCCAGATGAATGTTGCCGACAGCGAGGTGGTGGCCTCGGTCATGAAGATGGCCGATTACGACCTGTGCTCGTCGGAAGATGAGGCCGACGCCATTTTCCTCAATACTTGTTCGGTGCGCGAGAACGCGGAGAACAAAATATATCACCGTCTGGAGGCACTCAACGCCGAACGCCGCAAGGGACGCCGGTTCATCATCGGTGTGCTGGGTTGCATGGCAGAGCGTGTGAAGGACGAACTGTTGGAGAAACACGGTGTGGATCTTGTGGCAGGACCTGACGCCTATCTCACTCTGCCTGACCTCACGGCGCAGGCTGAGACCGGACATAAGGCAATGAACATAGAGCTTTCCACCACTGAGACCTACCGCGACGTTGTTCCGCGACGCATAGCTCTGGCACAACCGATAAGCGGATTTGTGAGCATCATGCGCGGATGCAACAACTTCTGCCACTACTGCATCGTGCCTTACACCCGTGGTCGAGAACGTTCGCGCGACGTGGAGAGCATACTCCGCGAGGTACGCGACCTCGAAGACCGTGGCTATAAGGAGGTGACGCTGCTCGGACAGAACGTAAATTCATACCGCTTCGAGCGCGACGGACACGTCATCGCGTTCCCCGAACTGCTGCGTACCGTGGCTGAGACGGCGCCGGGAATGCGCGTGCGATTCACCACAAGTCACCCGAAGGACATGAGCGACGACACGTTGCACGTCATAGCAGAGATGCCAAACGTGTGCCACCACATACATCTGCCGGTGCAGTCGGGCTCAGACCGCATACTGAAACTGATGAACCGCAAGTACACCCGTGAGTGGTACATGGGTCGTGTTGAGGCAATACGTCGCATCATTCCCGACTGCGGACTGTCCACAGACATCTTCGTGGGCTATCACAGCGAGACAGAGGAAGACCACCAGATGTCGCTTTCGCTCATGCGTGAGGCTGCCTACGACTCGGCGTTCATGTTCAAGTATAGTGAGCGTCCTGGCACATACGCCTCGAAACATCTGCCCGACGACGTGCCCGAGGAGGTGAAACTGCGCCGTCTGAACGAGATGATACACCTGCAGACCGAGCTGTCTGCCGAGGCCAACAAGCGCGATGAGGGTCACGAGTTCGACGTTCTTGTCGAGGGTTTCAGCAAGCGCAGCAACGAACAGTTGTGCGGACGCACGGGTCAGAACAAGATGGTGGTGTTCGACAAGGGCACACATCACATCGGCGAGACGGTGCGCGTGAAGATCACCGGCTCCACAAGTGCCACGCTTTTCGGTACGGCTGTGGACTGATTTTACATATGTTAGGTGTATGTAAGTAAATATATGTGAATTTAATTACCTGATTAATAATTATGAAGAAGTTTTTATTATTGAGCATATTAGTATTAAGTGGTTTAATATTATTTTCATGCTCAGATGACGATGAAGACACCTCTGGAGGTAGTTATTATGTCAAATATACATTGACTGGTGGTTCTTGGTATCGTCCGCCATTTGGACATCAATCAGAACCTACATCAACTGGAATTAAATATATGGATAAAGATGGAATGACAACTACCAGTCAGTCAGGGAAAATTATGTTTACTAAAGTTATAGGACCTGTAAATAGTAGTTTCAAGCCGTCATTATCTGCATCAGGTGCTAATTATGGCACGTACTCTGCATATTATGAAGCTACGATAGAAATATTAAAAAATGGGGAACAATTAGTTGGAAGTAATTCGACAGCAGGTTATGGTAATATAGTATTAACATGTAATATCAATGAGTGAATGTAATTTATATTTTATTATTTTCAGTTGCTCATTTGCACATTCAATAAACATATAACATATGCCGCATAACAAGATATGCGGCATATTTGTTTTAAAAGAACGGTCACATTTTGTCATATAGCGCAAAAACGCTAACTTTGCAAAAAACAATCTGCGCCCGTCAATTTAAGAATAAGTTCTCATTGCGGCCGCTTGCATTGTTTTTGCAAAAAGCAGCATGGAGGTTTTCGCTACAGGTCATTTGTTTATTCTGCCTGTTGATGCAGTCCTCTAGGTATTCATACATTTATAATTTTTAAAACAGACTCCTCAAACAACGCCAATGAAAGAGTTTTTCCAAGTGCTACGCCGATTCGTTCCGCCGTATAAGAAATATCTGGTACTGACGGTCGTCTTCAATATTCTCTCGGCAATATTGAACATCTTCTCGTTTCTTGCCATAATGCCGATACTCAAGATTCTTTTCAAGATAGACACCACAGAAAAGCATCCCGTGCTGCTCTCTCTGGGCAGTGGAGACATAAAGGAAGTGCTGACAAACAACATGAACTATTACGTCTATCAGATGATAGACACGCTTGGAGCGTCCACCACGCTGCTTGTCATCGGTCTGTTTCTTGCCGTCATGACATTCCTCAAGACAGGTGCATACTTCCTTTCGTCGGCAACCATCATCCCCATACGCACCGGCGTGGTGCGCGACATACGCAACCAGCTCTACCGCAAAATAACTTCGCTGCCACTGGGCTTCTTCTCTGAGGAGCGCAAGGGCGACATAATAGCCCGCATGAGCGGTGATGTGCAGGAGGTGGAGAACTCCATCATGTCGTCGCTCGACATGCTTTTCAAGAATCCTATACTCATAATCCTATACTTCGCCACGCTTATCGTCATAAGCTGGCAGCTCACTCTGTTCACCCTCATCATCGTTCCCATAATGGGATGGTTCATGGGTTTCGTGGGCCGTAAGCTCAAGGCGAAGTCCATCAAGGCGCAGGCCATGTGGAGCGACACCATGAGCATGGTGGAGGAGACGCTCGGCGGACTGCGCATAATCAAGGCTTTCTGCGCCGAGGACAAGATGAACCGCCGCTTCGATGCCATCAACACGTCCTACCGCGAGCAGGTGCGCCGCGTCAATACACGCCAGCAGCTCGCCCATCCTATGAGCGAATTCCTCGGTACGGTGCTCATAGTCATCGTGCTGTGGTTCGGAGGCATGCTCGTGCTCAACAACATGACGCTCAGCGGTCCGATGTTCATCTATTATCTCGTGATGCTCTACAGCATCATCAACCCGCTGAAAGACTTCTCAAAGGCGAGCTACAACATACCGAAAGGTCTGGCATCCATGGAGCGTGTCGATAAGATTCTGAACGCCGAGAACCCTATAAAGGAGAAGGCCGATCCGGTGCACATCGCGTCGTTCGAGCACAGCATAGAGTTCCGTCACGTGTCGTTCAGATACGGCGAGAAGTGGGTGCTGCGCGACATCAACCTCAAGATAGAGAAAGGCAAGACCGTAGCGCTCGTGGGACAGAGCGGAAGCGGCAAGTCGACGCTCGTCGATCTAATACCGCGCTACTACGACACCCAGGAGGGACAGGTGCTCATAGACGGTGTGGACGTGCGCGACCTATGCATACACGACCTGCGAATGCTCATCGGAAACGTGAACCAGGAGGCGATACTCTTCAACGACTCGTTCTACAATAATATCTCGTTCGGCGTGGAGTCAACCACGATGGAGCAGGTGGAGAAGGCTGCGCGCATAGCCAATGCCCACGACTTCATCATGGCTTCGGAGCACGGTTACGACACCAACATAGGCGACCGCGGCGGACGACTCTCCGGCGGACAGCGCCAGCGTGTGAGCATAGCGCGCGCCATTCTGAAGAATCCGCCCATACTGATACTCGATGAGGCTACCTCGGCTCTCGACACAGAGAGTGAGCGTCTGGTGCAGGATGCCCTCGAAAAGCTCATGAAGACGCGCACCACGGTGGCCATAGCCCACCGCCTGTCAACCATAAAGAATGCCGACGAGATATGTGTCCTGCACGAGGGACGCATCGTAGAGCGCGGCAGCCACGACGAGCTGATGGCTCTCAACGGATACTATCGCAAGCTGCACGACCTGCAATCGTAACGCGCGACGAGCGAAACGATGTTTATGTTCCTGCCCCGCTGTCTTGGCTCTGAGTCACGACGGCGGGGCAGGAGCGTTTCCGATGGCGTCGGCATAAGGTGACGGCGCAGAATCAAAAACCGTGCCCCAATCCTCCTTACACTTTTTCGCGGCCCTCGATTTTAACATTTCCTTTTTCTTCTTCTGGCTGTCTTCCGGTGGCGTATTTACGCCTTGAAAAAGCCTTTTCGGCATGGTCGGATCAGTGTTCCCCCTTTTCTATGCACCGGCCGACCCCATGTTGTTGTGCGGTGTTGCGGTGACGGTTTTGCGAAAGAGCCTATTTCATGGTGCGAAATGGGCTCTTTTGATGTCCGATAAAGCCCATATCGTGCTCCAATATGGGCTCTTTTGCAACCCGAAATGGGCTCTTTCGCAAAGCGGTATTAAGGCCGTCGTATTATGATATTATGTAAACCGTTGATTATCTGATAGTTGCGATAATGTGTCAAAATATCAATATTTCCGCCCGATAATCTTCTTTTTTCATTTCAAGCGAGTATTTTCGGGTTTATATCCCTGTATTTTTAACTAAACAGGCGCTGTGTTAATGATATTTAACTGAAATAAGGCTCTGAAACGATGCTGCCCGAAGGATGATTTCATTTTTGTAACATACCTGTATGAGTGGCGCACGGCGTCTGTATGACATTAAAAATACGGCGTTTGCTTGTGGGCGGACGGAATAATCAGTATTTTTGCAGCCGTGCCGCACGCTGCGGCAAATGTAATCCTCAAACACACGAAAATGTCAGCAAACCTTTCATATACAGACGCGCGTCTGCACGTGCTTCAAGGCAGTTATGAGCGTCCGCTCCGGTTCACTTTCCCCTTCTGCTACACGCCACATCCAATGTGTGTGGCTGCCGCCCGCGAGGTGCAGCGTCACATAGACGACAGCGGCGTGTTGCAGTATGAGCACGGCCACGGCAAGATGTTCGGCGTGCTTGTGGTGGATACGGGCGACGGCATCACAGGTTTCCTTGCCGCCTATTCCGGTCTGCTGGCCGGACGCAACGACTGGGCCTATTTCGTTCCGCCGGTGTTCGACGCCCGTCAGCCCGGAGGATATTTCCGTATGCGCGAGCAACAGATAGTGGATGTGAACCGCGAGATAGAGCGTTGCGAGGCCGACCCCGTGAGACTGGCACTCGCTGAGGAGATGAGGGCTGTGGAGAATGAGGCCCGTGTGGCCAC
>ULOJ01029652.1_pt1 | contig 11970 bp, 8 predicted proteins | sample 1952461 | NCBI WGS metagenome assembly ULOJ01 (sample SAMEA4835600, study PRJEB28245) | human gut metagenome | biome: gut microbiome; material: fecal sample | place: Denmark | collected 2008
ATTCGTTACGAAATTCCACATTACAATCATAGCGAATAGTTCGTAATATGCCACTACCAATACCTGTATAAGGTAACATATAAATAGCATTATCAAACAACAAGCTATTTCTTGGGAAAGAAACACCTCTTTTTATATCATCCACGGTCAAGCCATGAGTCAATTCACCTGGGCTATGAATTTCCACCCTATCATCAAAAACCAGGACACGAATAGGAGCTTGCCATGTTAGCGATCTATGCACCAATGCATTAACAACGATTTCTGACAAAGATTCTACAGGAATTTCCAATTTTCCCAAACTGTTAAATTCAGAAGACACCTGAATACGTTTCAAATTACGGTTCAAAAATGCCATCACCATATCATATTGATGTTTCAGATTGCCTTCCATATCAACGTTATTCACCTTATCCCTAAATTCTGTACCAGAAATGTCATTCCCCCAAAAGTTCACACATTTTATGGTCAAAGCGGGGAAATAACGCTGTGGTGATTTACCAAAAAGCAATAAGGCAGCTAATGTTAAGTTTCCACTAGGCAATACGAGACCTATATTTTTCAACAAATTCTCTATATCTAGCCCGGAGCCAATACACCTTGCTAATTCGTTGACAGACATTTGGTTTATCGTAGCCGCACTTATTCCTTGGGTTTTACATGCTGTCTCAAAACGGTGAAGTAAAAAATCCTTTAGAGTTGACTCATCCAAATCATCAGCAGTAGCATTTTCTATCTCCTGTGCGTCAGGACGATATACGATATGACTTGTCATCATATCTGCCAATTCTGAATTATCAAATACCTTCCGTTTGTCAGAACCATTCTTCACCCAAATAATTCCTTTATTGTCTCTATAAGGCTTATTTTTTCCTTCAGGGACTGAAACAACCAGTATCACTTGTCCTTCAACATCGACAGTTTGCGTTTTTATCAATATAGAAGGTTTCACATTCTCTGAGGCAGTATTACTCAACAACGTTGTCATCTTCTGCAATTCATCAAAAGACAGCCCGTTAAGTACACCAGTTTTATCATTGATTCCAATCAACAACTGTCCACCAAAGCTATTGCTAAAAGCGGCAAGTTCACACCCCAGCTTATAAGCATCATCCATACGTTCTTTGAACTGCACAGTTGATGTTTCTCCCATTCGTATGACATGTAATAATTCGTCAGCGTTCATATTTTAAGATTTTGGGACAAAGATAATGATATTTTTCGATTTTTCCAAACTTATAACTTGAAAAAACACAAAAATAAGCTAAGTCACCACAAATTATTGCTTTATCCTATAAGATAGAGTCGTTACTCGGAAAGAACCAAACGGAACCCAAGGTCGTAGTTACGGAAGTCTGACGGATAACTACAACGATACGACAAACGACAGTACCACTTATAGTAGCCCCAGCAACCACCACGACCAACACGCCGAGACCCGCTAAAAACACCAGCAGGATTAGTCTGAGATGAGTTAGAATAAGAACCATACCAATCCTGACACCATTCACATACATTGCCACTCATATCATAGAGTCCCAATTCATTAACCTGCTTCGTTCCGACGGGATATGTTTTTCTTTCACTATTCCTATCATACCAAGCTACATCAGAGATATGATTGCTCCCACTATACCGATAACCATTACTTTGCTTGCCACCACGTGCGGCATATTCCCATTCCGCCTCGGTTGGTAAACGGAATTTTCGACCAGTTATACCGTTCAATTTGCTAATGAATTCTTGACAATCGTTCCAACTGACCTGCTCTACAGGCAAGTTATCACCCTTGAAATAGGAAGGATTGCTTCCCATCACTGTTTGCCACAATGCCTGTGTCACCTCATACTTACCCATATAGTAATCATTGCTCAAGATAACCTGATGAACAGGTTTTTCATCACTATCAGGATTCTTCATCTCTGAAGTTGCCCCCATCATAAAGGTACCAGCCTCAACCTTCACCATTTCTATACAGATGCCATTCTTCACAGGGATAGAAATCTCGCTAGCACCAAATGTTACAGAAGTGCTAGAACTATTATCAGAAATTATTGTTGTAGATTGAGAAGGGGAAGTAGAAGGAATAGATTGTACAGCATCGTTTACATTAGACACTTCTGCAACAGCCTCCTTTGAAAGCATTATCTGCAAATTACTTGGGGCAGAAGCCTTCAACTTTACCATACCCTCCTCTGATTCATAACCATCACAAGCAACAACAAACGAATGTTGACCGACAGGCAAAATGATCTTTGCAACACCATTACTTCCTCTCACCATCTTGTTATCCACAAGCACAGTTGCGGAAGATGGAGAATATCTGATGGCAAGCGTTTGCTTCTGCTGTCCAACACTGTTCATTGGTTTTGTCATTACCAAAACATACGTTCGGCTACTCACAAGTTTCTCCACCCCATAATCAGCGAATGTTACCATTACTGGGAGATAGTTTTGAGTAAGGAGCTTCAGCTGCCTTGAACCTTGTGGCATATACACCCAAGTCTCATTGCCATGCTTCACCAAAGGCTTGATGACATTGCCTTCCACCTCAGAGATGACTCCAACGAACTGTACTTTCACCAATGCACAATTTCTGTCATTCAAATCCTTGCGAGACTGAGTCTGGGCAGAAATATCATTTTCTGCGAGTTTGAAGGATTTAACTGTCAACTCTTGTGCACAAATTTCAAATGTATGAAGCACAAAAAACAAAAACAAGAATAGAGGTTTATTCATTCCTATCTTTACCTGCATAATTTTATCTGAAAAAAATCGGCTACGCCGATAGTTATTGATTCGATGTCTGTCGAGATGGCTTTTTCCGAGGATCGTCCCTCGCCTCTCCTTTTAGCCATCACGACCGACATCTCAATGTGTCCCATTACTTAGGACTTCATGTTAAAAGACGAGATGGTTTTCTCCGAAAAGATGTCGTTACTCGGAGAGAACCAAGCGGAGCCCAAGGTAGTAATAACGGCAGTCTGAAGTGCCGAAGTTGCGATACGACGAACGACAGTACTTAGCTAAGCTGCTCCAGCTACCACCACGGCGCACACGGCTCGACCCACTTACAGCACCTGTAGGATTCGTCTGAGATGAGCTTACATAAGAGTAATACCAATCCTGACACCATTCCCAAACATTACCAGTCATGTCATAAAGACCTAACTCATTGGCTTGCTTCGTGCCAACAGGATGAGTCTTGCTGCCACTATTTCCATCATACCATGCCACATCAGAGATATTAGAGCTACCACTATACTGGTAACCACGGCTCTTCTTGCCACCACGAGCTGCATATTCCCATTCAGCCTCAGTCGGTAAGCGGAACGTTCTACCTGTCATGCGATTCAGTTTGCTAATGAATTCTTGGCAATCATCACAACTTACATTCTCTACAGGAAGATTGTCACCCTTGAAATAAGAAGGGTTGCTACCCATCACGGATTGCCACAATGCCTGAGTCACCTCGTATTTGCCTATGTAGTAATCATTAGTCAAGGTAACTTGATGAACTGGCTTTTCATCATCATAAGGATTCTGCATCTCCGAAGTAGCACCCATCATAAAGGTACCAGCCTCAACCTTTATCATGTCAATAGTGATACCGTTCTTCACAGGGATAGAAATCACATTATTGCCAGATGACAATGAAGAGCTGGAGGCACAGCCATTGGAGGAAGAGGCTGTGTTTGAAGCCAAAGTGCCAGAGATGCTCATTGTCTGTCCCTCAGATATCGTGACAGACTTTTTATCTGTTGTATAACCATCCTTTCTCACCTCCACTTGATGATTGCCCACCAGCAAGCCATTGAAAACACGAGGGCTTTGCCCCAACTTCTTGCCATCTATATAGACATCAGCACCAAAGGGCTTGTAATTCACTGACAGATTGCCCAGGATTGCCACCAGCTCACCAAAAGATACATCCAATTTCTGCTGTTGCGATAGCTGGATAGTTTTCTGCTGGCTGCGATAGCCGTTCTTCTTAACTTCTATCAGGTGCATTCCTTCCTTCAAACTACCACTCCAAGGAACATTACCTACTGACTTTTTATCTACATAGAGCGATACGGCTGGAGTAGGACAGGTTACAGAGACGGTTGATAAGGCAGACACCAAACTGACATTAATAGGAGCCATATCTCCACTGCTCACAGAGAAGGAGCCACTCTTGCTGATGTAGCCACCAGCCTCCACCTTATAAGTATGAGTTCCATAAGGGAGCATGGCAGAATATTCAGCATCGGATGAACTTTCTTGCAATACGCCATCAACCGTAACCTTAGCATCTTTCGGCTGCACACTTATCGCATAGAAATTACCTCCTGCATCCACAGGTTCAGTCTGACCATTTGGCTTGACGAGAACTAGAACATAAGTTCGATTGCTCTCCAATTTCTCAACCCCATAATCAGCAAATGTCACCATCACAGGGAGATAGCTTTGAGTAAGAAGCTTCAGCTGCCTTGAACCTTGTGGCATATACACCCAGGTCTCATTGCCATGATTAACCAAAGGCTTGACAACATTACCTTCTACCTCAGAGATAACTCCCACGTACTGCACTTTCACCAATGCACAATTCCTGTCGTTCAAATCCTTGCGAGGCTGAGTCTGGGCAGAAATATCATTTTCTGCCAGCTTAAATGATTCTACTGTTAGTTTTTGTGCCCAAACAACTATTGTCTGAAGCACAAATAACAATAATAATAGAGATTTTCTCATATTAATCTTTACCAACATTAATTTTTCTATCAATATTAAAACGGATTACAAATACACAACCTAAACATGAGTTTATCCGATGTCACTTACCAAGTGTCTCAAACCTTCTTATATTTTTGCCTTTTGTCCTTAGGAAAACTTGGTATAGTCATTTCCAAAAATCCCGTTTCCACCAAAGTAGTTATGTATTTCTTACGATTCTTTGACTGATTTGATATTTTCAGAAAATCCATAATCTCCTGCGCCGTACGAGGTATTGAACAATAATCTATAACTTGCTTCTGACGCATAGACAATAACAAACCACTATTTTTGATAGTTACTTCCTCTTTTTGATCGTTACTTTTGATGGTTACTTTTTGCTCTTGATGGTTACTTTTGATGGTTACTTTCTCACCTTGTTGGTTACTTCTCCTAAAGATGACCACAAATTCATGAATCGTAGGTTCGTTACGAAATTCCACATCACAATCATAGCAAATAGTTAGTAATATGCCACTACCAATACCAGTATAAGGTAACAGATAAATAGCATTATCAAACAACAAAGTATTACTCAACAACTGTCCACCAAAGCTATTGCTAAAAGCGGCAAGTTCACACCCCAGCTTATAAGCATCATCCATACGTTCTTTGAACTGTACAGTTGATGTTTCACCCATTCGTATGATATGTAATAATTCCTCAGCGTTCATATTTTAATATTTTGGGACAAAGATAATAATATTTTTCGATATTTCCAAATTAATAACAAGGAATTCACTCTGATAGGACTAAGCGTAAACCATTTTGCTCACTTGTTCCTCCACCTCTTACCCATGGCACATCATAATGACGATCAGCAACTTCGCACCATTCTTCTAAGCCACACCAGCACCCACCTCTAAGTACTCTATATATACCTTGAGATGCTCCTTGTGGATTTACCTGTGCCTCTTTTGTGTAAGCTCCCATAATATCCTGACACCATTCATAAACATTTCCAGACATGTCATAAATTCCTATTTCATTAGGCATTAAATTGCCAACATAATCCAGATAACTACCTCCCATAGAATATTTTTTGGAATTTGCGACATCACTCGCTTCATCACTTCCACTATATCTATACCCATTACTTTTATTTCCACCACGAGCCGCATATTCCCATTCTGCTTCTGTTGGAAGACGAAAATGCATACCTGTCATATCATATAATCTACTTATGAATTTCTGACAATCGTCCCAACTTACATTACATACAGGATAATTGTCATTCTTATAAGGAGACGGATTATCTCCCATGACTGTTTTCCACAAAGCTTGCGTAACTTCATATTTCCCGATATAATAGTCTTTCGTCAATGTCACCCTATGAGTCGGTGTAGCACTTTTTTTAGAGTATTTCATTTTTCGAGAGGCACCCATTTCAAACGTACCATGCTCAACTTTTACCATTTCAATGTTGACACTATCACTAAGCGGAATTTTTATTGTATTACCTAATAAAGGAACAAAAGCTGCATCTTTTACCTTTGCAAGAATCAGCACATAAGTTCGGTTACTCTCCAGTTTCTCTACCCCATAATCAGCAAATGTTACCATTACCGGGAGATAGCTTTGAGTAAGGAGTTTCAGTTGCCTTGAACCTTGCGGCATATACACCCAGGTCTCATTGCCATGATTACCCAAAGGCTTGACAACGTTCCCTTCCACCTCGGAAATTGTACCCACGAACTGGACTTTTACTAAGGCACAATTCCTGTCGTTCAAATCCTTGCGAGGCTGAGTCTGGGCAGAAATATCATTTTCAGCCAACTTAAACGACTCTATTGTTAGCTTTTGAGCAAAAACAGAGGATAGAACCAATAAATATAGAATGAAAGAGACAAATAATCTTCTCATCATAAAAATACTATTTAAAAATTAACAACTTGCTTATCGCTAGCCTTACCTTTTTGCGGAGAGACCAAGATATCATCATTTATATGGTTATTAAATAAAATATAAATTGGTCGAAAGCCTTTTCGTGTTATTTCTATTGTATCTCCCAACTTCGACATAAGAGTACAAGATTTTCCTTTTTCTACTTTTTTAGATTCACCGGATTGCTTATTTACGACCTCAAATATATCTTTTTCATCCACTCCCCGAATTCTTATTACTACTTTAAAAATTCTTTCATCGTCATAAGGGACTAGCTCTATTCTATAAGGCGTTTGACCTTTTAGATGCCCTTTACAAATTTTGAATTTAGGATATACTATCGTGAACACATCTTCTATGTTACAATAACTAGAGGTTTGTGCAATACCTTGAATATTAGTTTCTTTTACTTCATCATACTTAAATTGATTATACCCTTCACGATTGCAAGGTATCCTACCCCCATAAGATTCATATTTTTTTAAATTCTTGTATATAAGAACTCCTGCCAAAGGAAGTTTTGTAACAGAATCTATCACTTCGAATCGAGGCAGAATCTTCTGAGGCTGCATTGTTATATTAAATGTAGTATTACTCAATTCTGAAACACTAACTGTTGCCGTTTGGTATCCATAACATTCAATTGTCAACTTGTCACCGATGGCTGCAGGAATCTGAATTTTATAAAGACCTTTATTTTCCCACCAGGAATCCGAGCCTTTGCCAGTATCTACAACATACTCATAAGAATTCCCTTTTTTATTTACATAAGCCATTAATCCTTTCAATGGGCAAGGTATTCCACCAAACAATGTTGTCTTTAAGCTACTCTTTACTATTATATTATACATCTGAGTTTGCTTTTGGGAATATTTTGGTACTGAAGAATTATTAGGCTTTACTAAAGTAAGTACATACGTTTTTCCACTTTCTAATTTCCCTATACGATAATCATAGAAATTGACCATGAGTGGTGTGTAATCCCTATGCGATATGCGCAACATAGAATTACCCTGTGGCATATATACCCAATATTCACCTAGCTTATGTATTACATTTCCCAGAATATTTCCTTCAAATTGTACTCCTTCAAGGGCTATACCAACTTTTACCAATGCACAATTCTTATCATTCAAATCCATACGCGGTTGAACCTGAGCCGATATATCATTTTCTGCCACATTGAAGGATTTTACCATCAACTCTTGCGCACAAATATCAAATGCATGAAGCACAAAAAACAAAAACAATAATAGAGTTTTATTCATTCCTATCTTTACCTGCATAATTATTGCTGAAAGAAATCGGCTTCGCCGATAGTTAATAATTCGATGTCTGTCGAGATGGTTTTTCTCCGAAAAGATGTCATTACTCGGAGAGAACCAAACGGAGCCCAAGGTCAAAGTTACGGTTGTCAGGATTATAGCTGTCACGGCACGACAAACGACAGATCCCCGAATTTCCGTACCAGCTGCCACCACGAAACACACGGAAGAACCCACTAAAAGCACCAGTAGGATTAGTCTGAGATGAACTTACATAAGAACCATACCAATCCTGACACCACTCCAACACATTGCCTGTCATGTCATAAAGTCCCAATTCATTAGCCTGCTTCTTTCCAACAGGATGAGTCTTGCTGCCACTATTAGCGGTGTACCAAGCCACGTCAGAAATATTAGAGCTACCGCTATACTGGTAGCCTTTGCTTTTCTTGCCACCGCGAGCGGCATACTCCCACTCAGCCTCTGTCGGCAAGCGGAATCTCCTTCCTGTAATACTGTTTAACTTGTTAATGAATTCCTGGCAATCGTCCCAACTAACCTGCTCCACAGGAAGGTTGCGACTCTTGAATTTAGAAGGGTTGCTACCCATCACAGCTTGCCACAATGCCTGAGTCACCTCGTACTTACCCATGTAGTAATCATTGGTCAAGGTAACCTGATGAACGGGCTTCTCATCATCATAAGGTTTCTGCATCTCGGAAGTTGCACCCATCATAAAGGTACCAGCCTCAACCTTCACCATATCAATAGTGATGCCGTTTTTCACAGGGATAGAAATCGTGTTGCCACCCAATGACACAGAAGAAGAACTTGAAGGAGCTTGTTGAGCTACCTCATTTACAGTAGGTATAGCTGCAACGGCTTCCTTCGAAAGTTGTATCTGCAAATTGCTCGGCGCAGATGCCTTCAACTTAACAGTACCCTCCTCTGACTCATAGCCATCACTTGCAACAATGTAAGAATGTTGACCTACTGGCAAGGTTATTTTGACTACGCCATTGTTTCCCCTCACCATCTTGTTATCCACGAGCACAGTGGCAGAAGAGGGAGTATATTTGATGATGAGCGTTTGCTTCTGCTGAACTGCAGCAGTAATGGGTTTTGACAACGTCAGCACGTATGTGACACCACTCTGCACCTTACCTATACCATAATCAAAGAAATTGATTTCCAAAGGAGTAAAATCCTTATGAAGAATGCGGAGCTTAGAATTGTTCTGCGGAAGATATACCCAATACTCACCTGTCTTTTTCACCACGTCTCTTACACCGCCGCTACACTCAAACTCCACACCATCAAGAGCTATACCCACCTTGATCAATGCACAATACTTGTCATTCGTATCATAACGACAGGTAGCGGCAGTCCTTGCCAAGATATCCCCCTGGGACACCTTGAAGGATTTCACCGTCAACTCTTGCGAGAACGCAAGAGAAGACAGAGCCACCAACATCAAGAACAAAGATAACAATCGTTTCATTATTCTCTATCTAATAATCGTTTCTATTTTTTCTCCATTTCGATAAAGCGCACCGCTCTGCACCACACCATTCTCACAATAACCATCAATATAATCACCAGCTTCCGGAACAGTAGAACAGCCTCCAATGGCATGAGAACTGCGGAATTTCATTCTACCATTGCCATGAGGATTGCCATTGAGAAGTCCGCCAGTCCATGTGGCATATCCAAGATTCACAGTTCCAGAAGTTGGAGTTTCTCTCTTTTCTGGATTAACAGAAGTCTGTCCACCATTAGAATCATCATGCTTGACTACCTTTTCCGGCTTGGATGGATTATCACTTACCTGAGAATTATCAGCTTTTGGAATTACAACAGCAGGCTGAGCCGTAAACTTAGAGATTTTCACTGTGTCTTTCGAAGTTGTATCGTTCTTCTCTTCCTGATGAGCAACATCTGCAGATGTATCCTTACCTCCAAAATTCTTCACAGAATACCAGCCAATCATGCCCACCAACAAGAGTCCGACGGCAATAGCAGCCACCTTTCCTACAGGTAGAGAACTAGAAGAATGAGAAATAACAGGGTCTGTCACTATAGGGCCACCAGTTCCCGTATCAGAACCTCCCCCAATCTGCGTTTTACCCATTTGCAATATATTCTGGAAGTCAAGGATGGTTTGCGGATGGCAGAGACTGTCCTTCTGCATTCCACAGATGATGGCATCCATCGTATTCTGCGATACATCTTCAGGCAAAGCCCTATAAATCTTATGAACGCTCTGCTCCGAGGCATCACAAGGTTCCTTACCTGTAAGCATATATAATAAGGTGGCAGCAAGCGAATAAATATCCAGCGAAGGTTGGAACTCAGCAACCGTCTGCTGCAGTTCCAAAGGTGAGAATCCTCTGGAATAGCCGCCAATTCCCTTGTTACGCTTAGGCTTACCATTCTCAAAATATACAGCCTGACCAAAATCTATCAGTACAGGTCTCGCTGAAGCTCCATCGCTCATCATCATAACATTATCAGGCTTGATGTCTAAATGTAAAATATGGCGATTATGGAGGTAAGAAAGCGCACCCGACAAGGCGGAAACGATTTTCCTGGCTTGATTCTCAGACAAGGCGCCGCCCTGCTCTGAAACATACTGATAAAGGGACACATTGCCAAGATATGCCATCACATAATAGACGGTGTTATTTTGATCAAACACCTCGTTTACAGGCACAATGTTGGCATGCTTCAAAGAATGAAGTATTTCTGCCTCCTCACGAAAGTCTTGCTTCGCCTGCTTGAATAACTGTTGGTTTTCCTGCGCTACCAGTACGTTTCCATTGGCATCTCTTGAACATATCTTGCCAATAAAGAACTCCTTGATGGAGAACATAGCCACCTGCGGAATATTGCCCACCATGATGCGGGCTTTGGCAAGATAAGTCATACCAAAGCCGCCTTGATGCAGCTGCTTCTCTATCGTATAAGTAGTGGCTCCCTTCAGAATGGAACCTATTGTCAATGCATTTTCTATCATAATTCTTAGTTTGATAAACAAAAATGAGTTTTGCCAAGTATTAATTCCTGACCTAACTGAATATAAATAGATGTACCTACTGGTATCACCTTTCCCGAAAGATAAACAGGATTTTTCGACTTGTTAACCGTAAGAAGATATTTATAGGAACTACCCACAGCCTCTACCAAGATGGTTATTGAGCGATGACTGATGGTTCGGTCTCCCTCTATCATGATATCGGAAGGCAAGGAAGGGTCATCCATTCCTACCGTATTGGCTCCCAGGTTCAAGGCATGATATTTGTCCTTGTTAAAGAAGTGCTTTTTTTTCTGCAACAATCGAGCGATGCCACCTGTAGGTGAGCCTTTGGTATTGATGATAGGATCGGTTACCGAATGAACGGTATTATCCTGGGATGCAGTCTCTTGATTGCTGGTTCCACCAAGTTTAATTTCCTTTTCCGTTATCTTCACACCAAATGGATGTCCGCATTTCTCATTTGAACATTTCACCTTAACCACCCCCTCATGACCTGGGGAATAAAACCTCACTACCTGGCCACATTTCGGGCATTTGGTAGAGATGATAGGCTTCTTACTTTCCTCTGTGCTCATTTTACCAACTCATTAATACATTATTATATAGAGACTTCGAAGTAACCAGCTGTGGATGCTGCTTCTTGTTATGCACCTGCACATCCTTATGAATATACTTGAACAGTTCCATCACAGTAACGTTCTTGTCCCCATCGCTGTCAGCCTTTCCACGCAAACCTTTAGTAATACCATTGGTCAACAGTCCAGCCCCCACAAGCCGGTTCTCAGAAGAGCTTTCGCTTGAACGGGAAGAAAGAAAGACAATATAGCGGGAATCCGAACGCAGACTATTGACAGCTGTGCCAGAATAGCAAGCATCTATATAGCATACAATGTTCTTTACCGTACATTGGTCCAGTTCTCGGAACAAGTCATTGTAAGATAACATTTCAGCAGGACTGGAAGCGTACGAGCAGATTCTGTTCTCCATGCCATGACCACTATACGAGAAAACTATACGATCGTTGGCGGTAGC
>ULOJ01018222.1_pt1 | contig 11392 bp, 8 predicted proteins | sample 1952461 | NCBI WGS metagenome assembly ULOJ01 (sample SAMEA4835600, study PRJEB28245) | human gut metagenome | biome: gut microbiome; material: fecal sample | place: Denmark | collected 2008
TTTTGGCTTTGTTTTACAGTATAGCCTCGAATTTTTCCTGCAGTTTTGACTTCGTAGTGGCTCCTACAAACTTGTCAACGATTTCGCCGTTCTTGAAGAACAGGATTGTAGGGATATTCCTTATGCCGAACTCGAGGGCAAGTTCGTCATTCTCCTCGACGTCGCATTTTCCCACTACAAGGCGTCCGTCATACTCCTCAGCCAGCTCGGCTATAATGGGAGCGATAGCCTTGCAGGGACCGCACCACGTAGCCCAGAAGTCAACTACCAACGGCAGGTCGCCGTTCTTATAGCTCTCGAAGTTCTCTGTTGTGATTTTTACTTCCATTGTAAAATAGTTTTTTGTTTATGATAATTATTGAGTTTATGTCTTTTTAATAGCAAACACTATGCCAATTATGCGTCAGTTTATCGTGTATCCAAGCGCCTCGTTGCTTTTTATGAACGATATCAGTTCCTTGCATACATCCACTTTTCCAGTCTTGCTGTATAGTGTGAATGGCCTTGCCCCGTTGCAGTCGTGCACACTGAAGTATAGTTGTGTATTGCCGGGGCTGTCTTTTATCATTGTCACAAGGTCTGTAACGGTGGTGTCGTCGAGTTTTGCGGCGTCGAGGGTTATGGTCAGCTTCTCTATCTGCAGGTCTTTTACGGTTTGCAGGTATTGTATGTCCGTAACTCGCATTTCCATCATGTTGCTGCCGCGGAAGCGTTGTACGAACTGTGCCTTGACCATCACGGTACATCCCTCGATAAGCATGCCTTTCCATTTACCCCATTCCTCGCCGAAGAACGCAAGTTCGCCTGAGCCCTCAAAGTCTTCTATCGTGACAAAGCCGCATGGTTTTCCTGTTTTCGTAAACTTGCTCCTTGACATTGTGACGATACCCCCCAGTACTATTTCCTGTTTTTTTGAAAGTTCCTGTTTGTCTGCAAGTTCGGAGCAATGGGTGTTGCACAGGTTGTTGAGAATTACCTCGAAGTCGTCAAGTGGGTGTGCGGAAAGGTAGATTCCGACGAGGTCCCGCTCACGGTTTAGTTTCTCAATGCTGCTCCAGCTGTCGCCTTCTGGTATTTGGGGGGTGGCGATATCCACGCTGTCGATGCCTCCGAAGAGAGAGTTTTGGGCTTCGCTTTTCTCCTGTTGGTACAACTGTCCATAGCGTACGAGGGCGTCAAGGAACACGTCGCCCTTTGAATTGCGTGCGAAATAGCTTTCGCGCTTAATGTTGAAGCTGTCAAAACCTCCGCTCAGCACAAGGCTTTCAAAGCACTTGCGGTTGCATGCGGCAAGATTTACGCGTTGCGCCAGGTCAAAGATGTCTTTATACGGACCGTTTTGTTCGCGCTCGTTGATGATGGCCTCGGCTGCGGCCGAGCCCATGCCTTTTATCGCAGCGAGTCCGAAACGTATCGCTCCCTGCTTGTTTACGCTGAACTTCTGTCGGCTCTCGTTTACGTCGGGGCCCAATGTTCTTATGCCCATGACCTTGCATTCGTCCATGAGCTTGGTTATTTCAGTTATGTTGGTATAGTTGCGGCTCATTGTGGCGGCCATGTATTCGGCTGGGTAGTGTGCCTTGAGGTAAGCCGTCTGGTATGCCACCCACGAGTAGCACGTAGCGTGACTCTTGTTGAATGCGTAGCTGGCAAACTTTTTCCAGTCTTCCCAGATCTTGTGAAGTGTCTCGTGTTTGTAGCCGTTCTTCTCGCCACCTTCGTAGAAGAGTCCCTCCAAATGGTTCATCTTCTCGATTTGTTTCTTTCCCATCGCCTTGCGAAGTGTGTCGCTTTGGCCTCGGGTAAAGCCTGCCAACTGACGGCTGAGGAGCATGACTTGCTCTTGGTAGACCGTGATACCGTATGTATCCTTGAGGTATTTTTCCATGCAAGGTATGTCATACGTTATTTTCGACGGGTCGCGTTTACGTTCGATAAACTCGGGAATGTAGTCCATAGGGCCTGGCCTGTAGAGGGCGTTCATGGCTATGAGGTCTTCGAACACGGTAGGGTGAAGTTCGCGTAAGTACTTCTGCATTCCTGCGGACTCAAACTGGAATGTACCTATAGTGCGGCCGTCGCTGTATAGTTTATATGTATCGGGGTCGTCGATAGGTATGGTGTCGAGGTCTATGACTTTGCCTGTTGACAGGCGTATGTTCTCAACAGCCTCTTTAAGTATAGACAAAGTCTTAAGCCCGAGGAAGTCCATCTTTATCAGTCCGGTCTCCTCTATCACGCTGCCTTCATATTGCGTGCAAAGCAGTTTGTGGCCGGTTTCCTTGTCGTCGGCTGTGGATACGGGCACCCAGTCGCTTATCGGGTCCCTGCATATGATTGTTCCGCAGGCGTGGATACCGGTATTCCTGACGTTTCCCTCGAGCATTTTGGCATACTCAATGGTTTCGTGCAGGCGCGGATCGGTTGAAGCCTCGGCCTCGCGCAGCTCCCTTACGCACTTGATGGCGTTCGTAAGGTTCATCTTCAGGCCGTCAGGCAGTCGGTCAGGTATGGCCTTGCACAGTCTGTTCGACTCTTCCAGAGGCAGTTTTTCCACGCGTGCCACGTCCTTGATGGCAAGTTTGGTTGCCATGGTACCATACGTTATGATGTGCGCCACTTTGTCAGCGCCGTATTTCTGGGTTACCCAATCAAGCACCTTTCCGCGTCCGTCATCGTCGAAGTCGGTATCAATATCGGGCAGCGAGATACGGTCAGGGTTGAGGAATCGCTCGAACAGCAGGTCGTATTTTATGGGGTCTATCTTTGTTATGCCAAGACAGTAAGCCACTACGGAGCCTGCCGCGCTGCCACGTCCTGGCCCTACCATCACTCCGAGCTCGTCACGCGCGGAGTTGATAAAGTCCTGTACGATAAGGAAGTAGCCCGGGAAGCCCATCGTCTTCATTATGTACAGCTCGAACTTTACGCGCTCCTCTACCTCTTCGGGCAGTGGGTCGCCGTATAGTTTGCGTGCTCCTTCGTATGCAAGTTTGGCCAGATAGTCAGCCTCAAACTTTATTCTGTATATCTTGTCGTAGCCTCCGAGCTTCTGGATTTTCTTCTCTCCTTCTTCGCGCGACAGCACAACGTTGCCGTTTTCGTCCTGCGTGAACTCGTCGTAGAGCTGTTCCTCGGTGAATTTCCTGCGGTATTCCTCTTCCGTGCCGAACTCTTCCGGAATAGGGAAGAACGGCATTATAGGGGCGTGGTCAATGCTGTACGTCTCTACCTTGTCAAGCACTTCGCATGTATTAGCCAAAGCTTCGGGTACGTCGGCGAACACCTCGTTCATCTCCTCCCTCGTCTTGAACCATTCCTGCTTGGAGTAAAGCATACGGTTGGGGTCGTCAAGATCCTTGTTGGTCGCAAGGCATAGAAGGCGGTCGTGAGCCTCGGCGTTCTCCTCGTCAACGAAGTGGCAGTCGTTTGTACATACCAGCTTGATGCCGTATTTGCCGGCCAGTTTAATCAGTTCACGGTTGGCTTTCTGTTGCAGCGGATATGTTTCGCGGTTGGCGCGGATGTGCGGGTCCTTGACTTGGTGGCGCTGCAGTTCGAGGTAATAGTCGTCGCCGAACACGCGTTTGTACCACTGTATGGCCTCCTCGGCGCCCTCGATGTCGCCCTTGAGGATTTTCGCGGGCACCTCACCCGCGATGCATGCCGAGCATACTATCAGTCCTTCGTGGTATGTCTCGAGGTCGGCGCGGTCGGTACGTGGGCGCATGTAGAATCCGTCAACCCACGCGCGGCTTACCAGCTTGATAAGGTTTTTGTAGCCTTTATAGTTCTTTGCCAGCACAATAAGGTGGTAGCCGCTCTGGTCGCCCATGTCTTTCACCTTGTCTTCCTTCGTTCGCCTTGCCACGTACATTTCGCATCCGAGTATCGGCTTGAACTCAGGTTTGCCCTGTTCCTTCAGCTCGCCGTTCTTCTTCTTGCAGTAGTTGAAGAACTCCTTTATGCCGAACATGTTGCCGTGGTCGGTCACGGCCATGCCCCTCATGCCGTTGGCAATGGCCTTGTCTACCAGCTTCTTGATACTTGCCTGTCCGTCAAGAATGCTGTAATAAGTATGTACGTGAAGATGGACGAAATCTTGCATATCCTGTATTGGGGTGTTTCAGTTGGAGCGTCAAAGTTAAGACGAAAAAACGAGACGGCCAAAATATAAGTGTGAAAAAATCATGTCGTATGCCAGCCGTTAGCCTTTCCCGTTGTGTCTGTCGGTATTCCGTGCGGTGTTAAGTTTCCTTAAGATCGGTATTGTTGACGCTTCTGTAATGCTGTCGGCGCTCGGCATTCAGGTTTTCGCGCGAAAAACAGGCTAAAATTCTAGCTTTTTGTAAATGCTTGAATACCAGTGTGATACATTAAAACGATGTTACTTGATTGTGCGAATGGCATATATTGAATATTGTAAAATATCCATTCGCATAGTAAAAGACGGTCTTTTAGGTTATTAAACACGGTCTTTCGCACAGCCAAAGACCGTGTTTTGCATAGCGAAAGGCTGTCTTTTACACGCTGTTTAGCCTCCGATTTCATGCGAATGGCATATGTTTTATTAGTAGAAACACCCGTTCTCATTATTTTGTACGTTACCTCCTGTACTATCGCAAACTGGTTCGCGTTTTTATTTTGTCATGATTTCGGATAAGAAAAACTCCGCCTTTTCGCTTCTGGTTTTCTCTGTCCGTGGGGCTATACGCCGCCAAGTCCAGCCTAATATGCCCGCGTTCCTACGTGTTCCGGCGGTATGCCTTTCGTGTACTAACGTTATTTAATAATTGGTTATGCTTTTTTTCGTAACCTCAAGGCAATTATTTGTCTCGCCTATGGTTTTATAATAAAGGAAAGGACAAAATATCATGACTATGAAGAAGTTGTTTTTAATGGTGATAGCCGTTATTTTCGGCGTTGTTGCCGCTACGGCCCAGGATGAAAAGCCACGTAAGCTTACCAAGCAGGAACGCAAGGCTTTGCGCGAACGTATAGACAGTCTGAAGTATGCCCAGGCTGAAGGCTCGATAATGGACAGCATGTTCGTGCTTGAGGCGGACGAGGTTGTGTTTAAGCGTGGATACACGGCCCACGTCACGTCAAATACCAATTTTGTTGCCGTCGAGGGCGACCAGGCCGTCGTACAGGTAGCCTTCAACGTGCCGTGGAGCGGTTTCAACGGCTTGGGAGGCATTACCGTAGAGGGGCTTGTGTCAAAGTATGAGACGCGCAAGGACAAGCGTGGCAACCTGTATCTGGACATGAGCGTCAACGGCAGGGGCATATCCGCCCAGGTATCTATAACCCTTCTTGCCGGCAGCAACCGTGCCACGATAACCATCTTACCGAACTTCCATTCCGGACGGCTCACGCTTAACGGCGTCATCGTGCCTGAAGAGGAAAGCACCGTGTTCAAGGGCACTACGTTATAGGTGCCCCTTTCAGCCGCCTTTGGCACGATGCATAGCCCTCGGCGGCTGAATTTTGTTTGCCATCTTCAAATTTTCCACAAAGACGCATGATACCTTTGCGCAGGATTTTAAGCAACAGGTATCATGAACAAGACAACCGATTATCAGTTTACGGTAATCGTTCCGGTTTATAATGAGGCGGATAATATCAGCCGGCTTGAACGGCGCTTGGCTGCATTCCTGCCTGTGGCAAGGCTAAAGTCATGCGTTCTGTTTGTCGACGACGGCTCTACTGACGGCAGCCGCGGGCTTATCGTCGACGCATGCCGCCGTAACAACGATTTTTATTACATATTCTTCGAGCGTAATTGCGGGCTCAGCGCGGCTGTAAAGGCCGGTATTGACTGCGCCCGCTCGCCTTATGTCGGCTATATCGATGCAGATCTCCAGACCGCGCCCGAGGATTTCAACCTACTGCTTGAGTACGCAGGCAGCTACGAACTTGTCATGGGTATCCGTGCCGAGCGTAAGGACTCGCCGTTCAAGCGGTTGCAGTCGCGTGTGGCCAATGCGTTCCGTCGCATGATGACGCACGACGGCGTGGAGGATACGGGGTGTCCGCTAAAAGTAATGCGCACGGCCAATGCCCGCCTTATGCCATTCTTTACGGGCATGCACAGGTTTATCCCCGCGCTAATGCAGTTGCAGGAATGCAGGGTCAAGCAGGTGCCCGTGAGGCACTTCCCGCGTACTGCCGGCAAGTCGAAGTACCATCTGCGCAATCGCCTTATAGGGCCTTTTGTCGACTGTTTCGCTTACAGATGGATGAGGAAACGCTACATTAATTACAGGATAACGGGCGGCAATCTGTCGTGAAATGTCTATGAACGCGTTGGCAGTGCTGGCCATCGGAGCCATGGCCCAAGTGTTTTTCTCGGCTCGCGTGCTTGTACAGTGGATATTGTCAGAGCGTGCCCACAAGGTGCTTTCGCCCTCGTTGTTCTGGGTTCTGAGCCTTGCCGGGGCCTACCTGCTGTGCATTTACGGTTGGTTGCGCCATGATTTTGCGATTGTCATGGGGCAGTTTGTCTCTTAATTATGTTTATTTATGGAACCTTAAACAGAAGGGCGTGTGGGGCCGTCTGCCTCTTGCGCTGCGACTTGTGCTGCTGTTCACTTCGCCTGTAGTGTTGCTGCTTGTCGTCAATAACGCGTCGGCATTCGTGCATGAGTTCTTCTTCAATGCCGACGTTCCGTTGTGGCTGTTGCTCTTTGGGGCGTTCGGCCAGTTGCTGTTTACGTTCCGTTTCGTTTACCAATACGCCTATTCCCGGCGCAGGCAAGTGTCGGCGCTGCCTGCGGGCTTCTGGGTTATCAGTCTTGCGGGCTCCGTCTCCATCTGTGTTTACGGTCTTTTGAGGTACGATTTGGTACTCATCGTGGACCAGTCGTTCGGTATCGTCGCGTACGCCCGTAACCTATGGATAGGCCGTGGGGCTAAAATATAATGTCATGAAATACCGTGTGTATATCCTTGTGCTGCTTGCGTTCGTGCCGTTAATGCTTCTTCGTGACGTCACCCCGAACAATGAACTAAGGTATCTAAGCATTGCCGACGAGGCGATACGTAACGGTACGTTGTTCGCCTTTACCAATCATGGCGTGCCTTATGCCGACAAACCTCCACTGTATTTCTGGCTCTTGATGGCCGCAAGGGTACTTTTCGGTCGGCATTGCGTGTGGTTCTTGTCATTGTTGTCGCTCGTTCCGGCATTTGTAACGGCGTTTACGATGGGACGGTGGACGGAAGGTGAATCGGGCGAGAGGCTTGCCCGCACAGGCGAACTGTTGCTGCTTACGTGCGGACTGTTTGCCGGCATGGCCGTATTCTTGCGCATGGACATGCTCATGTGCATGTTCATAACGCTGTCGGTGCGAACGTTTTACGACTTGGTTGACGGCCGCGGCAACGTCAGGCTTAAGCGTGTGCTGTTTCCGTTGTACCTGTTTCTTGCGTTGTTCAGCAAGGGACCGCTCGGTTTGTTGCTGCCGTTGGCGGGCACGGTGACTTTTCTCTGTGTGACGGGGCGCGGCAGGACGTTAGGCCGTTATTGGGGATTTACGACGTGGGCGGTGCTCGCCGTGCTCTTGGCAGCGTGGTTCCTGGCCGCTTATCTTGAGGGAGGAAGCGCTTACTTGCATAACCTTCTGTTCCACCAGACTGTCGACCGGGCCGTCGACTCGTTCCATCACAAGGAGCCGTTCTACTATTATTTATTGGCGTATTGGTATTCGTTCGCGCCTTGGTCGCTGCTGTTGGCGTATGTTATTGTTGACGGTCTGCGCCGTAAGGCTGCCCTGTCGGACATGCAGATGTTGCTGTTTTCCATGGTATGCGCGTCATTGGTGGTGCTGTCGGCTGTCAGTTCAAAGATACAAGTCTACCTTTTGCCGGTCTTTACTTTCGCCGTTTTTCTTGCGTCGTCCATGCTTGGTGGCGTCCGCAGGGGGCGTTTGCTTACGCTGGCGCTCGCCGTTCCGGCCGTGGCCTTTGCCTTGGGGCTGCCTTTTGCGGCATGGGGCGCGGTTCACGGAATGCCGTATATGGATAATGTATGGGCCGTGCTGGCGGGCGCGGCGCTTTCGGTGGGCGGTGTATTTGCAGTTTTCAGGCTCCGCGCCGGCCGCACAGTGACGGATGTTGTGCGTCCGCTAGGGGTTGGCATGCTGGCAGGCGTGTTTTTCATGGGCTTTTCGTTCCCCTCAATCAACAGGCTGTTGGGCTTCGGTGAGCTGTGCGGCGAGGCCCGGCGCGCGGCTGTCAGGCAGCATACCGAGCGCTATTTTACGTTAGGTATAGGGCGTTCGGAGAATATGGACGTATATCTTGGCACGTCAGTAACGCCTGTTGGCGAGGCCGGTCTTGACTCCGTCGCGTGTGCGCGTGGCGTGCTTATGGTCGACACAACGGCTGCGGGAAAACTGCCGCCCGCTATCCGCCGCCTCGGCATACGTGCCGTGGGACGTTATGGCGTGGTGGTGATAAAGTGACGTACGGCAGTTCGTAATGATTAAAACAACTATCGTTTATGAAGATTTTGATAACAGGCGCGGCCGGGTTTATCGGTTCGGCCGTAGTTGATGAAATGCTTTCCGAGGGTCATGAAGTGGTAGGGATAGACAATATCAACTCATACTATGACACGGCCTTGAAGTATGCCAGACTGGCAATGGCCGGCATACGCCAGGACGAAATACGCGAGGACAGAATCGTGCAGAGCGTCACGGGGACGGCATACAGGTTTGCCAAGGTGGACATTACCGACCGCGTAGGACTGGCACGGCTGTTCGCCAGCGAGCGGTTTGACGCCGTGGCCAACTTTGCCGCGCAGGCCGGAGTGCGCTATTCGCTCGAGAATCCTTACGCTTATGTGTCGTCAAACGTGGTAGGCTTCCTCAACCTGCTTGAGGACTGCCGGCAATACGGCGTGGACAAGCTGGTGTTCGCCAGCTCGAGCAGCGTGTACGGAGCCGGCCTGCAGACGCCTTACAGGGAGAGTCTCGTTACCGATACGCCCGTAAGCCTGTATGCCGCGACAAAGAAAAGCGACGAACTTATGGCCTACGCCTACAGCCGCCTGTTCGGCATAAAGGCTACTGGGTTGCGCTTCTTCACCGTCTACGGCCCGTGGGGACGTCCGGACATGGCGCCCTATATCTTCATGAAGGCAATAACGGAGGGGCGCCTAATACATGTGTTCAACCACGGAAGGATGAGCCGCGACTTTACTTTCATAAGCGATACCGTGGCCGGCGTTAAGGCGGCCATGGGCCATACGCCCGTGGGCGAGGTGCCGTTCGCGGTGTACAACGTCGGCAATTCGAGCCCTGTTAGCCTGCTCGACTTCATCCGTTCGCTCGAGAACGTCACCGGGCGTAAGGCCGACATGCGCATGGAGGGCATGCAGGCAGGCGACATGCAGTGTACATACGCCGACATATCGCTCATCAGCGAAGAGTGCGGTTACAGCCCGAAGGTAGGCCTTGACGAAGGCATTGCGCGCTTTTACGAATGGTTCAAGGCGTACAACGGTAACGGATGATTTTGCGAAAGACGGTCTTTGGGTTTCCAAAAGGCCGTCTTTCGCGAGCTAAAAGGCCACCTCTTGCAGGCTAAAAGACGGCCTTTTGCAAAGCCGTTTTTTGCTCGTGTGTATATGTCTGATAACCAATGAATTAAATATTTGTTGGATTTTGTGTTTATGAATGTCCGCAAAGCTCCCATTCATTAGTAGTTAAAGGAGTTGAAGTAGTTACCGTTCGCTTCGCTCACTAAGGAGTTAAAGACAAATGCCTTGTTGGTTTATGCCTTATTAATGGCGGTCAGGTTAATTGCGGACGTTCATATTGTGTTTTTATAATTGCTTGCATTAAGTTTTTTTCAGGTGGTAGATTCTTTTAATCCAGGCGGCCGCATGCTGGATTATGGACAGATGTCGTATAGCCTGAAGCAATCGTCAGGTAGGCAAATAAGATGTTGCGGCATTGGCCGTCGGACATGTCCGGTTGCGGCAGAAGGCAGCGTCGCGCTTACGCCCGATAACTCCATAAAAACTTTACACCGGCCAATTTTCGCATTTCTTAACCCCTGTTTCCTGATAATTTTGCGTACCTTTGCATCGCTGGAACAATCATTAAAATGCACAAGAGGGACAACTACACTTTTCTTACGTCCGCGCCGGTACATAACGTCATACTTACCATGGCCGCTCCCACGATAATAAGCATGCTCGTGACGAGTGTGTACAACATCGTCACGACATTCTACGTGGGCCGTATCAGCACCCAGGCCACGGCAGCCGTAGGCATAGCCTTCTCCGTTATGTCGATAATCCAGGCGGTAGGCTTTACCTTCGGACAGGGGTCGGGCAACTATATCTCGCGCGAGTTGGGCGCGCGCCGCCACGACAACGCCTCGCGCATGGCGTCCACGGGCTTTTTCTGTGCCGTCGCCACGGGGCTTGCCATCTGTATCGCGGGCCAGCTCATGCTCGAGCCGTTGGCTGTGTTGCTCGGCTCAACGCCAACCATCCTGCCGTCGGCAAAGAGCTATCTGTCGTTCATCTTCCTTGCCGCCCCGTTCATGTGTGGCGCGCTATGCCTCAACAACCAGATGCGTTTCCAGGGCAACGCGGCCTACGCCATGTTCGGAATACTTACCGGAGCGGTAATAAACGTGCTTCTCGCGCCCGTACTCATATTCGTGTTCGGCATGGGGATAACCGGAGCCGGACTGTCAACATTCGTGGGTGAGACATGCAGCATGTTCGTGCTCTTGTGGATGACGCACAAGGGCGGCACGATACGCATTCACCTCCGCAATTTCGCCTTGCGCGCATCGCTGTTCAAGGAGATTCTTGCCGGCGGCACTCCATCGTTCACCCGTCAGGGCATGGCAAGTATAGGCGTGGCAATGCTGAACGTTGCCGCAGGCCGATTCGGCGACGCCGCCATTGCCGGAATGTCGATAGTAGGGCGTATATGCTTCGTGATTTTCGCCGCCGTAATAGGACTGGGGCAGGGATTCCAGCCGTTGTGCGGCTTCTGTTACGGCGCCCGGCTCTATTCAAGGGTGCGCGAGGGATACTGGTTCATAGTGCGCCTGGGCACAGTGTTTCTCGTGTTCTGTGCCGTGCTCGGCTTCTCTTTCTCGTCAGAGTGCATAGCCCTGTTCCGCCATGATCCGGCCGTCATAGACGTAGGCCGCGTGGCCTTGCGGTGGCAGCTCGTAACGTTGCCGCTCGGGGCGATAGTGATGTACACCAACATGATGATGCAGACGATACGCAAACCGTGGCAGGCCAACATCTTGGCGGCTTCGCGCAACGGCCTGTTCTTCATCCCCTTGATTATAATCCTGCCGCATTTTCTCGGCCTCCAGGGTGTGGAGATGTGCCAGGCTTGCTCTGACGTGT
>ULOJ01030241.1_pt1 | contig 11194 bp, 6 predicted proteins | sample 1952461 | NCBI WGS metagenome assembly ULOJ01 (sample SAMEA4835600, study PRJEB28245) | human gut metagenome | biome: gut microbiome; material: fecal sample | place: Denmark | collected 2008
ACCAGCGACGTATTGTATATTATCATATCAGGAATATAATTGCAAGTATTTTTTAAAATTTATTTTTCCCAAAAAGATTGACATTAAAATTAAGCAATGCTAAAATAATATAGTTGTTTGCAGTCGTGGCGGAATTGGCATACGCGCATGATTCAGGTTCATGTCCGGGTTTCCGGGTGTGGGTTCAAGTCCCATCGACTGCACTGATAATTTTTGGCTCATGTACATACATGGGTCTTTTTTGTTGAAAGGATATTATGGAAGCTTATTACGAAAAAATGCTGGCATTAGCTGAAACAATCGCCGTTAATGCTCATAAAAGTCAGTTGGATAAGGGCGGGCATCCTTATATCAATCATCCCCGTTTTGTATCTGCACACTGTACTTCTCCTGAATCCAGGATTGTAGGGATGCTTCATGATGTAGTGGAAGACACTGATGTGACTCTTGATGCACTCAGAGAATATGGCTTTAACGAAGATATTCTTATGGCAATTGACCTTGTAACAAAGAAAAAAGGTCCTGATTATGACGAAGATCTCTATTATGAAAAAATAAAAACAAATTCCATCGCAAGAGAAGTCAAGCTTGCCGATTTAAAGCACAATTCGGATATATCAAGAATTCCACATCCCACCAAAAAGGATATACAGAAAATAGAATATTACAAATCAAGAATAGAATATCTTGAAAGTTAGTCATACCAGAACTTACAATACAAAAAGACCATATGTATCAAACCGTTACATATGGTCTTTTTTTCAAGACTGTTTTGCAGTCATTTTTTTCTACAGGGGATATTCCCCCGTATATTGTAACATATATATCCTTACGATCAAATCGACTAAATATCCTGTTCTTTTTTTCTGCCCATTATTACTGCAAGAGTTGCTGCACTAAGTCCAAGAATTGCAATATAAAGTGTCATATTGCCATCACCTGTTGCTACGTCTTCATCAGCTTCTACTTCCGGTTTTCTTACAGGTCTTACAGACGGCTTATTATCATCTGACGCATTATTACCAGGGTTGATTTCAGGTTTTTTATCAGGTACTACGTCCTCATCTGGTACTATGTCCTCATCACCTTCCACCTCCGGAATTCTGTTTAATCTTACTGTATATGTTGCAGTATAATCAACATTTTCCTTTACTGATGTTACTTCTTTATCCCAGCCCGCAAATGTGTATGTGTATTTCTCATCTGCTTCCTTTGCAGGATTAGCCGGTATCACTACATCTTCTCCATAATGATATACGGCATTCAAAATTACTGTTCCATCTTCATCAAGGAATCTTACGATATACTTATTGTATTCATCTGTATATACTGCGGTATAATCTACATTTTCTTTTACTGATGTTACTTCTTTATCCCAGCCCGCAAATGTATATGTGTATGTCTCATCTGCTGCCTTTGCAGGATTGACCGGTACCACTACATCTTCTCCGTAATGATAGGTTGCTTTCAAAATTACTGTTCCATCTTCATCAAGGAATCTTACGATATACTTATTGTATTCATCTGTATATACTGCGGTATAATCAATATTTTCTTTTACTGATGTTACTTCTTTATCCCAGCCCGCAAATGTATATGTGTATGTCTCATCTGCTGCCTTTGCAGGATTGACCGGTACCACTACATCTTCTCCGTAATGATAGGTTGTTTCTGTTATTACACTTCCGTCTTCATTAAGGAATCTTACTGTATATTCAATATATGATGGTTCATATACTGCCTTGTAATCTACATTTCCTTTTACTGATGTTACTTCTTTATCCCATCCTGCAAATTTGTAATTATATGTCTCATCTGCTGCCTTTACAGGATCGGCCGGTACCACTACATCTTCTCCGTAATGATAGGTTGCTTCTGTTATTACACTTCCGTCTTCATTAAGGAATCTTACTGTATAGTCAATATATGATGGTTCATATACCGCTTTGTATACAACATCGCTTACAGCTTCTGTTGAGATTTCTTTATCCCAGCCCGCAAATGTGTAATTATAAGTCTCGTCACTTTCCCTGACCGGATTAGAAGGAATTACAATCTTCTCATTGGCATTATATATTCTTTCTGAAATAATGCTGTCATCATAATCTACAAACTTAACCGTATAATCCTTTAAATTTCCCCCGTCTACATGCCAGCCGTCTACTTCACGTTTAAGAACATACCAGCAATCAACCGCATCTTCTTTAACTCCTGCTTTTTCTGCTGTAAGACTTACAAAAGACTTTACAAATTCTTCATTATTATTACCGTAAATAGTATCTGATTCACCTTTTATATAAGCTTCTTCAAGCATTGATATTATATTTTCATATCCGGTAAAATCATTTGTTACAGTAATTGTTGAACCAAGCTTTGTAAAATACTTTGGCTCACGTCCTGTGATGTATTCGTAATCAAACAGATCTTTTCTTGACGATGCTTCGATATTGTATTTATAGAATGCAATCTTAATTGATTTATCAAATACTGCTTTATATGTTGCATCTCCTGTACATACATCGCTTACTTCCTTATCCCAGCCTGCAAACGTATGCTCATAAATATCTTTGTTTCCGGGATACTTTGGGTTGCCCGGTTTAACAATCTTATCACCATATTTTAAATTCTGTTCTGAAATTACTTCCCCATTACTGTTTACGAATTTTACCGTATATTTAACATCCGTTACGTCATAAAGTGCTGTATACACAACATCTTTTGTAACTTTTTCAAATTCCTTATCCCAGCCTTTGAATTCATATCTTTTGCCATCAATTTCATAATCTGAAGCTACTTCCGGTGCCCCACTTCTGACATCTTCAGCCGATGTCAGAGCATCAAATATCTTTTCAGTCTCTATGCCGTTTACGGAATATATAACTTTGTACTTTTTCTTTACGGCTTCGTATGTTGCCTTATACTCTGCATTGCCTTTACATACAGTGCTTACTTCAGGACTCCAGGCTGCACCTGTATATTCAAATTCAACATCGTCCGCCTTTTCAGGTACATCAGGCACCGTAATTGTATCATTATATGAATAGTTATGTTCTGATAACACCTCTCCGTTTTCATATAAAAACTTAACTGTATACTGTTTTACTTCCTCAGTAAATGACGCGTATACTGTTTTATCTGACTTAACATTAGTTAAATCTGCTGGATTATCATTTACGTCAACCCATCCGTTAAAAGTATATGAAACATACTCAGTTTCAGCTTTTACAGGTGTAGCGCCATTGTACCTTGCACTCTGTCCATCAATAACGCTGATTGTTTCAATAACTTCTGTTCCATTTACAAACTTAACGGTATGTCTTGTGACATTCTGTTTGTTTTCAAGTTCAAAAGCAATGCCTCCATCATCTAATACATAATGGCAGCTGTTTTCCTTATCATAGAATGTCATTTTATCAGTAAAAACAACTGTGACAGATTTGCCATTAACTGTGAATGTTACAGGATATGACATTGTATAATATATTGGGTCATTTTTTGAACCAATATAAAAGTCATTACCAAATAAAACCGCGTCACTGCCATCAATTAATTTTCTGTTGTTAATTTTGATATTAACTTTTTCTCCATCACCATACGCTGCGGTAACAGTTATTTTATTCATATCAAAACTTTTTTTGTTCGTCTTAACTGTTCCTACCAATTTCCCATTATCGTACAGTTCAAACTGATTATTAACAGAAACGTAAAGGTGATCCGCTTTTATACCCTTTGCTCTTGAAACATTAACAACATACGTTTTAGTTTTTTTCCCATTATTTACAACAACTGTTGTGCTGCCACGTTTCAATCCTTCGACTACAAGCTTTTTTTCTCCTATAATGTTAGTATGGATACTTGCTTTTGCAACCTTAGGATTGCTGTTAGATTCAACCTTCCATTTACTCCAATCAAATGTTACACTATCCTTTTCTCCCTCTTCAACAGTTATTACATTATTCTCTGCTGCAAGAGTTTTTCTTGAAAATCCTGAAAATACTGTAGTAACTGTAAGTGCCACAGCAAGAATCATACTAAGCACACGTCCTAATACATTCATCTTTGTTTTCATTTTTCTGCTCCTTTTCCTGTTTTTCCATATGATGCCATATTATCACACCCATTTTTTTTATTCTCCCCCCTGATTGGGGGGAATTGGAGCAAAAAATATTTTAAATTTTTTTTATTTAGTTTATAAGTTTTTTATATTTATTTCACAGTTTAGACTTATTTTCACGTTACAACACATATTGTACCAAACCAAAAGAAAAGGCTATATCCTTTTTCTTCATTCCTATCCGGGCACCTCTTAACCGAGGTGCCCCTCCTATTTTTACCGGTTCTTTATCTGTTCATCCAGTTCGGTAAGATATTCCCAACGTTCCATTTTATATTCAAGTTCTTCATTGAGTTTATTTTTTTCACAGTCAAGTTCATTGAGTTTTACGAAATCATTGGAATTTTTTACCATAAGATTATCAATTTCCGTAATCCGTGCTTCTATTTTTCCGATATCATCTTCAATATGCTCAAATTCCTTTTGTTCCGCATAAGTAAATTTAAGTTTTTCCTGCTTAACTTTTTTTCCGGTATTCTTCGGTATCCCGGGCTCGGATTTTACAGGTTCTTTGTCAAATTCAGCAACCAGCTCATAATCCGAGTATCCGCCCTCATACTGTCTTAACCTGCCATTTTCAAATGCAAAAATTCTTCGTACCACTCTGTCAAGAAAATATCTGTCATGGCTGACAGCTATTACTATTCCGTCAAAAGAATCCAGGTAATCTTCAAGAATAGTCAGCGTCTTTATGTCAAGATCATTGGTCGGCTCGTCAAGAATCAATACATTAGGTGCCTCCATAAGAACCCTTAACAGATTCAGGCGTCTTTTTTCACCACCTGAAAGTTTTTTTATAAGAGAATACTGTTCTCTCGGAGGAAAAAGGAATTTGTCAAGCATCTGGGATGCAGAAAGTGAGCCATCCCGCGTCTTAACATACTCTGCAGTATTTTTGATATAATCAATCACCCTGATTTCAGGGTCCATAAAGCTTATCCCATCTTCCTTACGTGTAGATATTTCCTGTGCATAATATCCGATTTTTACTGTCTGGCCGATAACTATTTCCCCTTCGTCAGGTTCAACAATCCCCATAATAAGCTTTAACAGAGTTGTCTTTCCACAGCCGTTAGGCCCTACAATACCTATGCGGTCATTTTTAAGAAAAATATAATTAAAATCATTAATAATATGCCTGTCGCCGTAGGCTTTGCTGAGATTATTAATTTCCACAGTGGTTCTTCCAAGCCTTGTAGATATGGAACTTAATTCTATTTCCGAATCCTGTTCAGGACGTTTTCTGTTTTTAAGCTCCTCATAACGCATGAGTCTGGCTTTCTGCTTGGTGCTTCTCGCCTTTGCTCCACGCATTACCCATTTAAGCTCGTTTCTTAAAAGATTGGCTTTCTTGCTGTCCGTTGAAACAGCCATTTCCTCTCTTTCGGCTTTAAGCTCAAGAAATCCCGAATAATTGGTATTATAGCTGTATATTTTTCCTTTATCCAACTCCACTATTCTGTCAGAAACGCTGTCCAGAAAATATCTGTCATGCGTAACCATAATTACTGATTTTTTATAATCCTTAAGATAATTTTCAAGCCATGTTGACATCTCATTGTCAAGATGGTTGGTAGGCTCGTCAAGAATCAGTATATCCGCACCGGATAACAAAGTCCTGACTAATGCTATTTTTTTACGCTGTCCTCCTGACATATGGCAGGTCAGCTCATCATAATCCGTTAGTCCAAAAGTCTGAAGCATGGCCTTTGCCTCTGCCTCCACCGCAAACATATCCTCATCCTTTGGTACATCTGTCATTACATAATGTATAACTGTCTCATTATCATCAAATGACGGATGTTGTGAAAGCATTTCAATAATAACTTTATTGGCTATGGTAACTTTGCCCTCATCAGGTACAATATTTCCTGCTATTATATTAAGAAGCGTTGATTTTCCCGTTCCGTTAATACCTATAATTCCTACTTTTTCACCTTCCTCAAGGGAAAATGAGGTATCATCAAACAATTTTCTTTCCGAATAAGAATGTGTCAGATTCTCTATAGTTAAAATATTCATACATTTATTTTATTATGAGAAAATATGCCGCAATAGCCGCAATTGCCACTACTGCTATGATAATTCCTGTCAATAAACCCTTTCCTGATTTAGTTTCTTCCTGAACATCTTCCACAATGTTTTCTTTAATTCCGATACTCATTCTGTCAAGAGTATTCCGGTCCCACAAAAGCACTCCGGCTTCATCACCAAGTTTCTTTGCCCCTGATATAAAAGAACTATTGGTTATAAATGCACGGGCATCATGAGACATGTCTTTTGTTCCATCCACAAATTCCTTCATAGCTGCCGTTCCGACTGCGTCTATATCATACTGACATTTAAAGCAGTATTTTTTATCATCTTTTACCGCCGTTATATCATAAGGTTTTCCTGTATGCATCTCAACTTTGTCATAATTAAGAGCTGTAAGCATCTTAGCTATTAATGGTAAAAAATTGTCTTTGTCTCTGATTATCATAAAATATTGTTACCTCCGTATTTTTCGACTTAATATGTGACATTATAACATATTTTTATTTTTTACGTATAGGTTTATTGTAGAATTTCTTGACTATATTGCCAACTCAATGTAGTATTTTATTATAATACATTTAGAGGTTTCTTATGGAAGATAATATAATTGAATTAAAACAGGGAGAGGTATTGCTCCACACCAATGATGAGATAAAATGTCTTTATCTTATTCTTAGTGGGGAGACCGATATTTATTCCCGCTACGGCAGAATAAGCACATCTGCCGGAAGTATTCTTGGGTTATCAGGCAGTTTATATGGTTTAAGTTTGTATAATTATGTTGCAAAAAGTGACTGTACTTTAAGGAAGTTCACGGTATCAGGAATCTCTGATCTTGAAAAAATACTACGTGAATATCCTGATATGGTACCGGATATCGTAATCCTTAATGAACATTTTATAATGGAACTTATCAAATTATATCTGTCCATGATGATAAAATGTAAAAGAAAAGATCCATCATTCACGCCCGACAGCAGGCTTAACAAATGGGTTCTTGATAAGCATAACGGAATAGCATCCATTCCGGAAGATATTAAGAAAGCATATTTCGGAGCGAACATAAGTAATTCAGCAGGTATCATTATTGAAAATACTGAATTTATAAATCTCCTCCATGAAATATGTCTTGATATGTCAGAACTTCTAGGCATTAATAACGACTACATTCCTAAACAACAGAATGTAACAGCCAGAAGTCCCGTTCCCGCACTGACATTTACGAAGGACGACCTTTTTATTCTTGATGAGCTCAAGGGTTCATTGGATAAAATATTGGATTATTCTGAAATTGACGATGATACCAGAGCTTCTGTAACCGACACTTTCAGACGTTTCAAAATATGCAGCGACAGATTATCAAGTGATGAAAATATACGTCTTTTGAGAAAACAGATAACCGGATTTTTCTATGACATATACTATAAAGTATTTATTAAATCCATTAATGATGATGCCATACCTTCGTATATATATATGTTTTTAAATTTTGGATATATGGATGAGGAACTTGCCGGTGAGGAGGTATCCGTCCTTCTTTATAAAATATATAAAGCCGGCGATTCGCTGTTTAATAATGATAATATATTCACAATGTACCGTTGGTTAAAGCTCGTAATGTCGGGGGAGAAGAACCCAAGCCGCAACAACTTTGACCAGTCATACGAAGAATTCATCCGTCAGGAAATCAAGAATAACAGCATAGATATGCCCGAGGAATCTGCATTAAATAATTGCGAAATGAAACTGCGTTTTGAAATTGACAACCTTTTCAAATCAGCCAATTATATGACCTACGGCAGGGTAAGTACATTCGTACCGGTTATAATTAAAGAAAATATTGCGAAAAATATTCCTGATGCCATGCTTTCTGCAAATAGTGTCACAGATATCATAACCAAAATTAAGGAAATCGATTTTTCTTTGTTTTACCGTTCTATCGTATATACCAATGAAGAACTCGGCATAAGCCAGTTATATGTATATGAGGAATATCTCCCTGAGATTATCCTTACACCATGTATTGGCTCCAGAGGTGTTCTGTGGCAGGAAATCAATGGCAGAAAAAGAAATTCTTCCGCCAGAATGTTATTTCCTATATTCTGTAACACAATTCCCGAAAATATATTTCTTAATGTCATGGGTAAATACCGTTGGGAAATATGCAGGAGAATACAGGGTTCCTACTGGAATGTGGCAACTGAAAAGTCCCTCACCTCCGAATATTACGATTACCTGCTTTTCTATAAGAAAAACAAAGACTTATCAGAACAGCAGAAAGAGAAATTAAAGTCCCTCCTTATCAACTGCCGTAACAATTATTCAGAAGTCTTTGCGAAGGATTACGAGACATGGATTAACTACGAATCAAAGGGAGCAAGTAAACTCAACAAAATATCCCGTAATATACTTGCAAAATATTGTCCATTTAACAAGGACATACGCAAAGTGCTGAGAAACAACCCGATATTTACAGACTGCATTGGTTATTATGAGCGTCATATGTTAAATGACAGACGAAAATATGATAACCTTATTAAGGTAATTCAGACAAAGAATATTCCTATTCCTAAAGAAATAGAAGAAACAAGAGCCTACTATAGCAAGTAGGCTCTTTATTTTATAATTTATTTAGCTGTGATATACTTCTGTGCTACAAGTAATTCTGCGCTTAATACCGCTCCTCCGGCAGCACCTCTGATTGTATTGTGTGAAAGTCCTACAAACTTCCAGTCAAATACAGCATCTTCTCTTAAACGTCCGAATGAAACACCAAATCCGTTTTCATAATCAACATCAAGAGCTACCTGAGGTCTGTTGTCTTCCTCAAGGTACTGGATAAAATGCTTAGGAGCACTTGGAAGATTAAGTTCCTGTGGAAGTCCCTTGAAGTTAGTCCAACGGTCAAGAATTTCTTCCTTAGTTGGTTTCTTTTCAAAATTAACAAATACTGCTGCTGTATGTCCGTTTAAAACAGGTACTCTTAAACACTGCGTTGTAATAACAGGTAAAGCTGCTTTCTCAATATGTCCGTCAACTAATTTACCCATAAGTCTTAATGGTTCCTGTTCACTCTTCTCTTCTTCACCTGCGATGTATGGAATTACATTGCCTTCCATTTCAGGCCAGTCTTTAAATGTCTTGCCTGCACCTGAAATTGCCTGATATGTTGTTGCAACAACAAGCTTAGGTCCGAATTCTTTAAGTGCAAAAATTGCAGGAGTATAACTCTGGATTGAGCAGTTAGGCTTAACTGCGATAAATCCTCTCTTAGTACCAAGTCTCTTCTTCTGGTATTCAATAAGTTTAAAATGTTCAGGATTAATTTCAGGAACAACCATAGGAACATCCTCTGTCCAACGATGTGCACTGTTATTAGATACAACAGGTGTCTCTGTCTTTGCGTAATCTTCTTCTATTTTCTTAATTTCTTCCTTAGTCATATCGACTGCTGAAAATACAAAGTCAACCTTTGAAGCAACTTCTTCAACATCCATTACATTATAGACTATCATCTTCTTAACTGCCTCAGGCATAGGTGTTGTCATTTTCCATCTGTCGCCTACTGCATCTTCATAAGTCTTTCCTGCTGAACGTGGGCTTGCTGCAATTGCCACAACCTCAAACCAAGGATGATTCTCAAGCAAAGAAATAAATCTCTGTCCTACCATTCCGGTTCCACCAAGGATACCTACTCTAAGTTTCTTTTCCATTTCATTTCTCCTATCTGCTAATTCTTGTCATAGACTGCAAATTCCAATCCTTTACTACGGATTCCGTCTATAAAATCACCTAACATATCCCTGTTAGTTGATGATGAACCACTTAACTGGTATATTGCACCGCCATGAGCCTTATTAAGTGCATTAGACAAAGCCTGTGATACCTCCGGCTGATTATTGACATCCCAGTCAGAGTATGCATAACTCCAGAATACAGTCCTGTATCCAAGCTGTCCCGCAAGTGCAAGTGCCTGTTCACTGAAGTATCCTGACGGAGCACGGAACAGATACATCTCATACCCGTAAGTTTCATAAACGTAATTGTATAACACATCCATCCTCGTTGTCAAACTATTTACAGATAATCCGGGAATTTCTTCTCCGGTATCAGTGTAATTTCCGAGAACATGCCCTTCGTCAATCATTCTTTTTATTAATTCCGGATTCTTTTCCGCGTAGTTTTTTGTTATAAAGAAAACAGCGGAAACATTTTTTTCTTTAAGTGTATCAAGAATTTTATCCGTATTGCCATATTCAAGAATCTCATTAAATGTAAGCCAGACATAATTGCTTTCAGGCTGTATAAAGTCCACTTTATAATCGCCGTATTTTAATTCATAAAAAGCCAGATTAGGTCTGTTGGTTGTCTTATCAAAAGTATTGCCTATTCCGTAATATACTCCATCCGCGCTTAATGAATTAATATCTTTAACATTAATTCCCGTATTATTGTTCATATATGGCGAATACTTACCATCCCCCATAATGTTAGACGGCATCTTACCCGCTTCAACAATGTTTACCTCAAATCCCTTCACCGCACAATTTCCATATTCATCCCTTGCGATTACTTCACAGTTATATTTTCCCACTTTGTCAAAAGACAGGCTATTAATCATATTCTTTTTGCTATCGGCTGCCGTAATATTATCGGAGAATCCGTATGCAACTTCTGAATAATCATTTACAGATTTAACTACATCCGACAGAGCCAAATCCGCCGATACTTCAAAATAAAATTTACTTCTTTCAAGCGTGATTTCCGGCTCCTCTGTATCAGTTACCTTAATACGAAAAGTCTTTGATTCATCTTTGTAATTAATCGTTGCCGTATAAACTCCGATAACATCCTTATTAACCTCAGAAAGATCCAAGGTCATCTCCTGAAGTACCTTTTTAGGTGCCCTAACATAATCTTTAAGTTCCGTACTTATCCCGCTGCCCACATTAACCTCAAATTCTTCCCTGTACAGGTTAATATTACCATTGCGGTTACCACAACCCGTTGCGGTGACCGTTAAAAAAGTGGCAGCTATAATAG
>ULOJ01028980.1_pt1 | contig 11180 bp, 9 predicted proteins | sample 1952461 | NCBI WGS metagenome assembly ULOJ01 (sample SAMEA4835600, study PRJEB28245) | human gut metagenome | biome: gut microbiome; material: fecal sample | place: Denmark | collected 2008
GGCAAAAAGAAGGCTTATATCATCGTGGCCAGTCTGACCACTGACAGCGATGCCCAGAAAGAATTGAAAAAACTGCAGCAAAAAGGATACAAGAACTGCAAGGTGCTGGAATCGGACGGACGCTTCCGCGTCGCACTGGACGGCTATGCCAATTCGGGAGAAGCCTATAAAAAGGTACAGGAACTGCGTACTCAGGAAGAATTCAAGAGTGCCTGGGTTTTCACTTCAAAATAAATATGCTTTATAAAGACAGATGAAAAGAGTAAGATGCCCCAAATGTGATAATTTCATCCAGTTTGATGAAACCAAATATAAAGAAGGACAGTCACTCGTCTTTATTTGTGACAACTGCAAGAAACAGTTCAGCATCCGTATCGGCAAGTCCAAGTTGAACGCAGCCAACCGCAAGACAGAGGTGGTGGACGAAAAGGAAGGCGTGCAGGACTTCGGCAACGTACTGGCCGTAGAGAACGTGTTCGCCTACAAACAGGTGCTGCCGCTGCATGAAGGCGACAACCTCATCGGACGCCGGTGCAAGGGAAACGACATTGATATTCCCATCGAGAGCAACGACCCGAGCCTGGACCGCCGCCATTGCTACATCAACGTCAAAAAAGACAAACAAGGAAAAATCATTTATACGCTCCGTGACAATGACAGCATCACGGGCACTTTTCTGATGAACGAAATACTGGGTCCGAAAGAACGCGTCCGCATTGAAGACGGAGCTGTCATCACCCTCGGCGCCACGACCCTGATTCTGAGAGCGGCAGAAGGACAAACGGAAGAATAAGCGCCGCACTTCTTTTCGCATATATAATTTAGGATAACTATAACACTAACAAACCTTTTACTCAATTATGGCTTTTACAAACAACGTAATGATTGTCCGGCACAAACTGCTGGAAAACCTGGTTGCTTTATGGAAAGAAAATCAATTAGTAGAGAAAATTGACCGTATTCCTCTGGAACTCAGTCCGCGCCGCTCACAGCCGGTGGGACGATGCTGTATCCACAAGGAACGTGCCGTTACCAAATATAAGTTGCTCCCGTTGCTGGGTTGGGACATGACCGACGAAACGGACGAGCTGACTCCCCTTTCTGAATATGCCCGCAAGACCTTGGCACGCAAGGAAAGAATCAAGGAAAACATTCTCTGCGTCATCGACGAGGCCTGCTCTTCCTGCGTGCAGGTAAACTATGAAGTAAGTAACCTTTGCCGGGGTTGTGTGGCCAGAAGCTGCTACATGAACTGTCCGAAGGGTGCCGTGCATTTCGACAAGAAAACCGGTCAGGCACGCATCGACCACGACAAGTGTATCAGTTGCGGTATCTGCCACAAGAGCTGTCCGTACCACGCCATCGTGTATATCCCGGTACCGTGTGAGGAAGCTTGTCCTGTAAAAGCCATCAGCAAGGACGAACACTACATCGAGCACATCGACGAAAGCAAGTGTATCTACTGCGGCAAGTGTCTGAATGCCTGCCCGTTTGGTGCCATCTTCGAAATTTCCCAGGTGTTCGACGTACTCGAAGCTATCCGCAAGGGAGAACAGGTGATTGCCATCCCGGCTCCGTCGGTATTGGGACAGTTCGACGCCACCATCGACCAAGTGTACGGGGCATTGAAAGAAATCGGTTTTGCCGACGTGATTGAAGTGGCCGAAGGTGCCATGCATACCACCAGCAACGAGGCACACGAGCTGTTGGAGAAACTGGAAGAAGGACAGAAATTCATGACGACTTCCTGCTGTCCGTCGTACATCGAGCTGGTCAACAAACACATTCCGGCCATGAAGCCTTACGTATCAAGCACCGGTTCTCCGATGTATTACGCAGCCCGCATCGCCAAACAGAAATACCCGAATGCCAAAGTGGTCTTCATCGGCCCGTGTATCGCCAAGCGAAAAGAGGCACAGCGCGACGAATGTGTGGACTACGTGCTGACCTTCGAAGAACTTCACCCGATGTTCCGCGGACTGGGCATCGAACTGGAAAAAGCCAATCCGTATAAGGTGGCCTACGAATCTGTCTGCGAGGCACATGGATTCGCACAGGCTGGTGGTGTGGCCGGAGCAGTGAAAGCTTATCTGGGCCCGAAAGCCAACGGCATCAAGATCATGCAGTTCTCCGACTTCACGAAAAAGAACATCGGGGTACTCCGTGCATACGCCAAGACGGGCAAGGTAGACGCCCAGTTCATTGAAATGATGGCCTGCGAAGGCGGATGCGTGACCGGTCCGAGCGCACACAACGACCCGGTATCCGGCAAACGCCAGTTGAACCAGGATTTGCTGAAACGTACCCTCAAGTACGAAAACAGCAATCAGGAATAATCCATGAAAGAATTGATAGAACGCCTTTACCGGGAGCAGACACTGGCTCCCGGTGAATTGCGTACCCTTCTGCTGGAGTGCCGGGGGGAAGACCTCGACTTTCTTATGCAAAAGGCACGCACGGTGGCTCAAAGCCATTTCGGCAATAAAATCTATATCCGCGGCCTCATCGAAGTGGGCAACTGCTGTCACAACGACTGTCTGTATTGCGGCATCCGGAAAAGCAACCGCCACCTGGAGCGCTACCGACTGGATGAGGAGACCATTCTGGCCTGCTGCCAACACGGATACGAACTGGGATTCCGTACGTTTGTGCTGCAAGGAGGCGAAGACAACTATATGACCGACGAACGGGTCACCTCAGTAGTGACTGCCATCCGCACAGCCTTTCCCGATGTGGCCATCACCCTTTCCCTCGGTGAACGCCCCACCGTTTCCTATGAACGTTTTTTTCAGGCGGGAGCCAACCGCTACCTGCTGCGTCACGAGACGCACAACGAAGCCCATTACCGTCGGCTGCATCCCGACAGCATGTCACTGTCCAACCGTCTGCGATGTCTGGACGACCTGAAACGCATCGGATTCCAGACGGGTACCGGCATCATGGTGGGAAGTCCGGGACAAACCGTCGACAACCTGGTGGAAGACATTCTCTTCATTGAACAGTTCCGCCCTCAGATGATTGGCATCGGACCTTTCCTGCCACATCACGACACTCCCTTTGCTTCCTGTCCGCCCGGAAGCCTGACGCAGACCCTGACGCTGCTCTCCATCTTCCGGCTGATGCACCCGCAGGCACTGATTCCTTCGACCACCGCACTGGCCAGCCTCACGCCCGACGGACGGGAGAAAGGTATCCTGGCAGGCGGAAATGTGGTGATGCCCAACCTCTCTCCGGTGGAACAACGGAAGAAATATGCCTTGTACGACCACAAAGCCTCCATGGGTTCGGAAGCCGCCGAAGGATTGCGTTTGCTGGCACAACGGCTGGCAGCCATCGGATATGAAATAGATAAAAGCCGCGGAGACTATCCCGGCAAGACGTTATAACTTACATTGCAACTATGTACAAGATTGATTCTCAAAAGGCAGAGGAATTTATCTGCCACGAAGAAATTCTGGATACCCTGGAATATGCCCAAAGCAAGAGCCAGGACAAGGAACTGATACGTTCCATCATTGAAAAGGCCCGCCTGTGCAAGGGACTCTCCCACCGCGAAGCTGCCGTACTCTTGGAATGTAACGACCCGGAACTGGTGGAGGAAATCTACCGTCTGGCCCGCGAAGTCAAGCAGAAATTCTACGGCAACCGCATCGTGATGTTCGCCCCGCTGTACTTGTCGAACTATTGCGTGAACAGCTGTACCTACTGTCCCTACCACGCAAAGAACAAGACCATCGCCCGCAAGAAACTGACACAGGAGGACATCCGCCGCGAGGTCATCGCCCTGCAGGACATGGGACACAAACGTCTGGCACTGGAAGCCGGCGAAGACCCTATCCACAATCCGCTTGAATATATTCTGGAATCCATCCAGACCATCTACAGCATCAAGCACAAGAACGGAGCCATCCGACGGGTGAACGTGAACATTGCTGCCACTACGGTAGAAAACTACCGCCGTCTGAAAGAGGCTGGCATCGGCACCTATATCCTGTTTCAGGAAACCTACCACAAGGAGAACTACGAGAAACTGCATCCCAGAGGTCCGAAGAGCAACTATGCCTACCACACGGAAGCCATGGACCGCGCCATGCAAGGAGGCATTGACGACGTGGGTATCGGCGTATTGTTCGGCCTGAACACTTACCGTTATGATTTCGTGGGACTGCTGATGCATGCCGAACACCTGGAAGCGACCTACGGCGTAGGCCCGCACACCATCAGTGTGCCGCGTATCTGCTCGGCCGACGACATCGATGCTTCCACCTTCGAGAATGCCATTTCCGACGAAATATTCCAGAAGATTGTGGCTGTCATCCGTATCAGCGTGCCTTACACCGGCATGATTATCTCTACCCGTGAATCACAGCGTTCCCGCGAAAAAGTGCTGGCCCTCGGCGTGTCACAGATCAGCGGGGGTTCCCGTACCAGCGTGGGAGGCTATGCCACCGAAGAACTGCCGGAAGAAAACTCAGCCCAATTCGACGTGAGTGACCACCGCAGCCTGGATGAAATCGTGGCCTGGCTGCTGAAACTGGGCTACATTCCCAGCTTCTGTACGGCTTGCTACCGTGAAGGACGTACGGGCGACCGCTTCATGTCGCTAGTCAAGACCGGACAGATTGCCAACTGCTGTGCCCCCAATGCCCTGATGACGCTTCAGGAGTATCTTTATGACTATGCCTCACCGGAGACACGCCGTCTGGCAGAAGACATGATCCGCAAGCAGATGGAAGAGATTCCCAATCCCGCCATCCGCAGAAGAGCATTGGAGAATCTGGAACGGATTGCCGAAGGAAAGCGCGACTTCCGTTTCTAAATGTAGGACTTAAAGACTGATTAGACGTATGAACGATACCCCCCGTGCCAACCGACTGCACATCGGTCTGTTTGGCAAACGCAACGCCGGAAAGTCGTCGCTGATCAATGCCCTGACGCACCAGGACACGGCTCTCGTGTCGGAAATCCCCGGCACGACCACCGACCCGGTTTTCAAGGCCATGGAAATCCATGGCCTCGGTCCCTGCGTGTTCATTGATACGGCCGGATTCGACGATGAAGGCGAACTGGGCGAACTCCGCATCCGCCAGACACAGCGTGCGCTGGAAAAGACAGACATCGCCCTGATGGTCTGCACCGACGACCATTTGGAAGAAGAGCTGCACTGGCAGCACCTGCTGAAGGAAAAGAATGTACCCATCATCTGGATATTGAACAAATGTGACCAACTGCCTGATGCCGAGCAGACCATGCGCCACATTGAAAAACAATGCGGACAGGTCCCCCTGCTGGTGAGCACCCTCACCGGACAAGGGCTGGACGACATTCTGCGCAGCCTCCGGCACAAGTTGCCGGATGAAACCATGGCACAAGGCATCGTAGGCCGGCTGGTGGAAGAAAACGATACCGTCATGCTGGTCATGCCGCAGGACATCCAGGCCCCCAAAGGCCGCCTCATCCTGCCGCAGGTACAGACCATCCGGGAACTGCTGGACCGCAAATGCCTGGTGATGAGCTGTACCACCGACAAGATTGATGCCATGTTGGCTGCTTTGGCCCGTCCGCCGAAGCTGATTATCACCGACTCACAGGTGTTCCGCACGGTCTATGACAAGAAACCTGCCGAAAGCCGACTCACCTCCTTCTCCGTCCTCTTTGCCCAATACAAAGGTGACATCGATTACTACCTGGAAGGAGCCAATGCCATCGCCCGGCTGACTCCCGAATCACGGGTACTGATTGCCGAAGCATGCACGCATGCCCCGCTGGCAGAAGACATCGGGCGGGTAAAAATTCCGAACATGCTCCGCAAGCGCATCGGCGAAAGCCTGCAAATTGACATCGTATCGGGCACGGACTTCCCGGAAGACCTGACCTCGTACGACCTGATTATCCATTGCGGGGCCTGCATGTTCAACCGCAAGTATGTGCTGAACCGCATCGACCGGGCCCGCACCCAGCAGATTCCCATGACCAACTACGGAGTGACCATTGCCTACCTGGCGGGAATTCTGGATAAGATAGATTACTGATTTCTGAGAAGTAAAACTAGTTACCCTTCGTTATTCTGACGTGAATCGGTCCTTCAGAGGACTTATCCTCCTCTAAGCGGAGGGTATAATACACATAATCGTCAATGCCATACTTCTCATACCATTTGCGTGGCTCTACTCCGGAGTCACGCAAACCACAAAAGTAAGTACCTCCCTCAACAGGAATACCGGAAGTATAACTCATAATAGGGGTTTCGGGACCATCACCCGGTGTGTATGTCTCCATGAGAATCTTGTTTCTGCCCACGCATACCGTATCAGTAAACAATCCCATATTGGCTGTAGAATTATCTAGAGGCGAATAAAAACAAGTGATACGCAGACTGTCTTCCTTGTAGGGTACGGCCATAAAGTCAACTGTCTCTACACTGTCGACAAATATCAAATGCAAAAAATCAGGAATAAGTTCACGTTTTGTAAATACACCCTTATGGCAAGATACCTTTTGTAGCTTGGCACGCTTTCCATTAAACTCGCCCCGGATTGTCAGTCTCAGATGCTGCACACCTTGCATCTGGAAATATTCCTGCAAAGGTACAGAAAGAGAATGTGCCGGGTACTCATAACTAACTTTCACTTGTTGTGCCCATACAGGCATACTTAACAGGAGCAATAAGACTGCCCCCAAAATTCTTCTCTGCATAACGGTCTTTTTTCCTTATTTTCTTCAAAGATAGGTATTTTAGACAAGAAACAGACCTCCACTTACAAAAAAAATGTGGCGCATACTTCTCAGCATACACCACACCGTTATCCATTCTTTCCAATATCAAAATATTAACATACGATTTCTCGCTCAATTTCCTCAAAGCGCGGGAAAAGCAGATTGTTTTCCAGGTGAATATGCTCGAACAAGGCATCCACAAACGCCTCCAGTTCCTGCATCAGCAGACGATAGCTGCCACAGCCATCCTGAGGCACGGAGAAATGATCTGTCAGCTGAATGATGTGCAAGTAGCGGTTTCCCTCCCCCTCATGCTCCATCTTCATCACCCGGATAGGATTGGAAATCGTACCACAGTGCATCGGCGCCATACGCTGTCCCTGTTCCTTCGCCGCATACAGTTCATAAAGATACGGGAACAACACATTCTCCTCTTTCTGCAAGTGCATCTCCAAATCTTCCAGCGACTCACTCACCAACGCCTTCAATTCGTGCAGTTCCGGATGAGCTTCCCCATGCACACGTTCCACCTTCTCCAACAGCGCCAACAGTTCCGGTCCATTGGCACGGATACCCCGGTGATGTATCTTCAGGATGTAATCCATCAGCAAGTCCAACGGCCATGAAGCAAACGGAATCCGTCCGTTCCCAATCTCTTCCTGACGCGTCAATGCCTTCTCCACTTCTTCCACCGACAAGTTCAAATCGGCACAAGCCTTTTCCAGCGTCACCTCGCCATGACAGCAGAAGTCGATGCCATATTTCTTGAACACTTTCGCTGCGGCAAAATCATCGGCTACAATTTGTCCCACACTCGTATATTTCCAGTCTTTCGTTTCCATATTCTTTTCTTTTTTATTGATTTCCATTTTATTGATTACGGGTGCAAAGATAAGGCCTCCCCTCCAGAAACTTTGTCACGTATGTGACACCGACCTATAACGAAAGTTAAACCCTTCTTCTGCGGAAAAGAAGTGACACCGTATGCAGAAAAACACTAACTTTGCAGGCACGTAAAAAAACAGAACAATAAGATGAAAACAAAAGACATGCCTATACTCCTGCTCACCGGTTATCTGGGAAGCGGGAAAACCACTTTATTGAATTACTTGCTGAGCAACCGTGAAGGAATCAAGTTTGCCGTCATCGTGAACGACATCGGTGAAGTCAACATCGATGCGGAACTGATTCAGAAAGGCGGCATCGTGGGCCAGAAAGAAGACAGCCTCGTGGCCTTGCAGAACGGCTGCATCTGCTGTACACTCCGCACCGACCTCATCGAACAGATTTTCGAGCTGATGAAAATGCAGCGTTTCGACTACATCGTCATCGAAGCCAGCGGGGTATGTGAACCGGAACCTATTGCCCGTACCATCTGCTCCATTCCCCAGCTGGGCGGAGCCTATACTAAATACGGAACCTGCCGCCTCGACAACATTGTAACCGTGGTAGATGCCCTTCGCCTGCAAAGCGAATTTGACTGTGGAAAGGAACTGACCCGCAAGGATTTGGAAGAAGAAGACATTGCCAACCTGCTGATTCAGCAGATAGAGTTCTGTTCTACTATCCTGCTGAACAAAGCTTCTGAAGTCAGTCCGGAAGAACTGGCCCGCATCCGAAGCATCATCCGTAACATCCAGCCGCGTGCGGAAATCATCGAATGTGACTATGCGAAAGTGGATCTGGACAAGATTGTCGGTACCCACCGTTTCGACTACGAAAAGGTAGCCACTTCTGCGGCTTGGATTCACGAAATAGAACGTCCGGTGACCGAGGAAGAAGAGGCCGAAGCCCATTCCCACGAAGGACATCACCATGACCATGATCATGAGGAACACGAGCATGACCACGAGCACGAAGCGCATGAACATGACCACGAACATGAACATCATCATCACGACCACGAGCACCACCATGACGAAGGCGAAACGGAAGAATACGGCATCAGCAGTTTCGTGTACTACCGCCGTCCGGCCCTCGACATCCATAAGTTCGACCGTTTCCTGGCAACCAAATGGCCGCGCAACGTGATTCGTGCCAAAGGGGTATGCTACTTTGCCCACAACCGTGACATGTCGTACCTCTTCGAACAGGCCGGACGCCAAAAACAGATTACGGAAGCCGGACTCTGGTATGCCACCATGCCCGAAGATGAACTCATTGAAATGATGAAACGCGAACCCGGACTGGTGAGAGACTGGGACGAACGCTACGGTGACCGCATGCAGAAGATTGTCTTCATCGGCCAGCACCTCGACAAGGAACAGCTGATTAAAGACTTGGATGCTTGTCTGGAATAACTTGAAATGAACTGAATAAAAATATGCCTTTCTGAATCCGCCGGTCAAGCGCTTCAGGAAGGCATACTTGTTTTTTCACCTTATATATTATTGACCTTTCCGGCCTCTACTCAATCTACCTCCTGCAACTGGTTCTTTGCGGTGGTATCCACTTCCTGTAATGTGCATTTCCGCAAGACTACCTGTCCGGCCTGCTTGTCCTCCGGCAGGTCAATCCCCGTCAAATGAATATCACTTACCCGGTCGAACACAAAAGCCGGACGGAAATCATCTTCCTGCAAACGCAGTTTGATGTGACGCATCTGAATTCCTTTCACATGGCGCAAAAATCCCCAGGAAGGAAGTTCCTCGAACATGGTAAACTCCGGATATCCCTTTTCATTTTCCGGTACATCCTTCAACCGGCTCAACGACATATAAGCCATTCCCCGCGTAGCACGGCCCGGATACACAATCTCAATGTTTTCCAAGGTCACATCTTCAATGTCATGCCCCGGTATGCCTGAAATGGAACTGGGGAACGGATTATGGAAGAACGTCACCGAAGGTCCCCGCAAGTCGTAATTAAGGTCCGGACGACCAAAAGGCACTTCCACATACACATTCTTGATGGACACATGACGCAGGTAACCCGGCTGGTCTCCCGAGCGATGTCCCAGACGGATAAAAATCGCATTGCCCGTGTTCACCGCATGTACATTGGAAACCTGCACATGCTCAATCTCCGCCCCGTCGACCGACTCAATGGCGATGGCCGAACGGTAGGTATCCTTTACCCAGATACTGTCAATCTTCACGTGCTTGAATCCACCAAGTGACTCCGTACCAAACTTGATGGCACTGGCACTGCTGATGATGTGACAGTTGGAAATGGAAACTCCGTCGTTCCAGGCTCCCCGGTTGTGCGATTTCAGGCAAATGCCGTCATCAGCCGAATTGATGTAACAGTTCGAGATGCGTACCCTCTTACAATCGCTGATGTCAATCCCATCGTTATTCCAGTAAGCCCGGTTTTCGACATGCAGACTATCCAACGTCAGGTCGGAGCACAATGAAAACGACAATCCCCACGCGGCACTGCTCCGGAGACGGGCATTGCAAATCTCCACATTTCGACACCCACGGATGAAAAGGAGCTTCGGACGTGTATTCGGACGCTTACGGTATGTGTTATAATGCTTATCCACCAGCTCTCCCGTATGATGCAGACTGTCAATCGTCAAGGCCAGTTCCCTACCCTGTCCGTCAATACAACCTTCACCCCGGATACCGATATGTTCTGCCCCCTCGGCATAAATCAATGCCTGGTCAAAATGGTCATCGTTCACCTTCAGTTCCTTCTCCGTGCTGAAACCCGGATAATCATACGGGCTCGTACTTCCCAGCAGCACCGCCTCCTTCTCCAGATAAAGCACCACATTCGATTTCAACTGCAAACTGCCGGTGAGATACCGTCCGGCAGGAAAATACAACTGACCGCCTCCCGATGCATGCAAATTATCGATAGCCGCTTGCAGGCTATCCGTATTCAGTGTTTTTCCATCGCCCACCACTCCGTGCCGAAGCACATTATATTCAATCGCAGTGGCCGTATTCATCCACAAACACAGGCCACATAAAAAGAGAAATAAGGTTTGTTTTTTCATGGTATATCTGTCTATTCACGGGTAAAAATACACATTTCATCAGACAACCACCCTATCATCCATCCACAAAATGACAGTATCTACCAGATTTTTTCACTTAAACCCATAAAAAAAGCGTCTTTTTGAGACATTCTACCTGACTCAAAAAGACGCCGTTCTTCTAACTTCACTTTGCTTACAAATACATTCTGTCGAGCAATGACAAACCCGCTTTCGTCTTGAAGATTTTTTCCCGTACCTTCCGGACAGCTTCTACCGGCAGGTTGTCTTCATAAATATTGACTAGAAAATCGGCTTCCACCAGAATCTGATAATCCATTCCCTCTATACAGTCGTACGTGTGGTGATGCCCCACCAGCCAACATATCCGTTCAATCTGCGCTTCAGAGAATGTGCCCATCTCGGTCAGCAGTTTCCGGGCCTCTGCCGGACCTTCCTGCTCCTGATGCTTGCCGTCGCACACTCCATATTTCTTCTCGGAAATCCGGATACCAATGTCGTGTACAATGGCGGTTGC
>ULOJ01004208.1_pt1 | contig 11070 bp, 3 predicted proteins | sample 1952461 | NCBI WGS metagenome assembly ULOJ01 (sample SAMEA4835600, study PRJEB28245) | human gut metagenome | biome: gut microbiome; material: fecal sample | place: Denmark | collected 2008
GCCGTATACAAGCTGCTTGTCGGTGAAAGTCATGCCGGTTACGGGCGAAGCGTTCACCTTGCGGTCGTTGCGGTATACGTTGTAGCTGTCTGCCTTTGCATATCCGTTGCCCTTCTGCCATGAGATGACGGCGCAAGCGTCGCCTGCTTCTGCCTTCACGTTCTGCGGTCGCGGGCATGTCGACTCGCCTGTGACGTTGAGCTTGAAGCTGACGGTCTGGTCGCCTATCTCCGGATTAGCCATGAGCACAGCCTCAGCTACATGATTGTTGCCCACGACGTCCTCAAGGGCGTCGAAGCGCACGCTGATGTCCTGCGATGCGCCCGGAGCGAGCTTGCCGTGACGCGGCGAGAAGTAGAGCCACTTGTCTGTCTCGCAAAGAGTGTAGCGGAAGAAGAGGTTCGGCATCTGGTTGAGCGCACCCAAGAGAGTGAGCTTGCCGGGCGTGATATCTGTAGAGGCGAAGAGACCGCAGACGTAGTTCTGTCCGGTGGTCTGACTGCCAAGCACATATCCCGGAGCGTCCGTCAGCGAGTGCTTCACGTCAGTAAGCACACGCTTCGCTGTACTGAACTGGCGTATCTGCACCTTGTCGATCTGCTCCGTCGTCTCAGCTGTCATATCCGACAACCAAAGATACGGACCGCCAGGCGACACGTTGTCGTAAGCCGAGCCGTAGATAGACACGCTCTCGCTGCTGCTGATGTTACTGAAGCGCGAGAGAATCTTGCCGTTCTTGTCGATGAAGCCGATGGTGGTGAAGGTTCCTACCCAGAAGCCCTTGCGGTCGGGGTCGTAGCTACAGTGGGTTATTTTGAGGTCGGGCTGGTCCTTTACGGTTATGATTCTCACGATGCGACGGTTGTCGAAGTCGAGTTGGAAGAGACGGTTAGACCAGTCGCTACCGTAGAAGTAGCGTCCGTCGTACGTGATGTCGTAGAGCTTATAGTACATCTCGGGGATGCTGAACTGCTCTATGAAGCGCCCGTCCTTATCGTACTTCCAGAACTTGCCAAGCTCGATAGATGATGTAGTATAGTAGAACTCGCCGTCGAAACCAATCGACTGCTGCAAGTCGCCAGACGCTGTGAACGAGGGTTGCTTCTCCCATCTGTTGGTATCGTCGCCCGACTGCTTGGCTGGCTTGGCTGCAAGATGCCACACCAGTTCGCCGTCGCCGTTGTTGGTCATGCGCAATGTCTTCACAAGACTCGACTCGGCGTTGATGTCAGCGTTTACTTCCTTCGACGAAAGGTCGGCTGTGGGCTTGGTGATAACAACGTTGATGCGGTTGCTGCCGCCGTTCTTTATCTCGAACTTACCTTTATATACGTTATATCCGTCCTTCTTTGCCTCCACTTCGTACACACCTTCTTCTATCTTGTCGAAGTTCACGTGTCCGGCAGCGTCAGTCGTAGTATTTATCACGGCGCCATGGTCGGCTGTGAGCTTCACGTCGCAGTCGGCCACGCTGGCAGCCGAAGCGGTCTTCACGTCGAGCTGTGCCGAAGTCCACACTGGCGTCCATACCTTCACGTCGTCCACATACCAGTAGTTGATCCACTTGGCATCGGCGCCGTGCGCACGGAATCTCACGCGGAAGAGGTCAGAAGAGAGATTGTCGGCAAGCGCATACTGGAACGTAGTCCACTCGAAGCCGCCGTTCTTGTTGTCGAAAGTCGCTATCTCCTTCCATGTCTTGCCGTCATCAGACGACACCTCTGCCGAGAGATAGTCGACGTTGGTCTGTTCGCTGTTGCACAGCTTCAGATTGAAGCGCAGATAAGTGTTCGTGCGGTCGGGAGTGTGCAGCACTCTTGTCATAAGCGCCTGGTCATAGTTCTGCAGCGTCGACCAGCTGTATGTAGCCGACGGGTCGATAAGACCATACTCGTAGTAGTCGATAGACCACTTCGACTCTGTGCTTCCGTCCTGCTGTGTCTTTGTCCACTTGTCCTCATGCAGCGTCCAGTCGTCGAAGTCGTCGAAGAACGGCAGCATGCGTGTGTCGGGCACGTTCACGTAGAGCGGAGCGCTCTGCGCCGTCTCCGTACCGTCCTTCTTCACAGCCGTTATGGTGTAGGTATAGTCGCCGTAGTCGGGCACCTCGTCGTCGTAGTTCACGTTCTCCACGAGCTTCGTGTTGAGCTTCTCGCCGTTGCGATATACGTTGAATCCCACTACGGGGTTCTTCGCTGCGGCGCGTACCATGCCTGCTGACTCGGGACGCACCTTGTTCGTGCCGACAAAGATATCGTCGATGAGCAGCATGAAAGCGTCATCGGACACGCAATTGATAGTGACGTAGCGCGCCTCCTTGGGTATGTTGTAAGCCACGAGCGTCCATTCGGCGGGCAGCTCTACGTATGGCGATTCATTAACGTACGTGAAGTCAGAAGGCTGCGTGCCAGTTGTAGAATAGCCCACACGTATGCGCTCCGCATTGTAGTTCTCGCCCGTCTTGTAGCTGCGCGCCCAGAAGCTAATCTGGAAGTCGGCGTCGAAGTTGAGTCTTGGCGAGATGATATAGTCGTTGTTCTGCGCGTCGACCGCACAGAAGCCGACAAGCATCTTCTGTCCAGAGTGAGGCTTGTAGTCGGGATTGTCGTTCACCGCCGGCACTGTCTGCCACGGATTCATGACAACGTACGCCATCTTCTGTCCCTGCGTAGGGAACGTGCATGCCTGCCAAGTATACGTCGGTTTGTTGTCGGCGTCGATGTAGGTCCATCCGATGCTGCCCGGAGAGTTAATGGCGAAGTCGGAGTGTCCCTCAAAGTCCTCGAAGAATCCGTCGACCGGCTCGGGAGAAGTCCACGCTATGCTCACCTTATGCTCCGCCACGCTGTTAAGTCGCAGGTTATAGGGTGTGCCGTTTGCGTCCTGCGCCGCTGCCTGCATAGGAGCAGGTGCCGCCATGTGCAGCGCTTTCTCCATCACCTTCTGCGAAGGTCTTGCTTTTTCGCTTTCATTGTTCTTAGCACCCATCGCGCTCTTGAAAGTTCCGACGGAAGCCCAAGCCAGCGAGACAGCAGTCGCAGCCAGTAACAATGACGTGATTTTATTTGGTTTCATATACAATATTGCTGATTAAGGGTTCTACTTATCTGATGATTGTCTTTGTACGGAATGTGCCGTTCTCTGCAGCAACACTCACGATAGCTACGCCCTTCATGCCCGATGTAGGTATGATAAGCGATGTGCCCGAAGCCTTGCCCGTGTAGAGCATGGCGCCGGTAGTCGATGCAAGGGTTACTGTGCAGCCTGGCTCTATGCCGTCCAGACGCAATTCGTTCATGCTGTTGGTAAGCGTCACCGAAGTGCCGTCTATAACGTCGCTGACAGAGGTAGCTGACTTATCATAGTAGGCGGGTTCCGACTCGTCGTAGAAGATGTTCTGCCATCCCGAAGCCACCCAAATCTTGTAGCGTCCCTTGTCGAACTCACCTTCCTGCGTCTCTTTGATGTCGATGCTTGTGCCCGACACGCCGCCTGCAGCCAAGTCTTTCCATACCTTTCCGTTGTTGTAGAAGAGGGTGAGATACTTCACGCGTCCGTTGCGACCGCCGTGCTTGAAGTTGAAGCGCAGCTTCTTGTAGTTCTTTCCGTCGAGATACGCAGAGAGATCAACCTCCTGACCTTCCGAGTCGTACTGACTGAGCATGGTCTTCGGTCCTACAGTCTGCCATGTGCGGAGATCCTTAGTGCCCTCTACGGTCAACTCAGAAGTGCCGAACGGACCACTCGTAGTGACAATAAACTTGCAATCCTCAATGCCATCCTCAAATTCCTTCAGCGTTACGCTTCCCGAACTCTTGAAGAACAGCTGACCCGTACTGAGTTCGACGTCGCCCGTCACATCCTTATAGAAAGACATAGGTGCGAACACAGCCTCCTCGTTCACCGTATCCGTTTCCTTTCCGAAGTAGAGATAATAGCCTGTAGCGCCTTCCACCGGTGTCCATTCAGCGTGGAGATCCGTTCCGTTGCGCTCAAACTTAGTGATGACGGGAGTCTTCAGCTTGTCCGTCACCATCACATCCCACAACCACAGATAGCCCTGCATCTTGTCCGAGCAGCATCTGAAAGCGATGTAGATATCCTTGCCAGCATACTTGCTGAGGTCAACCTCCTCTATGTGCTGCTGTGCGAAGAAGTCGGCAAACGAGAAGCGCTCTACAAGATTGAAGTCCTTAAGATCGCTCGACTTTGTAGAAACGAGCACTTCAAGATTCTCGATAGATGTCTGCTCTGACACACCTCTGGTGAAGAAGAGCGTACCGTTCTCAGGCACATGGAAGCGACGCTTGCAAACGAGATAGTCGTCAGCGTCGTTCCAGTAGTTGAACGAATAGACAATAGATCCAGACGATTCATCAGCCACCCATGTAGTGCCGTCGCCATTATTGTCGATGATGCGCCAGCAGTCGGGCTGTCCGTTAGTCCATGAGAGAAAGTTGCCGTGGAAAGGATTGTCGACGGTTATCTCGGCAGTCGCACATTCAGTAGAGAAAGGCAGCGTAGCGCCGTATATGGTCTGTCCGTCTGCAAGCTTCATGTATGCTCTTACGCCGTACTCCACGCCAGGCAGAAGGTCTGTCACGGTGAGAGAGGGCGATGTGCTTATGTTCTCCACCTTAGCGCTGCTGCTATGCTGCTTATCGTCCAGACTCGGCTCGTATGTGTCGGTAGACAGCGCCCAGCAGAATCCAGCTTCCTTAATGTCGGCAGCCGAAACGTTTCCGAATTCGGCTTTGAACGTAGCGCGAGTGTCCCACACATCCACTGGAGTGAGAGTCTTTGCGGTCTTCATTTTGGTTGTGCCGCCGCTCACCTGGAATGTGACAAGTCCGTTGCCCTCGTTGATGTTAGTCACGGGCACTCCGAGCGCCTCGTTGTTCCAGCCGATTGCCGCCGGCTTGGATGTATCTGTAAATTCGGTGTTGCCTGATGTTCCGGGATAAGTGTCGCCGTTACGCGAGTTGGCGTCGTCGATGTTGTCCGCCGGCACGATATACATACATCTATGCTGCGCCGAGTTGTTCGGACCATTGACGCTCCACCATTTATCCTGCATTTCCTTGGTATAGTCGTAGTGGGTGATAAGCAGACCGTGTGCCGGGATGTAGCGGTCCCATCCGGTTTTCTGGCGGTTCTCCAAGATAAAGCATTCCATGCCGGTTCCGGCTTCGCGTCCGGGCTGTGCGTTGATGAATCGAGCCTTGTTGTTCGCAATGCTTTCGAGCGTCACGTCCTCCGGGTTGCGCAACTCCTTGATGTCTGCGCCTTCGCTCATCCAGCCCATCTGCATACGTTCGAACGCCATAAGACACGGCGGAGTGCGACTCTCGTTGTTGTAACTGCCGGAAGCATAAAGACTATAGTCGCCGGGATCGAGACCCACGCCGTTGTCGTAGCTGTCGGTATCGTACATATCCTTAAGACCGAGAACGTGTCCGAACTCATGAGTGAACGTTCCGATGCCGTCCATTGAAGGAACAGCCGGAGCGCCCGGCATGCCTACAAGCTCAGCCGAGCAGGAATAGTTGTTCACCTTTATGCCGTCGTATTCTGGTTTGTCGGTGCCCATGTTCCAAGAGTGCGGCCAGATATCGTCGTCGTTGGCTGTACTTGCCTCGCTGTATCCGGCATATATAATGTAGCAGTTGTCCATTTCGCCGTCGCCGTCGTTGTCGAACTGCGAGAAGTCGAGTTGCGGATTGTCCTTGCGTGCCAGTTCGAGCGCCTCGCGCACCATGTCGCGCGGATTGGCATCGGTGCCTTGCGTGTCGCTGTAGTTGCCGCCGTAATAGGCAGTAGGCTCAGACAATGTATATGGTCCCACTACATGGAAGTTGGGCACGAACTGTCCCATCGAGTTGTCGCGGAAATAGTCTTTCACGCTGCCCGTACCGCCGTTTGTGTTATATCCCGGTTCGTTCAACCAACGTGCGAAGTCGTCGTTTGAGTGGCGCATGGTGCTGTCTGCAAAGTTGACGAGTATCACGAGATACTGCGACTCTTTCAGCAGCGCGTTCTGCCCCTTGACTCTGCGTGGAGCCACAATCTTACGGTCGAGCGTCTTTGCAGGCGCCTTACGCATAATTTTGGTGCGTTTGAGGAAGTCGGCGTTCATGGTCTGTGCCGCCACGAGGTTTGCCACTACCTGACGTTCCGCACCGTTACGTTCGTTGATGTTGTGAGCGCGTTGCCTTGTCGGGATGCGCTTTCCGGTCTTCATGTCGTAGTCGACGTAGCAGAAGAATCCTTCGCGGTCTTTCTTCAACATGAATCCGTCTGATGTGGTTAAAAAATGATAGTTCTCATCGCCTTGTATCCGTACAAGCAAGGTTGTGCCGTCGGGCTGTCGCATCACGATGGGCCTTGGGTATGCTCCGATGGCATTAACACCATGCGCACTGCCCATTGCGATGGCAGAAGCCAGCAGCAGTCTTTTGAAACTCTTCATAAATGTAGCTTTTTAAATGATTTTTGTGTTATTCGTTTATATTTTCTTATTATGGTGAATAAAACGAAAAGAACGATACAGGACACGGATAGTTGTGTCCGCAGACCTGTACCGTTCTTTTACGTGCGTTTCTATATCACATTATTCTTTGATTGTTTGTGTCGTAACGTTTACGACCGTCTTCTTCGTTTACTTTACGACCTTCTTGAAGGTCTTGCCGTTCTGGCGGATAACGTAGATGCCCTGCTTCAGAGCGTCTGTGCTGTCAGCCACCTTAGCGCCACCGATGGTGAACACCTCTACGTTGCTGTCTGTGTTAGCTTCTGCAGAAACAATGCCAGTTTCTTCCTTGCCACCCTTTACATAAGTGAATGTGAAGTCGTTGTCGGGCATGAAGCGGAAGTAGATAGGCTGGTCGGCGTCTACGGTCTTTGTGAGCCAGTAAGACCCCTGATTGTCCTCATAATTATAGTCGAAGTTAGGATAGTCCTCGTTGGTGAGGTTGAGTGCGTCCTCTTCGTTGCTGTAGGTGTATACGCGGCAGTATGTGTTGGTCTTGAAGAGGTTGTCGCCCTCTGTAAGATTAGCCAACACCCAGAACTCAGAGCCTCTCTTTACGTCTACCGACTCGCCTGGCTTGAGCACGCAAGGATTGTTGGCAGCGTGGCCTGCCGGAACGTCGCCTTCTGCGAATGTCACCTTCTTGCCTTCGGCGTTGCCTACGAGCTTAAGGTGAACGAGCAACGCCTCGTTCTCTAAGAGCACAATTGTGCCACGATAGATGTTGGTAGATGTCTCGCCTACGAGTGTGCTTGTAATCATCGGTGAGAGGTATCTGTCATAACCATACTGGTCTTTTCCGTCCTTACCGTACTCTACGGTGTTGGCAGTATTGAAGTCGCCGTCGAAGTCTACGGTCACCAGGCAGTCTCTCTTCGCTGTATAGCGCAGCCATACGTTGCTCTGATTGCTTGCGAATGTGTATTCATTGCTCTCCATGTCGATAGGCAATTTGCGTATTTCGCCAGCAGCAAAGTCGGTCTCTGCGAGTGTGAATGCGTCACCTGCCTTGCAGTTCTGCAGCTTGATGAGGTATTCGGTTCCCTTTGTAGCCTCAACCGAGTAGTTGATGCCGTTTACAACAGCGTCGTATGTGCCACTCCAAGAGTCGGTGCCGCGTGGGAACTCCACTGTGATGGCAGGACTGGTAGGCTCTACCGAGAGCTTGCCGTCACGTGTGGCTGTGTACTTATAGTAGCGTGTGCCTTCGGCTGCGAGGTCGTTTTTGCCGAGAACCGCTTCAAGCGGATCGGTGATGAGTTCGCCCTTCTCTATGTCCCTCATCTTTACAGAGAAACTGAGCGGTGTCTTCTCCACAGCCGACCAACGTATGATGAAGCGCTGTGTGGCGCCCGATGTGTTCACGTTATATTCTGCGCCTGATGTGCCGGTAGCTCCGTTCCACTGGTTGCCCTCAGGATATACCGACACGGTAGTGCCCTCAGCGACTGTTCGGTCGGCTTTCACGACGAGCATCTGGTTGGTGTTAGCCGGAACGTCTACACCATAATATATAGTGCCTGACGCATCGGGCATTGTAAGCTGTGCTGGGAGCGACTCGATCATGATCGGATTGTTCTCCTTCTCGCCTTCCTTATAGTCTTCCATAGTCATGCGGAATGTCTCAGGATCGCTTGTGCCGTCAATCTTGTCGACGAGAACATAGAGCCGTGTACCCGGGTTTTCAATCTCTACGCGTACGTTATAAGAACCCTGCTCCGACTTTGCGAGCACGCCGTCGTAAGAGATGCTGTATTTGTTGTTATAAACTTTGACAACGCCGCCAGGCAGTTCTTTGTCGCTTGTAATGGTGAAGAATCCTGCCTTTGTAGGTGTGTAGGTATAGTAGTACTGTCCGTAGTCGGCAGGCACGGTATTGTCGCCTTCAACCATTGCGAACGGCATATCCAACGAACCCGGCTGCGGATGTGCCAGTTCCGACTTGAACAAGACGGGCTGTGTGATGTTGAACACGAAGTCGTATGTCTTGCCGTTCTCTACGCCCAGCTTTGTGACATACATATTGTTCGAGTATTCCGACTCTACCCTATTGCCGTTAACGGTTAACGATTCTGCCAGGTACGAACCGGTGGTGAGCACCAGCTGCGCGTCTTCGGTAGCCGTATATCTGGCGTAAGCCTTGTATGAAGCATAGGATGTGTTGTAGGCGTCGCCTACGAAAGTCATGGTTCCGGGCACGATGTTCACTGGAGCATCCTGCTGCAGACCGCCGCCGACGTCAGGCAGATCGTTGACGCTGTCGATTAAGAATCCGGTTGTTCCGCGTCCCTGTACGAGGAAGAAGTAGGTTTTACCGGCTTCCATCGGATAGCCGTTAATGCCGTACTTGAGGTTAGCTGATTTCATGTTGACGGTGTCCTTTCCCTGAACGCCACATACCGACGGATAGGTGTATGTGTTGGGGAGCGGACCCACGCCGATTACACTGTTCTTCTCTGCTGTGTACTTCCAGATGATGGTTTGCATATCTTCACCTTCCACATTGTAGGTGTTTTCTCCCACCGTTGCCTCTAAGGCTGTGTCGTAGGAGGTCTGTGCCATGCTTGCCGTTGCGGTCAGGCACATCATTGGTAGCATGAGTAAGTACTGTTTCATAACTATTAACTATTGGTTGGTTTTAACTTATTCGTAAATTGGGTTAAAAAATTACGATTTAACTCTCTCAATGCTGCAAAAGTAAGCATTTATTCTTGAACTAAAAACTTTTTCTTGTATAAAAGTTTAAACGATACTAAAAATAATCTGCGATTAACTTTCTTATTACAAATTACACACCGATATTTGCCGTTTAATTTTTAAAGTCTTTCCACCGTTTGCGTACGCCGCCCAATCAGATTGCGTCCGCCGTCCGATCAGATTCCGTTCGCCGCCCGATCAGTTTCCGTTCGCCGTCCGATTGGATTCCGTTCGCCGTCCGATTGGATTCCGTTCGGGTGACGATGACTTTTCGTGAGGGTTTTGCTGCGAGAATTAAAACAGCTAAAGATGCAAGTCGTAGTTCGATGTGCAGCAAAACAATGCGTAAAGCTGACCGACGGTACGAATTATTGCTATATATAATAGGTGGTATGAAGTTTTTTCGTTAATTTTGCGAATGATTAATCAGCACACCCCAAACATAACTTTATATTTCCGGAATGAAAGAATTTGTAATATCTGAAGTAAAGGCTGAGACAGCCATTCTTGTCGGTCTGATAACGAAGGATCAGGACGAGGCAAAGACAAAGGAATATCTCGACGAGCTGGAGTTTCTCGCCGACACGGCGGGCGCCGTAACCGTGAAGCGCTTCACACAGCGCGTGGGCGGACCAAGCTCGGTGACGTACGTGGGTACGGGTAAGCTGGAGGAGATACGCGAATACATAGAGGCTGAGGAGGACGCTGAGCGCCCCATCGGCATGGTTATCTTCGACGACGAGCTGTCGGCGAAGCAGATACGCAACATCGAGAAGGTACTGCAGGTGAAGATACTCGACCGCACGTCGCTCATCCTCGACATCTTCGCCATGCGCGCGCAGACGGCTGCCGCAAAGACACAGGTGGAGCTGGCGCAGTATCGCTACATGCTGCCGCGTCTGCAACGCCTGTGGACGCACCTTGAGCGTCAGGGCGGTGGCTCTGGCTCCGGTGGCGGCAAAGGCTCCGTGGGTCTGCGCGGACCTGGTGAGACGCAGCTCGAGATGGACCGCCGTATCATCCTCAACCGCATCACGCTGCTCAAGCAGCGCCTCGTGGAGATTGACAAGCAGATGAGCACTCAGCGCAAGAACCGCGGACGCACCATACGTGTGGCACTCGTGGGATACACCAACGTGGGCAAGTCGACCATCATGAACATGCTCGCAAAGAGCGAAGTGTTCGCCGAGAACAAGCTGTTCGCCACGCTCGACACCACGGTGCGCAAGGTGGTGATAGACAACCTGCCGTTCCTGCTTGCCGACACCGTCGGCTTCATACGCAAGTTGCCCACCGACCTGGTCGACTCGTTCAAGTCGACGCTCGACGAGACGCGCGAAGCCGACCTGCTGCTGCACGTGGTAGACATCTCTCACCCCGACTTCGAGGAGCAGATACGCGTAGTGGAGAACACGCTGAAGGAGTTAGGATGTGCCGACAAGCCGTCGATGATTGTGTTCAACAAGCTTGACAACTACACGTGGACCGAGAAGGAGGAGGACGACCTCACGCCGATGACCAAGGAGAACATCACGCTCGACGAGCTGAAGCGCACATGGATGGCACGTCTGGGCGAGAACTGCATGTTCATCTCGGCGAAGGAGAAGCTGAACATCGACGAGTTCCGCGAGACTATATACCGAAAGGTGCGCGAGCTGCACGTGCAGAAGTATCCGTACAACGACTTCCTGTATATGGATGTGGAATAAGATGGTGAGATGGTGTTGTGGTGAGATGGTGAGATATGATGGTGAGGTGATGAAAAGATGAAAAGGTGTTGTAATGTTGAGATGTTGTTGTGTTGACATATGCATATCTCAACATCTCAACATAACAACACCACA
>ULOJ01027770.1_pt1 | contig 10926 bp, 9 predicted proteins | sample 1952461 | NCBI WGS metagenome assembly ULOJ01 (sample SAMEA4835600, study PRJEB28245) | human gut metagenome | biome: gut microbiome; material: fecal sample | place: Denmark | collected 2008
CGCTTCCTACGAGCACGTTAACGTTGAAGTGAACGTCAACCTCAAGGGCTGAGAGGATAACGATGTCGAGACAGTGGGTAGCCGAGCCTTCCTCGTGCATACTTGCATACTCGTAAGAGGCTACCTCCTTGTGTGTGGGGTCGTTCTTCAATGACTCTGCAGCAACCTTATCGAACGACTGAACGTCGATGAGGCGCTCGATGAGTCCCTCTTCGTGCATCTTAACCATGTGGGCTGTGATGCCACCAAGTGCGAACGAAGCCTTGATGCCCTGGTCAATCATGCTCTGGCGGATATACTTGACAGCTGCCAACGAAGCGCCACCCGAACCGGTCTGGATAGAGAAGCCCTCCTTGAAGTAGCCGCTATTGACAATAACCTTGGCAGCCTGCTTGGCGAGAAGGATGTCGCGCGGGTTCTTTGTATCGCGAATAGCACCTGAAGCAATCTTGGAAGAGTCGCCTACGCTGTCAACCTCAACAACGAAGTCAACGTCGTGCTCAGATATTGAGTTAGGTGTATTGGGATAGGCAACGAGGTCGTCGGTAAGAATCACAACCTTGTCAGCATAATGAGCGTCAGGCAAAGCATAACCTAACGAACCACAGATACTCTTGGCGTTGGGCGAACGTGAATATCCGCAGGCGTTGCCGAGAGGATCGGATGAAGACGCACCGAGGAATGCTACGTCAATATGGAGTTCGCCTGAAGCGATAGCCTCACCACGTCCGCCATGCGAACGGAACACTACGGGATGCTCCATAAGGCCGTGCGAGATCTCACGTGCCAAATCGCCACGCAGACCAGATGTAGAAATCTCGGTGATTACACCATTCTTTATATGGTCGATGAGCGGAGCGTGAACGTCCTGCAAACTTGAAGCAGCAAGATGAAGGTTCTTGAAGCCCATAGCAGCGAGCTTGTCTACAACCATATTCACAACCTTGTCGCCTCCACGGAAATGATGATGGAACGAGATAGTCATGCCGTCGCGCAAACCAGAGCGGCGAATAGCCTCCTCGAGTGTGACGAGTTTGGGGCTCTTGCGCTGCAACTCCATACGCGGAGCAATCTCCTTGAGCTTCGGCTCAACTTCGTTATATACACTCTTGCCCATAGCCTGGGCCATCTGACCTATGAGGGTCTGTCTTTCTTTCAGTGTGCTCATGCCAAGTCCTCCTCTTTAATTACGCCCGAAGCCATGGCGAGGTCAATCACGCGCTGAGCGCGGATAACAACCGGGCGGTCAACCATTTTACCATTAACGGCGATAACTCCTGAGCCCTTGCGTTCTGCTTCCTTGATGGCGGCGATAACTGCCAGGGCCTTGTCGATGGCTTTCTGTGTAGGTGTGAACACCTCGTTAATAATCTCAATCTGACGTGGGTTGATGATAGACTTACCATCGAATCCAAGCTGATGGATAAGTTCTACCTCCTTGCGGAATGTATCCATGTCGTTGAGGTTGCTATATACTGTATCAAGAGCGTCGATGCCGGCAGCACGTGCAGCCACAACGATGGTCTGGCGAGCCATAAGCAGCTCCATACCTTCGGGCGAACGCTGTGTCTTAAGGTTGGCGCAATAGTCCTCAGCACCAAGAGCGATGCCCATCATGCGCTTTGAAGCGGTGGCGATGGCGTAGGCGTTGACAACGCCGAGTGTGCTCTCGATAGCAGCCATAATCTGTGTACGGCCGAGACAACCAATCTCGCGTTCCACCTTTTCAATCTCGCGCTCTACCTCAACAACCTCTTCTGCTGTCTCGGTCTTAGGCATACGTATAACGTGAACACCAGCCTTGACAACGGCTTCGATGTCCTTCTTGCCATAAGGAGTATTTAGTGGATTAATGCGCACTACCATTTCGGTGGTGCCATAATCGATGGTCTTCAATGCATTGTACACCAAAAGGCGCGCTGCATCCTTCTCGGCCATAGTGACTGAGTCCTCAAGGTCGAGCATAATGGAGTCTGGACGGTAGATATACGCGTCCTGCATCATGCCTGGATTATTGCCAGGCACGAACATCATAGTTCTTCTTAGTCTCATAGTTATCTTTTCTTAGGTTAGTCTTTCCACACATCGCATCCCGTTGCTCTTACAGCAGCCGCAGTGGTGCGAGCGCGTATAGTGCAGTCGAGCGCGCCTTTATCGGTGGCGTGTACCTCGGCCTGAGTGATGCCAAGACCTTCGAGTGTCTCGTGTATCACGTTCTTAATCTGGTCGCCAAATTGAAAGGCAACCGAACTCTGAAGCTGGATGTCAAGTCCCGGGCGGTCGCTCGGGGCAATCTGAATCATAATGTCGCCGGACTCCATGGTTCCGGCAGTGGCCTGTTTTAATTCCATAGGTATAGCAGTTATGTTATTAAAATAAATAAAATCATCAGGTTTTATCTGCGGGTAAAGTTACACATTTAAAATGTAATGGCAAGCGAAAACGCAATATTTTTTATTGATAAAGGCTCTATTTCTTTGCCGTTCAGCGCAAAAGCAGTAATTTTGCACACAGTTATGGACAAAAACATAAAGAACATTATCTTCGACCTGGGCGGAGTGCTCGTCGGTCTGAATCCCGAACGTTGTATCAATGCGTTCAGAGAGATAGGATGCGGGGTGCTCGCATCGTATGTTGAGGAACACCGTACAGAGGATTTGTTCCTCGAAACCGAACTTGGACGCATCGGCGAGGGCGAGTTCTGCAACGAGGTGCGACGCATTGCCCATACCGACACGCCCGACAAGGACATAGTATGGGCGTGGAACCAGTTGCTAACGGGCATTCCTCACGAGAAACTGTTGCGCCTGGCGCGTCTGAAGCAGCAGGGTTACCGACTGTTTTTGCTGTCGAACACCAACTCAATGCACTGGAACCGCTGTCGCGACTACTTCTTCACGGCATGCGGACTGCGTGCCTCTGATTATTTTGAACATATTTTCCTCTCGTACGAAATGCACTTGGCAAAGCCCGACGTGGAGATTTTCAACGAGGCTTTGGCCGTTGCCGGCATCAATGCTGCCGAAACAATTTTCATCGACGACAGCGAGGCTAACTGCATTGCTGCCGAAAAGGCGGGCATCAGCACCCTGCACGAGACATCGGGTCACCGATGGCTGTACGAGATTTAAGGACATAAACATTTCAGCAACATCAATCCATTGGAACATAACGCATCTTTTGCGGCTACTATAGGTTTCTTCGACGGCGTACACAAGGGACATCAGTTTCTCATAAACCGACTCAACGAAATGGCTCACCGCATCGGACAGCAGTCGATGGTAATCACCTTCGACCGCCATCCGCGCCAGGTGGTGCATGCCGACTATGTGCCGCAGCTCATCACACCGCTCAACGAGAAGCTGCGACTGCTCAACCTCACTGGTGCCGACCGCGTCGAGGTGCTCCACTTCGACACAAGTATGGCAGTGCTGTCGGCTCACGACTTCATGCTTGAGGTGCTACACCGTCAACTGGGTGTGGGCACGCTGCTCATAGGCTACGACAACCGTTTCGGACACAACCGTGCTGAGGGCTTTGACGACTATGTGCGCTACGGCAAGGACATGGGCATCAATGTGGTGCAGAACACACCGATTGACGTGGAGGGCATGCGTGTGTCGTCGTCGCTCGTGCGCCGACTACTTGCCGAAGGCGACGTAAGCACTGCTGCAACATTTCTCGGACGGCGATTCGAAATAGAAGGAACCGTGGAGCACGGGTTTGCCGAAGGACGCAAGATCGACTTCCCTACCGCCAATCTGCACCCCGACTGCGACTGCCAACTATTGCCCAACGACGGCGTTTACGCTACGCGAATATGCGTAGACGGCGGTCCGTGGCTCAAGGCGATGACCAATATAGGCACCAACCCTACCTTCGAGCGCTCCCGCAAGACAATAGAGACGCACATCATCGATTTCAACGCCAATATATACGGACAGCATGCCCGTATAGAGTTTTGCCAAAGACTGCGCGGCGAACAGAAGTTCGGCAGCGTAGAGGAGCTGAAAGCCCAGCTTCAGCGCGACCGTGAGGCAACGCTGGCATATAGGTATTAACCATCAAAACCCTTATTTTATGAAACGTACATTATTGGATACGGCATGGTATCTGGCAGCATTCCTTATTATACAGTATGTCTGCATGATGGCAGCAATGATTGGTTTTCAGACTAAAGCCATCACCCCAATGGTGAACATCGTGTCGACTATCGCAGCCTGCATTATCACAATAGCGCTGTACGGATGGCGTCGTTGGGCTCCACTCAACTCAATCTACCTCAACACGCGCCCATGGTTCACACTGTTCTGGGTGGTATGCCTCACCATTGGAGCCTCCATTCCGCTCACGGCAGCACTTGATGCCACCGGATTGCAGATGCCCGACGTATACAAGCAGATGTTCAAGGGCATGATGCACAACGACTTTGGATTCATAGCAGTAGGCGTACTGGTGCCGATAGCCGAAGAAATGGTGTTCCGTGGAGCCATACTGCGCCGTCTGCTCGACCTTACGGGTTATGAGAAACGATGGATTGCCATAGTCACATCGGCGGCATTGTTCGGTCTGGTACACGGAAACATGCTGCAAGGACTCAACGCTTTCGCCTTGGGACTGCTGCTCGGATGGATGTATGTACGCACCCGAAGCATCGTGCCGGGCGTGGTGATGCACTTCACCAACAACAGCCTTTCGTATATTATGTATCGCATGTATCCCGGAGCCGACGATATGACACTACGCGAGTTCTACGGTGGCGACATGACCAGAGTATGGCTGAGCGTGGTTTTCTCGCTCATGATATTCGGAGCGGCATTGTATCAGCTGAATATGCGGCTGAAGAATAATTAGCATATACATTATTTATTATATACAGATTTAGATTTTTACATTGAAGACATTTGAAGAATTGGGCGTAAGCGAGGAGATTCGCCGCGCCATTGAGGAGTTAGGATTCGAGCACCCCATGCCGGTCCAGGAAGAAGTGATACCCTATCTGCTGGGCAACGGCAACGACGTCATTGCTCTGGCACAGACCGGTACGGGCAAAACGGCGGCTTTCGGAATTCCGTTGCTCGAACGTACTGACCCCACCAACCGCAACACGCAGGCCGTAGTGATATCGCCCACGCGTGAATTGTGCCTACAGATTGCCGACGACCTCAAGTCGTTTGCCAAGTATATCAAGGGCATCAACATCGTAGCCGTATATGGCGGCACTTCCATTATCGACCAGATTCACGCCCTGAAGCACGGGGCTCAGATTATAGTAGCTACTCCGGGACGTCTCATCGACCTCATGCACCGTGGCGCAGCGAAAGTGCAAGAGGTGCGAAACGTGGTGCTCGACGAGGCTGACGAGATGCTCAACATGGGCTTCTCCGACTCTATCAACGAGATATTCGACAACGTTCCTGCCGACCGCAACACCCTTCTGTTCTCGGCTACTATGAGTAAGGACATCGAGCGCATCGCTCTCAACTATCTGCACGACCACAAGGAGATTGTAGTGGGTTCGCGCAACGAGGGTGCCGAGAACGTCAACCACATATATTATATGGTTAACGCCAAGGACAAGTATCTTGCACTGAAGCGCATTGTCGACTTCTATCCACGCATATACGGCATCATCTTCTGCCGTACCAAGGCCGAAACGCAGGAAGTAGCCGACAAACTCATACGCGACGGATACAACGCCGAACCGCTGCACGGCGACCTCTCGCAGCAGCAGCGCGACATAACCATGCAGAAGTTCCGCCAGCATATCACACAGTTGCTTGTTGCTACCGACGTGGCTGCACGTGGTCTGGATGTCGACGACCTCACTCACGTCATCAACTATGGTATGCCGGGCGACACCGAGAGCTACACCCACCGTTCAGGACGTACCGGACGTGCCGGCAAGAAGGGCACATCTATCAGCATCATCCACACCAAGGAGCGTGGACGTGTGCGCGAAGTGGAGCGCACTATAGGCAAGGAGTTTGTAGACGGAACGCTTCCTACTCCGCAGGAGATTTGCTCTAAGCAGCTGTTCAAGGCTATCGACGAGATTGAGAAGGTGGACGTTGACGAGGACCAGATTGCTCCGTTCATGGAGGACATCAACCGCCATTTCGAGTATTTTGACAAGGAGGACATCCTGAAGCGTATCGTTTCGCTGGAGTTCGGCAAGTTCCTCAAGTACTACGCCAACGCTCCCGAGATTGTAAAACCTTCTACACAGCGCGACCGCAAGGACCGCAACGAGGGTCGCGACGGACGCAAGCGCGAGAAGCGTGCACCGGAGTCGGGCTATCGCCGACTGTTCATCAACCTTGGCAAGGACGACGGTTTCTATCCGGGCGAGGTGATGCAGTTCATCAACCGCAACGTACACGGCCGTCAGGACGTAGGACATATCGACCTGCTGGGTCGCATATCATATATTGAGGTGCCCGAGGAGGATGCCAACAAGGTGATGCGCGCGCTCGACGGAGCCAAGTATCGTGGCAGAACCGTACGTTGCAACGATGCCGACAGCACTCCTTCAGGCAAGGGCGGACGTACTCGTCGCAGTTCTAACGAGCGCAGTCAGCGTGCCTCAAACGAGCGCAAGCCTCGCGCAAACCGTGGCGGTTCGCGCTACGAAAGCGGCCGTCAGGACGATTGGCGACAGTTTATCGACAATCCCGACATCAAGCTTGTGGGCGACGAACCCGACTTTTCGGAGGAGGGATGGGCACGCCGCAAACCTCGCAAGAAGAAGTAATAATAAGTGATTAATCACAGTCGGCGCTGTGATTAATCACACATAATATTGTCTAAAAGGGACTCAAAAGTCTAAAAATATATGAAAACTTGATGCGTATGCATAGTTTTTCGTAACTTTGCACACGAAATATCCGTGTAATGAAATGAATTTCACGATGATAGCATCACCTCTCATTAGAATTCCGAATATGACAAAATCGCATATCTTGCTCGCTTTCGCTGCGGCTACAATGACGCTTACTTCCTGCTTTAAGGAAGAACCGCTCAATGCCGAATGCGACATCGAGAAAGCTTATATACATGTTGACGAACCGCTTGATATGTTCGTCAAGAAAACCGATACATTGGCTACTACCGACCAGACTGCCAATGTAGTAACGTTCTCGGTGCGCAAAGGCACCGACCGCACAGCCGTGGCACCATTGTTTCAGATTACTCCGGGTGCTACAATTTCTCCTGAAAACGGTTCTACTCAAGACTTTTCTAATGGCGGTGTTACTTATACCGTGACTTCTGAAGACAAGGCTTGGAGCCGTACCTATACCGTACGTGTCAACGAAGTGGCTGACCATTCGCCATTATATGATTTCGAAAACTTCTTCCTTGAACCCGGTAAGAAAAGATATTACATCTGGACTGACATCATAAAGGACAATCCTGAGGACGAAAACGAAAGCGGTACACAACTGCTCAATTGGGCTTCGGGCAATGGAGGTTTTGCTATTATTGGCGGGAATAAGGCTCCAGAGGAATATCCTACAGCTCCACTTGAAGAGGGATATAAGGGTTATGGCGTATGCCTTACCACCCGTTCTACTGGTATGCCGGGAATGATATTCAAGATGCCTATCGCTGCCGGCAACCTATTTACTGGTGAATTTATTAGCGATATGGCTACCCAAAAACCTTTGGAAGCTACCCATTTCGGTTCAGGCGACTTCTGTGTGATTACCAAAAAGCCACTTAAGTTTAGCGGTTATTATCAGTACACACCCGGTGAAACTGTAACAAACCGTCAGAAGCAAGTACTTGAGGGCGTGGTAGACAAGGGCGATATCTACGCCGTACTGTTCCGCAACACCATAAAGGACGAGAATGGCGAAGACCAGATATTCTATCTTGACGGCACCAACGTAAAGACGAGTCCGCAGATTGTAGCTATTGCCGAAGCTCCCGAGATAAACAAGACCGAGGGCGGATGGCATAAATTTGAAGTGGAGTTCAACTACCGTTCAGAAATCGACCCCACAGTACTTGCCAACCGTGGTTACAGCCTTGCCATCGTGTGTACATCGAGCATCGAGGGAGCCAACTTCCAGGGAGCTGTGGGCAGCCAACTGCTCGTTGACGAACTCCATGTACTTGTCGACGAGGAATAAACAGTCGGCTACAAGCAACAACATCTAACACCGCAACAGATATGAAAAGATATATTCTTGCCTTATTGCTCATTGCACTTACTACAGTACAGAGCATGGCTATAGGCATTTTCGACGACCTGCGCTATCATGTGCGACTGGGCTACAACATCGGTGGCACAGCTCCGATTGGTATGCCTGCCTCAATACGTACACTCGACAAGTACACATTGGGCAACAATATGACCATCGGACTCGATGCCTACAAGCCTTTGGCTGAACGTTGGGGACTTATGGCTGGATTCCACTATGAGAACAAGGGTATGCGTACCGATGCCCGTGTGAAGAACTATCATATGGAGATGCGCTACGGCGACCAGGTGATTGAGGGTATGTTCACGGGACAAGTCGTTACAAAGGTGACCGAATGGATGCTTACCATGCCGATACAAGCCACATATAACGTGTCGAAGAAAGTACGCCTTAAAGCAGGACCTTACTTCTCTTACGTAATGTCGAACGACTTCTCGGGCTATGCCTACGACGGCTATCTGCGTGAGGGCGATCCAACGGGACAGAAAGTAGAGTTGGGACATGACGAAGGAGAGCGTGGCGACTACGACTTCACAGACGACTTGCGCCACTGGCAGTTTGGTGTTGACGTGGGAGCCGACTGGTATTTCTCAAAGCGCGTAGGCGCTTACGCCGACTTGGCGTGGGGTCTTTCAGCCGTGTTCCATAAACGATTCAAGACCATAGAGCAAAAACTCTACCCCATCTACGGCAGCGTAGGACTGATGTATAAACTGTAATATAACATTATATAAAATAAAACAAGACAACAATTTTATAAGAAAGGAATAATTATGAAAAGATTTTTACTCCCGGCTTTCGCGCTTGCTCTCGCAGTAAACGCTAACGCCACAAGTTTTCAGGCTAACATGTCTGCTGAACAGCAGACTACAGTACAAGCCGCCAAACAGATAACCATATACAAAGGCAAACTTGAAGTTATTGGACTAGGAGACCCTACAGATGCAACAATCACTGTAACAGAAGAAGCAAATGGAAAATATTCATTTGTTCTTAACGACTTTAAGATTACTGCAGGTGATACGGAAATGCTTATTGGCGATGCTGTTGTTTCTAACCTTGAAGCCAAAACTCAGGGTGGAACTATTACACTAGAAGCAACTGACAAGGACGCTAAGGTTGTTGGTGGTATCAGCGGTCAACTCCGAGATGGTAAGGTTGTTATGACAATAACAGTAACCATTGAAAATGGCATTATGACTGCCGACATCAGTAAGATAACTGTAACATTTATTAATGATGATGCACTTGAAGTTGCAGCTAAATTCACGACAGAGTCAGTCGTTAATTATTATAAGTCTGCATGCCAAATAAATGGTGGGTTTGATGAAACATGGGTAGACTGTATTCCTTGGGATAGCAAAGCAACTAATAAAACAGTAGGTACACGCCCGGTTGATTGGAACATTTCAAATGTATGTGCAATCAATGCACCTATATTTGGTCAGGTAACATATACAGTTGGAAAATCCATTGACAACGGCACCGGTAAAGCAGTTAAACTTACAAACAATGAGGCATTTGGCAATGGTATACCAGCATATCTCACATTGGGCACACCATGGGCTACTGCTAAAGGAACAAGTGCAGCAAATCCTGATGGAGGAACCTTTGGTGGTAAAAAGTTCACTTATCGCCCAGACGCAATAAGCTTTGACTATCAGCATAGCACTGAAAAGGGAGCGGAGAACGCCACAGCTATTGCATATATGTGGAAAGGTAATTGGACACAGACAAATGTTCCTGCAACTACAGATGCCGGAGCCGGCGCTAATCCCCAAAAATGCACCATGGTCAACCGTGACCGCAACATCCTTGGCAACGAAACATCTGCTACATTAGGCGACCCTGCTAAACCATCAGAAGACGCAAAGCTCATTGCCAAGCTCGAGCAGCCAATCTCAGAGAGCACTAAAGGCACATGGAAGAGCATGACAATTCCTTTCACATACAAGGACGACACCGCAATTCCTGAGTATATCAATGTGATCTTTGCAGCCAACGACTACTTCGGTGACCGCAAGAGCATTATCAAGGGGAACTCACTCACCATCGACAACGTTAAGCTCGTGTACTATCACGCTCTTAATAGTCTGACATACAACGGCAATAAGGTTGCCAACTTTGATGAGGGTACAACAGAATACACATTGAATGGTAAACTTGTAGAGGACTTCGACAAGGTTGAGTTCACTGTAAAGGGTGTAGGTGCCTCTTACGACGTAGCAAAGGACGAGGCAAACAACATTGCTACAATCACCGTAAAGGGCAACGACTACGACGTTAACCCGTCAAGCAAGACCGTTTATACAATCAAGTTCGACGGTACTGTAGGCATCAACGGCATCACAACCAGCACCAACACTGCCAATGGCGCAATCTACGACCTCTCTGGCCGTCAGCTTAAGACCATGCAGAAGGGCATCAACATCGTTCGCGGTAAGGACGGTAAGATGATTAAGGTGATGAAGTAAACACGTCGACAACGACAATTCGCAATAACAACTGCGGCACAGAAGCAATGCAAAAAAGCTTCTGTGCCGCAGTTTTTTTATTATAGCAAGTAAAGTCAAAAGTCGAAAAGACAAGAACAAGGCAATCTGTAGGAGGCTATGGCGTCCCCGCCATAGCCTGAGCAGTTAGCTTGAGTATTCTTGTTATTAATCATTTGCGACGTTGCTTGCTCAGGAGGATGTGTCAAAAGTCAAACAAAGCGGGC
>ULOJ01032496.1_pt1 | contig 10507 bp, 9 predicted proteins | sample 1952461 | NCBI WGS metagenome assembly ULOJ01 (sample SAMEA4835600, study PRJEB28245) | human gut metagenome | biome: gut microbiome; material: fecal sample | place: Denmark | collected 2008
TCCCGAATCGGCTCTTCCTGCAAGAAAAGCGGATTCAGGTCACCTCCGCCTGTGAGCAGCAGTCCGTCCAGATGTTCAAGGGTGTTGATAAGTAAGTCGACATCCTCGTAAGGAGGAATTACCACCGGCACACCTCCTGCCTGAATGACAGACTGGTAATATCCAGGTGCCAGGGTCAGATTGCCGTCACTGAAGTTTCCCGTGAGCCCGATGAGTGGCGCTTCCTTGTGGTTGGGGAAACGGCTGTGAATCCTCTCATCGAGGGCTTGAATATCGAAAGAAAAATTTGTTTTCATGCGTATGTCCTTTTTTAGCAAGTTAGGCAAATATAGAGAGAACTTGTGAATTTATGGCACAATAAAGAGGATAAAGTCGTTAATTTGTTTTTTTGTTTATACCTCTCTTCCAGGACATATAGCATTAATTAGCATCTCGGATAGATAGTTATTCAAATTATTTTCTCATATTTGTTTAAAATCTAATGATATGGAATTGATTCGAACCCTTTCTCAGATGGTGAACTGCCTGCGTTCGCGCAGCATACGGCGGAAAGTGGCGGTGGTCTGCCCGAACGACCCGCACACGGAGTATGTGATTATCCGCAGCCTGAGAGAGGAAATAGCCGAATACCTTTTGGTGACGGATTCAGCCCACTTAAAGGAGGCCCTCGACTTGCGGTCGGCTTCTCCCGATTTTGTGCATATCTACGAAGCGGGTACTCCCGATGAAGCGGCAGCATTGGCCGTGCAGCTGGTACGTACGGGCGAAGCCGAAGTGTTGATGAAAGGACTCATCAACACAGACAACCTCTTGCGGGCGGTATTGAAGAAAGGAGAAGGCCTGTTGCCCGAAGGAGGTGTGCTAAGCCATGTGGCTGTGGCACAGATTCCCTTGTATCACAAGCTGCTGTTTTTCTCGGATGCGGCAGTCATTCCACGGCCCACTTTGGAACAGTTCCGGGCAATGATTACCTACGATTTGGATTTGTGCCGTAAGCTGGGCTGCGAGGAGCCTCGGGTAGCACTTGTTCACTGTACGGAAAAAGTCAACGAGAAGTTTCCCCATACCTTGAGTTATGTGGAACTCAAGAAAGAAGCGCAGGAGGGACGTTTCGGACACGTCTTTATCGACGGACCGATGGATGCCAAGACTGCCTGCGACAAGCATAGCGGGGAGATAAAAGGCCTTTCTTCTCCCGTAGTCGGCAATGCGGATATTCTGATTTTCCCCAATATCGAATCGGGCAATACGTTTTACAAAACCTTGTCCCTGTTTGGCGATGCGAACATGGCAGGCATGCTCACCGGAACTCTTGCACCGGTGGTGGTGCCTTCGCGGAGTGACTCTGGTAACTCCAAATACTACAGTCTGGTACTGGCTTGCCTGGCAGGGGCGCGAAAAGAATAAGACCTGACCTTATGAAAATACTTGTCATTAATCCGGGCTCCACTTCCACGAAGCTGGCAGTCTATGAGAATGAGAATCCCGTGTGGCGTGAAAGCATTGCACATCCGTCCAAGGAGCTGGCGGGCTTTCACCATATCAACGAACAGTATGAGTATCGTCGTGCGCATGTGCATGATACGCTTGAGAAGGCGGGCATTCCGCTTGCTTTTGATGCCGTGATTGCGCGCGGTGGCTTGTTGAAACCGACTCCTGGAGGAGTGTATCAAATCAATGAGCGTATCAAGCATGACTTGTGGCATGCCACTATGGAACATGCGTCGAACCTGGCGGCATGGATTGCCGACGAGATAGCGCATTGTGCGGGTTGCCCGTCATATCTGGCCGACCCGGTGGTGACGGATGAGTTGCGCGACCTGGCCCGTATTTCCGGTATTCCGGAGCTTCCCCGTATCTCCATTTTTCATGCCCTGAACAGTCGGGCGGTATCCCGGCGGTATGCGGCCCGTATCGGACGGAAGTATGAAGAGCTGAACCTGATTGTGGCCCATTTGGGGGGAGGCATCTCGGTCAGTGCGCATCATTACGGGAAAGTGGTCGATGTGAATAATGCCTTGAATGGGGAAGGCCCTTTCAGTCCGGAACGGGCAGGAACATTGCCGGCCCGACAGTTGGTTGATTTGTGTTTCAGCGGGAAATATACCTATGCGGAAATCCGAAAGATGATTAACGGCCGGGGGGGACTGGTGGCACATCTGGGTACTACCGATGTGCAGAGTATTATCCGTTGGGCCCATGCCGGAGCCGAAAAGCACAAACTGGTACTCGATGCCATGCTCTACACGGTGGCCAAGCAAGTTGGAGCCATGCATATTGCCCTGCACGGACAGACCGATGCTGTGATTTTGACAGGGGGTATCGCTTTCAATGACTATTGTATCCGCGGGTTGCGAGAGTGGATTGAAGGGCTGGCTCCGATTGTGGTCATTCCCGGAGAAGATGAAATGGGAGCGTTGGTCATGAATGCGCTGGGTGTGTTGCGAGGAGAACTGACCTTGCAGGAGTATGCACCGGAAGAAAACGTAGACTTATAATAGAGAATTTGTTGAGTGACTGCATGTTATTCGAAGAATATCGGTCGCCCTTTTACGTTTCCCTGCCTGGAACCGTATGTTTCCCGTAGCGGAGACGTATGTTTCTCGAGGGGAAAACGTACATTCTCCAGCAGGAAAATATAAAAAGTCTTTTGGAATTAACTTTTCTTCTTCAAAGAGCTTTAAATTAAAGGATGGGAATGTAGGTGGAATGACTTTTCTCCATGAGCAAGCCATAAAAAAAAGGGATACCGTTCGGATATCCCTTTTTCATATTCAAGTACGTAAATTTTTACTGTTCATATTCCTTCTTCCGTTTCGGATTCATAGGAAACCAGCCTTTCAGCACGCGTTCACGCTGTTCGAAGATTTCCTTGATGGTCCAGAAAGAGGAGAACGAAAAGACTCCCAGAAGGGAAGACACTAAAATCTGACTCACCAGGATGGAACCGACAAGGCCCGCGATGCCCAGCACCAGAAAAAGCCACCAGCAACGTGTCCCCCAGTAATATTCCGCTTTGACCACTACCGGATGAAATAATCCGATAATCAGAAACGTGCAGATTCCGATGAGTACGCCTTCCCAATGAAGGCCGTCTATTCCTTCCATCAATCTTCGAGGTCTTTACGGATAGGAATTTCTTTCTTGATACTCTGTTCCAGTGAAATCAGTGTTTCCGTGGCAGTAACTCCCGGAATTTCCTGAATCTTGGAATTCAGCAAATCCATCAAGTGTTCATTATCGGTTGAATACAGTTTGGTCAGCATAGTGTAAGGACCGGTAGTGAAATGACATTCCACAATTTCCGGAATCTTTTGCAATTCAGCTACCACACTTTTATACATGGAACCTTTTTCCAGCTTGATTCCTACATAAGTGCAGGTGCTGTAACCTAGGCTTTTCGGATTTACATGGTAGCCTGAACCAATAATTACGCCGAGGTCAATCAGGCGCTGTACGCGTTGATGAATGGCGGCACGTGATACGCCACATTCTGCAGCTACGTCTTTAAACGGGATTCTGGCGTTCTGTGAGATAATCTCCAGAATCTGTTTGTCAAGTTTATCAATTTTCTCCATACTACTAAATGGTTCTTGTTTTTATCATATTGTAAGCAAATGTAGAAAAACTTTTTTATCTATACGCTATTTTAGAAGAAAAAACGTAATTATTTTTTGGAAATACACAAATTGTCGGTGATTTGTGTAAGCTATATGCCCTATTTGCTTATCTTTGTGAGACTTATTATTTATTAAATTGAAAAACTATGCATCCATTGGAATTGTTTAAGTTTTGTCCGGTGTGCGGGTCTCCTCATTTTGAGGTACATAATGAAAAGTCCAAAAAATGTGCGGATTGTGGCTTTGTGTATTATTTTAATTCGAGTGCGGCCACAGTGGCTTTCATCCTGAATGGAAAAGGAGAACTGCTGGTTTGCCGCCGCGGAAAGGAACCTGCTAAAGGAACGCTGGATTTGTCGGGAGGCTTCATCGACATGTTCGAGACCGGCGAAGAAGGAGTGGCACGTGAGGTGAAGGAAGAAACGGGACTGGTGGTGACAGAAGCAAAGTATCTGTTCTCTTTGCCGAACACCTATCTGTATTCTGGCTTTCTGGTACATACGCTCGACCAGTTCTTTTTATGCAAGGTGGCCGACGACCATCTGGTAAAGGCGATGGATGATGTGGCCGACGCGTGGTGGATGCCCTTGGAGGAGATTCATCCGGAAGACTTCGGACTGGAATCGGTACGTAAGGGAGTGGCGCGTTTCCTGGAAGCACATCGGAACGTAAAATAAAAGATTATGGGTAAGTATAAAAAATATATCTGGACGGCGGGCCTTTGTTGTGCCTTGCCGTTGGCTGTATCGGGACAGCAGGTGGAACCGCTGACCGGGGCCGACCGTTTGTTCAACGAGGGGAGGGAGCTGTTTCTTCGTCAGGATTATGCAGCTGCCCGGCAGACCCTTGTCCGTTATGCCCGTCAGGCGGGGGAAAAGGCCTGGGCCGATGAGGTGGATTATATGCTGGCTTGCACGGCGTATGAGTTGCATCTGCCGGAATGTCGTGAGGTCCTGTCGGACTACCTGGAAGCTCATCCGGAATCACGTTACCGCAACCGGGTGCAGGCACTCATTGCCGCCAGTTACTTTTCGGAAGAGAAGTACATGGAGACCATTGCCACGCTGAAGGGGTGTGACATTTCTCTTTTGTCGGACGAGGAACGCGATGCCAGTGCCTTGCGCCTGGGTACGTCGTATCTGAAGATGGACAAGTGGGAGGATGCTGCCTTCTGGTTTTCGGTGTTGAAAGATTCAAGCAAGGATTACCGTAATGATGCGGTGTACAACCTGGCATACATTGATTACGTGCAGCAGAAGTACGATTCGGCCTTGCAGGGATTCCGCGAAGTGCAGGATGACCGGAAATTCCAGAAACTGGCACCTTATTATATAGCGGATATTTACTTGATTCAAGGGAATTATGCACAGGCCCGGAAGGTGGCGGATGCGTATCTGGCCTTGTATCCGGAAGAAAAGAATGTGGGACAGATGAGCCGTATTTCCGGAGAGGCTGCTTACGGGCAGAAAGACTATGCTGCCGCCATCCAGTCATTGGAACGCTATCATGAGGAAGAGGCAATGCCGGCCCGACTGGCCATGTACAAACTGGGTATGAGCTATTTCAATACGGGAGTTTATTCCAAAGCACTGTCGCGGCTGGGAGAGGCCACTGGAGCTCCGGATGCACTGGCCCAGAATGCGTACCTGCACATGGGATTGGCGGCTTTGCAACTGAAGGAGCGTAATCAGGCGCGTATGGCTTTTGAACAGGCATCACGCATGAACTTTGACCGGAACATTCAGGAGCAGGCGTTGTTCAACTATGCACTGTGTATTCACGAAACGTCTTATTCTCCGTTTGCCGAATCGGTGACGGTGTTCGAACGTTTCCTGAACGAATACCCGTCGTCGGTCTATGCCGAGAAGGTGAACGACTACCTGGTAGAGGTGTACATGAATACCCGCAGCTATGAGGTGGCTTTGCGGTCCATCGACAAGATTACTCATCCAAGTGCCCGTATTCTGGAGGCTAAACAGAAATTGCTGTTCCGCATGGGTACGCAGCTGTTTGCTCAGGCAAACTATACCGGGGCCTTGGATTATTTTACCCGCTCCTTGCAGTTGGGACAGTATAACCAGAAGACCAAGGCGGATGCGTATTACTGGCGTGGCGAATCGAAATACCGGCTGGCACGTTATCCGGAGGCTGCCAACGACTTGCGGCTTTATCTGGAATTTGCCACGGACAAGACTTCGCAGGAATACGGACTGGCGCTTTATTGCTTGGGATACAGTTTATTCAAACAGAAACAATATAATTCTGCACGCGACTGGTTTGTCCGCTGCGTGCAGAACGGACGGGCGCAAGATGCTTCGGTGGCAGGTGATGCCTACAACCGTATCGGCGACTGCTATTTCTATGAACGACGCTTCGAGGAAGCTCGTCAGCAATATGCGCAGGCGGTAGCCATCGCTCCTTCGTTGGGGGATTATTCCTTGTTCCAGGAAGGTATCGTGAAAGGGTTGCAGCGGGATTACGCCGGGAAGATTCAGGTGCTCAATAAGCTGATTACGGATTATCCTTCTTCATCGTATCTGGACGATGCCTTGTATGAACAGGGACGTGCGTTCGTGCAGATGGAAGACAGCGAGAATGCCATCAAGCGTTATTCGTTGCTGGTGCAGCGCTATCCGGAAAGCGAACTGTCCCGTCGGGCCGCCAACGAAATAGGTCTGCTGTATTACCAGAATGACCGTTACCAGGAAGCTATTGCCGCTTATAAGAAGGTGATTACAAACTATCCGGGCAGTGCGGAGGCGCGGTTGGCACAGCGTGACCTGAAATCGATCTATGTAGACTTGAATAAGGTAGACGATTATATGGCGTTCGCTTCTACCATCCCCGGTGGGGCTAAGTTCGATGTGAGCGAACGGGATTCGCTGACCTATACGGCGGCCGAGCGGGCTTATATGCGCGGCGATATTGCCGGTGCCAAGACCAGCCTGACGCGTTATTTGCAGTCGTTCCCGCAGGGAGCTTTCAGTGTGGATGCGGCGTATTATCTGGGATTGATTGACTACAACCAGAAAGATTATGCATCGGCTGCTGCCCGACTGGAAGAAGTGCTCCGCTATTCAGGCAGTAAATACGAGGGAGAGGCGCTGGCCCTTTGTGCCGAGATGGCTTACAACCAGAAAGAATATGCCAAGGCGTTGAACCTGTACAAACGTCTGGCCGACCGTTCTTCGGTACAGGAAGACCGCTTGCAGGCAGAACTGGGGGCTTTGCGAAGTGCCCATGCGTTGAACGACCGGGCTGAAATCGTGACCACGGCTTCGGCGTTGCTCAAGCAGACCAAGCTGACGCCGGAAGTGCGGAACGAGGCCTTGTATTTCCGGGCCAAAGCCTTGCAGGCAGAAGGCCGGAAACAGGAAGCGCTGGCCGATTTCATGGAACTGGCCAAGGATACGCGTACCGTGTATGGGGCAGAGGCCAAGTACCTGGTGGCACAGATTTATTTCGACGAGGGAGAAACCGCCAAGGCGGAGAAAGAAGTGCTCGATTACATTGAGGTCAGCACTCCGCATGCTTACTGGTTGGCGAGAAGTTTTGTCCTCCTGTCGGATGTGTACGTGAAGCTGGGCCGCAAGATGGAGGCCAAGCAGTATCTGCTGTCCTTGCAACAGAATTATCAGGCGAACGATGACATCGCCGGAATGATTGAAAGCCGTCTGGCCAAACTTAAAAGTGTAAAGTAAGATGAGATACATAAGTACGATATTGATTTGCGCGGGTTTGTGGCCTGTATCCACAATATGTGCGCAGAAGGGAGCGGAAAAAGATTCTACCTTGAACCGGACGGTGGTGGTAGAGAATGAGTACAATCCCGAAGTGATGGATGCGTTCAAGGTGAATGTCATGCCCGAGGTAGAGGAACCGGCCGCTCCGAAACAGGCCATCCAGTATGCTACGGAACGGCATCCGCTGGGAGCTTGGAAGGTGACTCCGATGGAGTCCATGCCAAGGGAGCTGGCACAGAAAGGAGCCGACCGTGGCTATGTCCGTCTTGCGTATGGCAATCTGAACAATGTGGATTTGAGGGGAAGTTATCTGTGGGATATTTCTTCGAAAGACCAATTGGGAGTGATGGCTTCCTTGTATGGACGGAACGGAGAGATTCCGCATTTTCTGAGCCCAGATGACTGGAAATCCCGTTTCTACCGGACGGATGTGTCATTGGATTACCGGCACGATTTCCGAAGTGTAGCGTTGAAACTGGGAGGCGCTTTTGCTTCGCAGGTGTTCAACTACATGCCGTCTTTGAATGAGAATGTCGAAACTTGGCCTACTACGCAGCGTTATACGCTGGGAGAAGGATATGTGGGAGTGGTATCCCGCGACAAGGATTTGCCCATTCAGTTTGGTTTGCAGACGGGTCTGCGGAGTTTCAGTACCCGTTATGATACCTATTACATGCGGCACGGTTCGGAAAACATATTCCACACCCAAGGATTCATGTTGGGAAATATCAACGACGAGCAGCAGGTGGGCGTGGGATTGGAGATGGATAATCTGATTCACGACGTATCGCAGCAGGACTATACGCTGGTGCAGTTGAATCCGTATTATACCCTTCAGAATGAAGCCTTGAAGTTACGTCTGGGTGCACATGTGGATTTCCAGACTGCCAATGGCAGCGGACTGAAAGCGGCTCCCGATGTAAAACTGGAGTATACTTTTGCTGATTCGTATGTGGTGTATGTGAACCTGCTGGGGGGAAGTCGGCTGAATGATTTCCGTCGGCTGAACGATTTTTCACCTTACTGGGTAGTGGCACAGCAGATGCGGACTTCCTATACGCCGCTGGATGCCAAACTGGGACTGAAAGCGTCTCCGGTGACAGGCTTGGGTTTCGAGCTTTATGGAGGTTATCGCATCACCAAGAATGAACTGTTTGCCGTGCCGGGTGGATTTAAAACAGACAAACAGAATGTGTTCTATACAGGAATCTGGCAGGATAAAGGAAAAGTGGGTTACGGAGGTGCTTCCGTGAGCTATGCTTATCGTGACTGGGTGGATTTCTCGTTGGGAGGAGCCTATTATAACTGGACTGTGACAGAAGGCAATGAAGGTCTGTTGCAGCTTAAACCACAGGTGAAGGTTGATTTTGGTATCCGTGCGAAAGTAGTCAAGGACTGCCATGCCCTGTTGAATTACAACTACGAACGCCGTCAGAAGATGGGTGAACTGGGACGTGTTGACGATGTGAATAACTTGTCGGTGGGAGCAGAATATGCGTTGCTGAACCGTTTCAACGTGTTTGCCCGCCTGAACAACCTGCTCAACAAGACGTATGCCACAGAAGCAGGTTATCCGGTGGAGGGCTTCCATTTCATGGCGGGCATCAGCTGCCGTTTCTGAGTTTATTCTGCGTGGCGGCAGTGCTGGACCAGTGCGCCGTCACGGAAGAAGAAACGGCTTTCCGAGCCGCAGGGAAGGGTAGGAGCCGGGATCCCGTCGTGCAAGGATACTTGCGCATGCTCGATGAAGGCTTCATCCCATAGTCCTTGTTCCAGGAAGGATTGGAGTGTCTGGCTTCCTCCTTCTACCAATAATGTCTGAATTTTCCGTTCATAAAGCACCTGCATGATTTGCGGGAGGATATTTTGGCCGAAATCCAGTGTCACATACGTGAGATTCTGGGTGTCGGCCTTTTCTTTTTCCGTAAAGACCAGGGTAGGGGTACTGCCGTCGAACAGGTGCAGATGAGGCGGCAAGGTCAGTTGCCGGTCGATGACCAGTCGGAGCGGGTTTTGCCCGTACCATTCGCGTACCGTCAGCGACGGATTGTCGAGCAGGGCGGTACGTCGTCCCACCAGAATGGCTTTCTGTTCAGCCCGCATCTTGTGTACAGCCAAAATAGACAACGGAGTAGAAAGGCGTACAGGAACTCCTTCGTCGCGTCGGATGTCGATGAATCCGTCGGCCGACTGGGCCCATTTGAGGGTGATGTAGGGACGCTTCTTCACGTTGAACGTGATAAAGGCACGAATCAGTTCCCGGCATTCTTTTTCCAGTACGCCCACCGTGACCTCGATGCCGGCATCCCGCAGTTTCTGGATACCTCTTCCGGCCACCAAAGAGAACGGGTCGACACAGCCCACTACCACCCGGGGAATGCCTTTCCGGATGATAAGGTCGGCACAGGGAGGAGTCTTTCCATAGTGGGAACAGGGTTCCAGACTGACATAAATGGTGGCCTCTTTGAGCAGGCTTTCATCCTTCACCGAAGCAATGGCATTCACTTCGGCATGTCCGTGGCCACAGCACACATGATACCCTTCACCGATGATTTTTCCGTCGCGCACAATCACCGCTCCCACCATCGGGTTGGGGGCTGTGTGGCAGATGCCGTTTCTGGCCAGCTGTATGCAGCGCTGCATATATTTTTCATCTATCGTCATAATCTTCGTTTTTTATCCTTACTTTTGCAAACATGCATCCGGTTTATTTACATATTAAAAAAGAATTGAGTCCCTTTTACGCAGAAGGAGAGGCATCGGCCATGGCGAAATGGATTTCGTCGGACATTCTGCATCTTTCCACAATGGAACTTTATACAGGCAAAGATATGAATTTTTCCACGAAAGCGTGGAAGGAGGTGGAGGATATTCTTGCTCGCCTGAAACAGCGGGAACCTCTTCAGTATATTCTGCAGGAAGCACCTTTCTGCGGCCTGTCTTTCCACGTGGAAAAAGGCGTGCTCATTCCCCGTCCCGAGACCGAGGAACTGGTAGAATGGATAGTGTCTGATTGTCAGAAAGCCGGGAAAGTACGCATTCTCGATATCGGCACGGGAAGCGGCTGTATTCCAGTGACACTGGCAGAACGGTTGCCGGAAGCCGAGGTGGCTTCCTGTGACATTTCGGCTGAGGCCCTACGGG
>ULOJ01022468.1_pt1 | contig 10506 bp, 5 predicted proteins | sample 1952461 | NCBI WGS metagenome assembly ULOJ01 (sample SAMEA4835600, study PRJEB28245) | human gut metagenome | biome: gut microbiome; material: fecal sample | place: Denmark | collected 2008
CGGCGAAATAAAACCCGAAGGACTGGAATATAAAAACGAACACTCGTATACGGAAATGGCTTTTGGAGGAATTCATGTCATTTCTCCTTCACTGTTTCGCCTAATGGAAAACGATGAATGGCAAGGCAAATTCTCCATTATCCCCTTCTATTTATCAGCCTGTCAAACTAATCGTATCCTGGGGTATCAGTTGCAAAATGTACATTGGTTCGACATCGGCAAACCCGAAACACTGGCCGCTGCCGAAAGTTTTTATCAAAGCCAGTCTGCACATTGATTAACGGCACATTACTAATAAGATAATCCACAACAGAAAATTGTCTAACTTTACGTTAGGTTTCTACAACCCTAAGCTAGAGTTGTAGAAATCTAGGGTAAAGTTTTGCAACTTTAGGCTAAAGTTACAACCCAAGACCAACGTTAGTCATTTTTACGTAATACCTTGGCATATTCTTGCACAGACAATAAACAAAACTCCAGACCGTCCCTACCCTTGCACAAAATCTTTTGTTATTACCCGAAAGAACTGTTATACCATACATTTTCAATGTTCTCTTTTTGTCAGCCCAAAGTTTTTTATAACTTTGCGGCAGTTTTGGTTTCATCGTTCCTTAATTGTTAAAGGACAGATGATGAAAAGGGAATCAGGTGCAAGTCCTGAACAGACCCGCTGCTGTAAGTTCCACCCAAAATCTTTGAATAAGAATCAACAAAGTCACTGTCTGACAATGATAGACGGGAAGGCATATTCAAAGACGGAACAAGTCAGAAGACCTGCCATTACCACATAGGTTTTAATGCTTTCGGGAAATAAAGCAATGAAACATCGAGCATTCCCTTCTTTATATTTTCATAAAGAAACTTTCTCCTTGTACCTGCCTATCCTGAAAGACTGTATTATGGATTGCAAACAAGGTTTTATATGAAAATATTCTTCTATTTGTTCTCGCTTTCATGGTTGCTATGCCTGCCACTTTCAGCTCAAGAACAGGTTACACTTTCCGGTAAGGTAACCGATGACAAAGGTATGCCATTGTCCGCAGTCTCCATTGCCATAGAAAATACAGCCATGGGAACTTATACGGATGACAACGGCCAATATACATTGAAAGTTACTATCGGTCCGCATACGGTGGTAGCATCTTCAGTAGGATATCAAACCATGAAAAAAGGACTGGAAATTTCGCATCACATGCAGGTAAATTTCACTTTGAAAGAAAGTGCTGTTTCACTCAACTCTATCGAAGTTTATGGAAAGACTCAAACACAAAAAGTCAAGGAAGGTGTATTTGCCGTAAATGCTTTGGATGTGAAACCCATTATCAATTCCTTGAACAATCTGAATGACTTGGTAAACCGTACAACAGGTATTAAAGTGCGCGAAGAAGGAGGCGTGGGATCCGATTTTGACCTTTCAATCAATGGTATGTCCGGTAATTCGATACGCTATTTCATTGATGGTATGCCGCTTGACTCCAAAGGTAGTGGAGTGTCGTTATCCAACCTGCCAGTGAATATCATTGACCGTATTGAAATATACAAAGGTGTAGTTCCCGCAAATTTGGGAGCCGACGCATTGGGCGGAGCTATCAACATCATTACCAAACAGGAGAAATCCAACTATTTGGATGCATCTTACGGTATCGGCTCCTTTCATACCCACAAAGCAGATCTAAACGCCCAAATCATTGAGCCCAAAACAGGACTGATTATCAGACCGACCTTAGGTATCAACTATTCAAAAAACGATTATACCATGAAAGATGTCGAAGTGTGGGACGAAGCAGCAGACCAATATATATATGCCAACCGGAAACGCTTCCACGACGATTATTTCTCTCTTTTGGGACAAATAGAGGTAGGTTTTGCCAATACATCGTGGGCAGATGCTTTCTTCATTTCGGGATCTTATTCCAATGTGGACAAAGAACTTCAAACCGGTTCTGTACAAACGGTTGTATATGGAATGGCCGAAAAACAAACTGATGCATGGAGTATCTCCGCACGCTACCAAAAACGAGACTTCTTGGTAAAAAACTTACAACTGAATGCTTCGCTATCGCATACCTGGGATCATTCACTGACGGTAGACACTGCATACCGGAAATATGACTGGAACGGCGACTATATTTTAAGTTCACGTAATGAAATAACCGGAAATAAACGCTCCATGCGCCATTACAAACGCCCTATGACACTGGCTCACGTTAATGCCGACTATGCACTGAATTCTCATCACACCTTCAATCTGGACTATTCATTGAACCGGACTGGAAACAACCGTTTCGACGATCTGGACACAGATTTTGAACCATCCAATGACATACTGGCCAAACACATATTAGGACTATCCTACCATCAATCATTTTTTAACGACAGATGGAACAATATTTTCTTTGTAAAAGACTATATCAATCATGCAAATATCAGACAAACGGATTCAGGGGCCACTACCGGTTCAAACAAAGTAAAAGGTTCTATCACTAAAAACTACGTGGGCTATGGAGTAGGTTCCCGTTTTGTCATAAACTCCGCTTTTGCCATAAAAGCGTCCTATGAACGAAGTATACGTCTGCCCATTGCACGCGAATTATTGGGCAATGGTTCCACTATCTATGCCAATGTTGCATTGGCACCGGAAAGCAGCAACAACATCAATCTCGGATTTTTCGGAACATGGCATCCGATACCTGGACATACCTTATATTATGAGACAAACGGTTTTCTACGTAATGTAGATAATTTTATCCAGATGCAAGTCATTGAGAAGGAAGGCATGCTACAATATCAAAATGTACCGGCCGTATACATAAAAGGACTTGAAGGTGAGGTACGTTATAACTGGCAGAACAAATTACAAATAACCGGTAATCTTAGCTATCAGGATGCACGCGACCAACAAAAATACAAAACCGATGGAAAACCTTCGGCCACATACAATAACCGGTTGCCTAATCGTCCTTGGTTATTCAGTAGTGCGGAAATAAGCTATGCATTCCACAATGTCATATTACCTCAAAGCAAATTGCGTTTAAACTGCAACTATGAATGGGTGCACTGGTATTTCCTTACGTGGGAAGCATACGGCTCATACGAAAACAAGTCACGTATTCCTACCCAACACATCTGTAATGCCGGAATCTCTTACTCATGGAAAAACGACAGCTACAACCTGTCGGTAGAATGTTCAAATGTTTTTGACCAGACAGCTTACGACAACTACAAGTTACAAAAGCCCGGACGGGCATTTTTTGCCAAATTCAGACTATTCATTAATTAACTTCAAACATATTCAACATGAAGAAAATCCAGTTTTTGTTATCAGCTTTTATAGCCACAACCATGGTTATGACGTACACAGCATGTTCTGACGATCCAGGAAATGGTGGTGGAGGTGGAAATCCGGGAGACGCGACACAAGATTACCATTTCGATCTTTTCATGAGCGTAGGAAAACATGGCGGCATGGGACAAGGAGAAAGCACGATTGTCAGAAGTGTATCCGACCTTACAAGTAAATCCGATAAAATCAGTATAGAAGGAATCGGAAGTGAATTTGAATCGAATGGAAATACATATACAATGGAAGCAATTGTTAAAGGGAAATATTATTATGAAGTACCTTATCAGCCTGCTACCCATTTTGTAAAATTCGAAGTTAACTATGATGCCGTTACCGGAAAGAACGCACTCAATATCGTAAACAAACGCCCATTTGCAGACGGATATACTTTCAAGGCACGCTCATATACCCATGCATGGCTTAATGACAACACCTTGCTCATTATGGCAGCCAATGGCGATAAAGATAAAATTATTTGGACAAAACTTAATACAGATAATATGACTATTGTAGACAATGGTACTTTGAATGAAATCACATTGCCAAAAGGTTATCAGGCCTTTACTACTTCTGGCATACTAACTTATCGTTCAAGTGATAAAAAATTATATTATTTTTATTTTGCCAAAACAACATCTGACAGAAAGGGCAAACCAACTCCCTATTTCTTTACTGCCATCATCGATCCTACTACAATGAAAGTAGAAAGTAATGAACCGAACAACATTGCCGAACAAATGGCTGGTAGCGCTTATGGTGAACTGATGCAAAATTGTGTGATGTATGATGAAAACGACAATCTCTATCTGGCAGCTTTTACAAGTGACCCCAACGATAGCAACAAAGGAACCGGACACCTGCTGCGTATTAATAAAGGTGAAAACCAGTTTGACCCCAATTATGAAGGTTACCCAAATGCTGACGGTAAACTGCTCACCATTCAATATTTAGGCAATGGAAAAGCTTTGGCCTACGCACGCAATGACGTAAACGGTGACCCTGAAGACGGAACGATTAACATTGACTCATATTGCCACTATTATACCGTCATCAATTTAACCGATGGAAGCAGAGAGCGTTTAAAATATAACGGACAAGAAATACCTTACAATGCCGGACGTTTCTCTCAGCGTACAGCTATCGTTGATGGAAAAGCCTACATAGGCGTTAATACTCGAGACCAATCCTGTGTCTATATTTACGATATAGCAACCGGACAAGTTGAAAAGGGAGCGGAAGTAGATGAAAGCTTCTACTTTGATATCCTCAGAGTAATAGATAATAAATAACCCAGCCAAACAGTATGAAGAAAGTACTGATTTTGTTCTTTTTGTGTCAAACCATCCTTCTCTGTCGTGTGTATGGAGAAGGTGGTTTCGTACCAAGCGATCTGCTATCTCAGTTAAAAGACGGAGAAAAAGCAGCTTTGCTGATGGTACATTTTGGCACGACCTATGATGATACGCGTGTACTTACCATTGATGCCATCAATCAGAAAGCACAGAAAGAATTCCCGGAAATGACATTCAAAGAAGCTTATACATCACGTATCGTCATCCGCAGGCTCAAAGAACGGGGAATACATAAAAATACTCCATTGGAGGCACTGTTGCAGTTACGTGCCGAAGGATTCACCCATGTCATTGTACAAAGCAGTAATATTATCGATGGAGTTGAAATGGAATCACTATGCCGTGACGTGGAAAGTGTAGAACCTTTCTTTAAAGAAATACGAATAGGAACTCCGTTACTTTATACGGTAGAAGATTGTGAAAAGACCGCCTCCATTCTAACCAGCAGACTTGAATCGCAGACTCTGCAAAGCAAGAAAGCAAACATACAAACGCATATCATTTTCGTTGGTCATGGCACCTACACTGCCAGTACAGCCATTTATAGCCAAATGGATTATATTCTTAAAACAAACGGGTGGACAAACTTCCATGTAGGAACGATAGAAGGTTATCCTACTTTCGACACAGTGCTCGTTCAACTGAAGAAGTCAAAAGCCAGACAAATAATCCTCCAACCGTTTATGTTCGTAGCAGGCGACCATGCCCGGAATGACATTGCCACTGAATGGAAAGAACGGTTGGAAAAAGAAGGATATATTGTAACTGTACGCCAAGAAGGTCTGGGACAGATTCCCGAAATCCAAAACATTTTCATTGAACATATCCGTTTTTTCATGAATCACCGCGCGGTAAGCATCATGGAAAAAAAAGCGGCCTATGCTGCCGGGAAAGATATAGAATAGGTCGATACCATTAAAGGAAATGTTAAATATCTTACACAAAAAAAAGCCATGCCCATCCAATAAAAGGCATGGCTTTCTTGCATTACTATCGCGTCACCTTCCCGTTGCCTGTAAATACTCACGTTTTTTCACTTCATATTGTGCATAAGCTTCCACATATTTGTCCCGACTTTGACGATAAAGCGTCTGAGCATCCAACAAATCACTTATACTACAAGTTCCGGAAGCATAGTAATCTGTATTCAACCGAAGATTTTCCGATGATTGTTCTATAGACAATTTGGCAATTTTTACCTGACGAAAAGCATCGTTTAAGTCGTTCCATGTATGTTGCATACGGATAAGCAACTGCTCACTTTGATCGCTAAATTGATTCTCGGCATTACGAACCTGAAGTTTTTGCTTTTTTATGTCATGTGTACCACCCCACCAGCCAGATAAAGGAACAGATATGGTTGCAAAACCTACCCAAAATGACTGATCATAGTCCATGAAATTATCATACACATATCCACCTCCGATAGACACAGTAGGCAAATTTTTACCTATTGCCAATTTATGCTGTAAACGGGCTATCTGTACATTCTGACGCAACAAATGATACTCGTTCGTCAAAAAAAGGGACGATTCGGGAGAACGATACAGTTCTTCTGGATTATCAGGAAGTGAATCTACCATTGTAAAAGCCACATCAATACTATCTTTTGAATGTCCGATATATTGTGCCAACAAGCTATATGAGACATTCAATAGATTCTCTACCTGAATACGTCCACTCTCTATTTCATTTTCTCTTAGTTGGACTTGTAATAAATCATTCCGGGTTGTTATTCCAGCTTCAACTGATGTCTGTACATCATCATGCATACGTTTCAATTGTACCTCAAGTGCATCCAATGTCTTTAACTTCTCTTTTAGCATTACTACTTGCCAAAAATACCGTTCGGTAGTAAGCAGTACTTCGTTAATTGACTGGTTCCTTTGTAAACGGCTCACTTCCACTCCTATTTCAGCCAAACGATTTCCATTAACAATTTGTCCACCTGCGAAAAGAGTCATAGCAGCAGATACTCCTCCCACAATGCCATTTTTCAACATTGACATCTCTGTTCCTGGTTGCAATTCCATTTGTATCAGCCCCTTATCGGACATAAAACCACCTCCCGAAGCGCTCAATACCGGAAAATATTTGGTAAATGCTTCACGACTGCTATGCTTGGCAGCAAGCAAATTGTTTTCCGCATTCTTCAAACGGGCATTATTATTTAAAGCCTCCTCCAAACATTCGTCCAATGTAAACATGCGTTGTGCATTGATTGGCAAGATCATAACAAATGCACAGATTACAAGTAATAAAATTTGTTTCATATCTATTTTCATGCATTTACTAAGTATACATTATTGTTGTTCCAGTTGCTCAGTCTGAGCTCTACTATACGTACTTCCTTTAAACACCATCCAATAGCATACAGGAAGTACCGTAAGCAAAAATATCATCGTAATCAGTGTACCGTAACAAATAACCGTTCCCATAGGCATCCATAATCTACTCTTACCCAGAATCATTGGTATAACTCCCATAGAAGCGGCAGCTGAAGTTAAAAAGATAGGCCGCATACGACGACGGGCTGAATGATAAATGGCATCACGCACACACAACTTTTCCGTGTGACGTAATTCCTCGGCATAATCTATCATAATAATACCGTTACGTACAATAATTCCCATAAGGCTAATAAGCCCCAGTACACAGGTCATACTGAAATCGAGCCCATGAACCAATACACCTATTGCAGCTCCAAATACACACAACGAAATACTGGCAAAAATGAGTAACGCAATATTAACACGATGAAAGTGAATCAGTAAAATAAAGAAGATAATGGCAGCTGCTATTATAAGGCCACCCATAATGGTAGGCAGATTTTCTTCATTCTCTTCCAGCTCACCTCCATACTCTACATGAATCTCTGGCGACAAATGCAAACCAGCCAACTGCTCTTTAACGATATCTGTTATTCCCATCACATTTTTGTCGCGTTCTACCTCGCTCATCACTGTAACCGTATAAATTCCGTTCCGGCGGACAATCTGCCCGTTTTGCCATATGGGCACCAGTTCGGCTACCTGTCTCAACGGTACACTACCTCCCAATCCTCCGGCTATTGCAATCTGCTCATCAGACAAATCATGATTAGAAGCACTGTCTGCCTTCTCGCTTTTCAATACAACACCAATGTTATAATCACCTTCCCATACATCAGCTACCGGTATACCGCTCCCATAACGCATGGCCAATGTGGTTTCTACTCCCACATTACTAATACCTAAACGATTGGCCTCATCTTCCTTCAACACTATTTTAGTTGCCGCCTGCGGTTCATTCAAGTCGGTCTGTACCAGCAACGTACCTGGTAAACCACGCATCATCGTAAGTACCTTATCGGCTGCACAACGTAATGTATCAAGATTCTCACCGCTAAGGCGTACCTCTATTGGATAAGTAGCTTGGCTGTAACTCAATTGCTTGAAACGTACACGGGCTTCTGGAAAATAATTTGTATAAACCGGAGTATACTCATCGAGCAACTCTACAGTTTCTTCTACCCCTTTCGTATTGACAATGAACTGAGCATAATTACTACCTGCTATTTGTGGAGCATAAGCTGTATGGAAACGCGGCGAAGCACAACCATAAAAAGAAGTGACCGACACGACTCTAGGATCTTTACGTAGAATATGTGCAAGCGAGTCTGCAACAGCAGATGTTTTTTCTATAGCAGTACCATCGGGCAGAAATATCTCTACAGCCAATTGGTTGCGATCGGCTACCGGCATAAGACGCTGCGGCAATTTATTCATCAAAATAATTCCTGTTACAACCGATAACACTCCAACACCTAATGTAGTGCGTGGCCAACAGAAACACCAATCAAGTACCTTGTTATAAAAATTCTGTAATACATCAAGAAAAGAAAACTTTTTATGTCCGTTCCGGGCACTGTCTGCCGCCAAAGGTTTGCGGATAAAATAAAACTGCATGAATGGTACCAGCAATGAAGCGACCAACAGTGATACGCCCAATATCAATGTAATAGCCCAGGGGAAATAGAGGACAAAATCGTGCATCATGCCTGTCATTACAAAAAGAAACGGAAAGAACGTAATACTAATGGCCATCGTAGCCGAAAATATTGACTTCAAAAAATGAGAGGTACTGGCTATGGAAGCATGCCAACGCGACACTCCCTCACCTATCTGTTCAAGATAATTGTCTATGATAACGATGGAGTTATCAACAATCATACCCAACGTAACAATCAAGGCGGCTAATGTCACCGTATTCAGTTCTATACCAAAAGCATTAAACAGTCCCAACGATATAAAGATCGTGATCGGTATCGTAGAAGCGGCCACCAACGCCACCTTAAACGGAAGCAACAACATAACTACAATGACAACAGCTACTACAGCTATGACAAGTTCACGCAAGAAATTACTTACACTTTCATCCACCACTTGTGCTTGGTCGGTAATGCGATAAATCTCTACCTCAGCAGGCAACAACTGTTTAAACTCGGTGATGGCTTCATTTATATCCTCGCCCATCTTCACTATATTCTGTCCCTTCTTCATTTCCACACTCAGTAACAGGCATTTCTTCCCATTATTGGTGATGTAGCTTTCTGCTGTCGGATATTCCTTCACCACACGTGCCACATCTTTCAGACGGATGTTGTTCCCGGCCGGATCGGTATAGACAATTTGTTGCTGCACATCGTACACGTTATTCAAAGACTTGGCCACATATACCGGCTGCACAGACTCGGAATTCTTTATCCTTCCTCCAGTTGTAGTAAAACCTTTTGTAAACAAAGTTGTCGCCAATATCTGGTCGTTCAAACCATATTTCGACAAACGGTCATTGTCCAGATATACAGAAATCTGCTCACGTTGCATACCGTTTACCGTCATGCGTCCTACACTCTCAATCTTGCGCAGCCTATCTTGCAGATCATCCATGTATTCGTTCAATTCGCGGTAGGTTTTGTCCTGGCTTTCCATTGTTATAAGCAACGCCGATGTATCACCAAAATCATCAACCACCTGTACGGCAAGCACATTGGATGGTAACTGCGATTTAAAGCCGGCTACTCCATGTTTAAATTTACTCCAGAATTCATCCTTGTTATTCAAATCATCATTCAGTTCTACCTGTATGTACACAATACCGTCGCGGGTCTTCGAAAACGTCTTTTTCTTCTTTACCTCTTTGTAACTGAATATATAGTTTTCCAATGGCTTCGTTACCTGTTCCACCATTTCCTCGGCCGTATTTCCTGGTGCCACAGCCACTACCAGTCCTTGCCGGATAGTAAAATCCGGGAACTCATTTTTGCGCATGTTCGGCAGGCTGTAAATGCCGAAAGCCATCAGGCAACACACTACCAATATAACAATCTGCCGATAGTGCATGGCCCATTCTATCATATTACGTTTCTTTTTCATCGTTATTTCCTCAACTCAATTATATACGGACTACTTGTGTACCTTCACACACTTTTTGCCTGCCTTCAGTAATAATTTCTTCTCCTTCTTTCAATCCGGATGATATCCAGATACCGGCAGACGTATAACCGCCAATGCTTACTACCCTTTTCCGGGCAATGCCATCCTGATTCATCCACACAAAGCTCCGGTTTTGCTCGTCGAGCTGTACTATGTGTGCCGGAATAACAATAATTGCCCGGTTATCGGAAGAAGAAAGAGCCACCCTCGTCACCATACCTGGCAACAAACGACCATCTGTATCCGTCACCCGTATTTTCACATCATACGAACGCGAAAGCGGATTGGCCACAATTCCTTTTTCTACCACCTTTCCTATAAAACGGCTGTTATTCAA
>ULOJ01012455.1_pt1 | contig 10383 bp, 6 predicted proteins | sample 1952461 | NCBI WGS metagenome assembly ULOJ01 (sample SAMEA4835600, study PRJEB28245) | human gut metagenome | biome: gut microbiome; material: fecal sample | place: Denmark | collected 2008
ATGTCAGGCTCATACATATATAAAATGTATATGGCTCCGCCCAGGGCTATGCAGGCTATTATGGCTGCAAGCAGTCCAAGCAGCATGTAGCGGCGCACGAACGGCGCACGGATGAATCCCCATGACGCACCCACAAGCTTCATCGTATGTATGGAGAAGCGGCGGGCGTAGACACTGAGGCGGATGGTGTTGTTGATGAGCGAGAACGACACTATTGTGAGCAACAACGCTATCGTAAGCAACACGATGCTTATCTTGGCGATGTTGGCATTTACGCTGTCTATCAAGTCCTTCTGATACTTCACTTCACTCACTTTCGGATAGCTTTTCAGCTCGCGCGAGATGATTTGCAGCGAGTCGGTGTTGGCATAGTCGGCATTCAGCGTTATTTCTATCGAAGAAAGGAAGGGATTGGTGTCGGCAAACTCGCGCGGATCGGCTCCGAGCGTCTTGATGCCCTCGCGCAATGCCTGCTCCTTACTTATATAGTCGAGGCGGCAGATGTACGGCCGCTGCTTCAGTCTGGTGCAGAACTGACTTGCCTCGCCCGACGTCATGTCGTCCTGAAGCATCAGTGTCACCACAATATTCTGTTTAACATACGTAGAGAGGTTGCGCGCAGTGAGCACCGAGAACACAACCAAACCCAACAATATCAGCACCATAGCCGTGCTTATGCACAGCGTTACTGCCTGCAATCCGTGACGACTGCCGGTCTTTTTCCTTCTTTTTGCCATTTTTCTAAAGGGTATATTATACCAAATTTCTTGCAAAATAACAAAAAAAAAACCGGAACAGCGAGCAATTAACCACAATTAACACGCTGCACACGAATGCTGTATCTGCAGCCGCAACAAACCAGACAATGACCTGCCATTTGGCGCATTTGAAATTATTTGCTGCACAGCCATTCGTATGTCAAAATATAACTGTAACTTTGCATTGCAACGGGGCTTTTTCAAAAGGAGTCCTTTTGCACTCCAAAAGGAGTCCTTTTACACTCCAAAAGGGGTCCTTTTGCACACCAAAAGGGGTCCTTTCGCAAGGCAAAAGGAGTCCTTTTGAAAACGGACAAGAAAAACACTAATTTCATACATATATGTCAACAATACTTTATCCCTCTCCTATCGTCGGACCGATACACAGCCGCCGACTGGGAATATCGCTCGGAGTGAACGTCAATCCGAGCGACGGAAAAATATGTACGTTCGACTGTATATACTGCGAAGTGGGCTACAATCGCAACCGCCACACCACATCGCCACGCCCTACACGCCAGCACATAGCGGCAGCGCTTGAAGAGAAGCTGAAAGAAATGAAGGCTGACGGCTCGGCGCTCGACGTCATCACGTTCTCGGGCAATGGCGAACCGACGGGCCATCCCGACTTTCTGGGCATCGTCGAAGACACTATACGGCTGCGCAACGTGTACTATCCCGACGCAAAGGTGTCGGTGCTGACCAACTCTACGCTTGCCGTCCGACCCGACGTACACCGTGCCTTGATGCTCGTAGACAATAATATAATGAAGCTCGACACCGTTGACCCTATATATATAAATAATGTGGACCGCCCCGTTTCGCCTGCCTACGACGTGGAGCGGATAATCAAGGAGATGCAGTCGTTCAATGGTCACGTCATCATTCAGACCATCTTCATGAACGGAACTGACGACCTCGGGCGCGACGTATCCAACACCAGCGACCGCTTCGTTGAGCCGTGGCTCGCAGCCGTGCGACAAATACGCCCGTCGGAAGTGATGATATACACCATCGACCGCGAAACTCCATGCCCGACATTGCGCAAGGCCACGCACGAAGAACTCAACACTATCCGCGACCGTGTTGCCGCCGAGGGCTTCAATTGCATTGCTGCATACTAAAGGGTATATTGAATGCAATGGCAAATTGGAGTTTTGGGAGGTGACACGATGACGAAGTCTGGAAAATAGATAGTGTTTGCTTGTTCGTTTCGAATTTAATAATTAAATTTGCATTATACAACATCATAATAGGACATAATATGGAAACAAAAGCACTAACATTGGATAAATACCTTTTTGAAGATGCACAAAGATATGCAAGCAGAAAAGGAACAGACTTGACAAAACTTGTTGAGGCATACTTGAAACGTTTGCTAAAAAAAGAGAAGAAGATGGAACATGAAGAAATTGAAATTCCTGATATGGTTATGAGTATGTTGGGGGTGGTTCCTTCTGACTCTATTGACGCTGACGATATAAATGGAAGAAAAGCATACCATAAACATTTAGAGGATAGATACAATGAAAAAGGTCTTTCTTGACACTAATATCGTTGCAGATTTGTTCTTAAAACGAGAACCGTTTTGCCAGAATTCCCTGAAGTTATTTGCGTTAGGTTTTCACAAAAAAAATAACATTATATGTCAGTTCATTAAGTTATGCAACTTTGGCTTATCTGTGTCGTAAGATGAAAAAAGAAGAACGTGTTCTACTATTCGAAAAACTTAGAAGTCTTACTGTAACAACAACAGTTGACAGGCAAACTGTAGACATGGCTTTGGTTTCAGACTTTGACGATCTGGAAGACGCTATGCAGTATTATTCGGCAATAAGTTCAAAAGTCGATGTTGTTTTGACTAGAAATAAAAAGGATTTTGTAGAAGCTAATGTACCTGTTATGACTCCAGACGAGTTTTTTATTAATGGATAATAAAACAAGAAAGAACAACATTGTCTTACACTAAATTATAGTAAGACAATGTTGTTCTTTTGCTATACAATATTGTTTATTTTTATTTGTCGGCTTCACCCTTGCCTCTGCCATCGGCATCAGAACGGATAGCCAATGGCGAAGTGCAGGCTCTGCGAATCCTTAAAGCTGTTCATATTATAGAATCCGCTCTTATAGGGCACATGGATACCGATGCCCCAGTCGAGACGCAGAACGAAGAACTCCAAGTCGTAGCGTATGCCCACACCTGTGCCCAATGCCATGTCCTTCAGCAGATTCTTCATCTGCAGCTTCGACCCTTCACGATAGCCGTCGTTGCGCAATGCCCATACGTTGCCGGCATCTACGAAGAGCGCTCCGTACAGATTGCCGAACAGACGCGGACGATACTCCACGTTGGCCTGGAACTTAATGTCGCCCGTCTGGTCCATATACGACAGTCGCGACTGATTGGTGTAGTAGCGGCCCGGACCTATGCTGCGCACGTTGAAGGCGCGTATGCTGTTGGCACCGCCCACATAGAACTGCTCACTATATGGAGCTGCACTGGCATTGCCGTACGACCATATCACACCGGCATTGACATGACCCACCAGTTGGCTGTGGTCGGTCACCTGCCACGTCTTGCGATAGTCGGTCTCTATCTTCAAGAACTGAGCGTATGGATTCTTGAACATCGTCTTTCCCTTCTTGCTCCACTTCTCGCCACACGCCAGATAGCCAAGCGAAAGGAGATTGGAAGCCTCGCTCACCGACAACTGCCAGTATATAGGGTTGCGGAAGTTGGAGCGCGACTGATATGTAAACGTATAGCGCATCTTGGGCACAAACTGGTCGGCCATTGATATTAGCAGATACGGACTTTGACTCACTATCTCCTTGAAAGCCTCGGTCTGCTTCTGCATGTACTCGTATTGCAGTATGAGGGGCGAGAACTGGTGCACCCTATTGGGTGCGGGCTGGATGGTATAGGTCAGTTCGCCCGACACGATGTGGCGCTTGAAGTAGCCCGAACGGTTGAGCACGTCGCTCGAAGCCTTGATAAGGGTGTTCGATACGGTGTTGTTGGGCTTCACCTTTTGTCCGCTCAGCCAGCGTTTGGCACGTACACGGTCCATAAGACGGTCGATTAAGAGCAGTCGGGGCATCTCAAGCGACACGTCGGCACCATATTCATACGAGTTGAACTTCGAACTTGTACCGTCGGCACGGTGCCCGGTCTGCCACTCGTACGAACCTTTCAGATTGACCGACAGCTTCTCGCCGCCACGGAATGCGTTGCGTCTGACAACACCCATTACCACTCCCGGACCCACACGGCCCGTCGTCTTGCCCACAACATTAGCCTCGACATAGAAGTCATACGGCTTGTCGAACACGCAATCGAGCGTAAGGTCGAGCGTATCGCATGCTGCCGAGGTGTCGCGCGGGGCGAATCCCAGGTCGACACGAGAGAAAAGTCCCTTCGAAGTGAGCGTATTGACCGACTGCTGGTAGGTGTTATAGCTGTATAATTGACCCGGTCGCATCTTCAAGTCGCGTGCTATCGCACCTGCACGGATAGGCGTGCGCTTACCGGTATATACTATTGTGTAGTCGCGACGTGTCACGGTGTCGGTGAGCTGTTGCATCACGTTACGCCGCATTTGAAGATTTATGTGGCCGATATACCACCTTCTGCCTATCTGCGAGGGCAGACTGTCGGCATACTGCAACTTGACTTGTGCCTTGTTCTGCGCTGCCAGGGTGTCAGCCAGATAGGTGGCATAGCCCGGTTGATAATAGAAGTAGCCATTGTTGCGCAACAGTGTCGACACACGTGTGCGTTCGGCATCGAGCGTCGACACGTCGAACGGGTCGCCCTTGTGCACCAACGCCTCAGCCGATGTGGAATCGATGAGCCGCTGAGCCTCAACGGGGAAATTCACGTAAGTCAATGTGTCGATGGTGGTAAGGTCGCCAAAGTTGACGTTATAGCCTATCTTGGCTTTCTTTGGGTTTGACTTTGTGATGATGTCGTAGTTGACATACGACCCGAAATAGCCGCGTGCACGCAGCAGTTCGCGCGCCACCTGCGACCGCAGACGCGGATTGACGTTGCTCATGAGCACAGGCGCCTTGCCGAAAGTCTTGCGTATCCATCTGCCCAGACCCTCGTCGCTGGTGTGGAATGCGTTGTATATCCACAAGCGGTAAGGGAATGGCGAGCGATAGTACGAACTTCCGAATATGGCTCCGTTCGGTTCGGTGGCAAGAGCCGCCTCCACCTCTTCCTGAGTGGTGCTGAAGTGGTCGCTTGCCTTATAGTTTTCGTATTTTATTTTGCGCTGTCCGGTATACAATTGGTCGCCTTCGGGCACGCTCGCAGTCTCCGAACACGATGCCAGTAGCACAATGCCGAGCACGCCCATCACGCCCTTCCACAGGCGTGAGAGTGTCAGTATGCTGTTGTTTCCTATTGCATTCATATCTTTATATACGGCTTTTATGTTCATTTCTTCTGTCGTGTAGTGTCGTTAAGCAGTTCCGGCAGGTCTGCCTGTTTCGGCTTTCTGAAACGGAATATCTCCTTCAGGCTGTCCATCTTCTTGCGCCATAGGAAACCGCCTCCAAACTGTTCGACATAGCCTTCGAGCCAGTCGTACGAGTCGCGGTCGTAGAACAGCTTCAGATACTTGTTGGAGTTGGGCGAGAGTCGATACTCAAACGTCACGTTGTCGAAGAACGTTTCGTTCTGGTTTTCTATCTCGGCACCACTCGAAACCTTTCCGCCTATGACGATACGCAGGCGGTTGTTCCAGAATCGCTTTGAGAATTTGAACGAGTAGTCGGTATGTACCTGGCCCGAACCGAGCGTGGTGTTGTCCATACCAAACGAAAGGTCGAGCGTGCGAAGGGCATTGCCGCTGATGGCATTTATCTGCGAATTGAGGAACGCACTTAGCGCATTGTTCATCGAGAACGAGTTGGTGTTGCCGTCGGCGAGATACATGCCCGTTGTAAGCATGGTCACTGCCAGTTTGCCACGGTTCTCTACCGACTGCGTCATGAGTTCGTTGTGCATCTGCTGGTCGTCGGGTGCGTCGATAGTAAACTGCAATCCCATGTCCTTAAGCGTCTTGGTTATCACGACGCCACACTCGAATGTCACGCTGCGACCGGCTCCACCGTCACTCGTTACGGTAGTCTTGTTCTCCTCTGTAGCCGTGATGTTGAGTCGCGGATTCATCGGGTCGCCCGAGAATTCGGCATAGCTTCCGTCCTTGATGGTGAACGTCTTGAGCGGAATTACGGGCAACGAGTATTTCATTTCGCCCGAACCTATGGTGTAACGTCCGTACAGACTCAGTCCGTCGCTGGCAGTATAGAGCATGCGCAGGTCGCCTCCGCCTATGAGGTCGACATAGTTGGAGTGGTCGGCATTGAGTGCGCACATCACATGAGTGCCGTCGTCGATATTGACAGTGAGGTCCATGTTGAGTCCGTTGATGGGCGGACGTGTCACGGTTACAGCGTTCGGATCGCGGAAGTTGACAAACTTCACGAGTCCGTCAAGCTGGTTGTCGGTGCTGAGAGGCGAGTCGCGCAATACGTATGTAACGTCGCTCGAACCCAACACATCGAGTCGGCCACGCACACGCAGCGCATCGAGCGGACCTTCAGCCAATCCGAGGAAGTTGACCCAAGCCTTGCCGTAAGCCTCCGAGCGTGCAGTCTCCTTCGAATCGATAAGCAGATAGTTGTCGGCACGCATCCGTACACTGAGCGACATGTTTGACACGTCGGCAAAGTCGACATATCCGCGCAGCGTGAGCGGATTGCCGTTGCGTGCAAACAACTGGAAGTTCTCGAGCGAGAGTCGGCTGTCGGTGACGGTGAGCGGGTCATCACACATGCGCATCTCAATGCCATAGGGTTCGCTTACGACATAGGCTGAGTCGAAATACACTTCGCCGTTGACATCAGGACGACTGAGCGAACCGTGCACCTTCACCTCACCCTGGGCATAACCCTTGAATCCTATGATGCGGTCGGGGACGAATCCGTTGAGCAGAAGCAGCGGTGTGCGCGACATGTTGAGGTCGGCATCGAGCGTGCCTTCGCCTTCGGTGTTGTACGAACCGGTGAGTGTGCACACCTCGTAGTCATCCATCGAGAGCGTTCCGTCTACATAATGCTCGCGCATATTGCCCTTCGGCATATACACAAACTCGCTCGACAGATTGCCTATCGGGCAACCCTCGTAAGTCATCTTGTCCACACTCACCGACGACGATACCGACATGTCGCCCTCATGTTGCGATATGTAGTGGAAGTCGCCGTTGAGAATGCCCGATATATTAGGTGCATAAGGCACTACGGCGAGCACCTTCTGCAGGTCGAAACGTGTCAGTCCGATAGTCACGTCCTGCAATGCTTCGGTGCTGTCGTTGGTATATATGCGCACCGCCATGCCGTCGTCGGCACGCAGAGCCATATCGGCAGAGAGCCGCTTATCGTTGGCAAAGAACACGTAGTTGTTCTTGTTGACCTTGAATTGCTTGTATCCTAACACGGGGTCGATGCCTCCAAGCGACACACGCACGCCATTATGCTCCATCTGTGCACGCAGTCCGAGGGCGATGCCGAGGCGTTCGCGGGCGTCGAATATGCGTGTTCCGAAATACAGCGACTGCTCGTGGAAGGCTCCACGGAAGCGCGCGTCGAAGACAAACTGCTTGTTAGAACGGTTGTTGCGCACTTGTCCTTCAAAGTCGGTCTTCACCGAATCCGACTTGAATGCAAGGCGTATGGTGTCGATTTGTACGCCCGATGCCACGAGCGAGTCAAGGCTCAGCTTGCCGTTGATACCCTTCGAGGGTGATGCCGACATGTCAGCGTATGCGTTATGGAAGTCGTAGCCGAAGTGACGCAATGTACGCGCAAAGATGTTTTCGCGTCCGGCATCAAAGTAGAGGGTTACATCGGGCAGACGTTCGCGCAATCGCAGCTGGTCGATATATCTCTCCTTCGACTGCCGCATAGCCTCATCGTTGACATTCTGCAGCTGCTTCAGTATGTGCTCTATCGTACCGCTGCCATTGAGACGCAGCGCAAAGTCGCCGCAAGTGACTGCCGCGTGGGTTGAGTCGCGGCGTGTGAATATGTCGAGCGAGATTCTTTCGGGTGTGTATGTTTTCAAACTGTCGCGCACAACGATGTTGCCAATCACTCCACGGGCTGTGTGATTTATCTTAAGGTCGCTCGCCAGGTCGACATCAGCGCGCAGTGAGGCTGTAAGCGGACGCTTGCTTATGCCCATACGCATAAAGTCGGCGTTGATAAGGTCGCACGCCAGCTGTGCATCCATGCGTTTGCCGTTCATGAGTGCATTCAGATTGATGGTGCCCTGCAGCAGTGGTGTGTGGCTGTCGAGCAACGCATGGCCCACGCCGTTGTGTACATTGGCTGTGAGCTTCATGTTAGAAAGGTCGTAACCGGCATATCTGAACTCGTCGACACTACCCTCTGCATCGAGCGAAGTGTGTGGCGACAGCATGTCGGTGCCTACTCCGTGAGCCTTAAGACTGCCCGTGAAGGGTCCTGCAGCCAGTCCCGGCACGAAGTGGGAAAGGTGCAGACTCTTAGCCGAGAGAGTGGCGTTGTAAGCCATGCGACGCATGTCGACAGATGCTTTTCCGCCTACATGTCCGCCGCCTTCGCTCACTTTGAAGTCGGCAGCATAACGCTGTCCGTCGGCATGCACATTGGCATTAAGCTGTATGCCGTATGGTATGTTGAACGATGCAGCCACCGAGCGTGGTAGCAAAGTCTTGATGAAGTCGAGATTGTATGTACGTCCCTCTGCCTTTATGTCGGCCCGGAGACGGTCGGGGGATGTAATGTTACGTGCCTTGCCGCTCGCCTTGAGTGCGAAGGCTGTGGGATAGGTCAGCGAAAGTTGGTTGATGCTGAGCCGTCGCATATTGCCGTTGATGTCGGCATCGACCGTTATGGGTGTGGCAGGCATAGTACGCAGCATCTCCTTGGGCAAGAACCCAAGCAGCGGCACGAAATCTGTCTTTACCACATAACCCTTGATGTTGACATCCATAACGCCCGGATTGCTTTCGGCAAATGTCGAAAGGTCCATCTTGACCTTTGCCGTGAGCATCGAGCGGGGTGTGCGCAGTCGCATATCGGGCAACCACACATGTGTAGAATCAAGCAAGAGATAGGTTGAGAATTCGTTTATTTGCAGTCCGCTCTTCTCCTTCAGCGCACATTCCTTGAGCCTCAGCCTTACACCGGCGTCGCTATAGTGCAGCGAATCGACGTGCATGGTTATGCCAGAGAGTGCAATGTGATTGTAGTCGAGTCCAGGCTGCGACTGGGTGTAGCGCATGTCGTAGTTGAGCGTACCCTCGCGCCAGTCGAGCGAGCCTACACGATAGGTTCCTGTGAACAGATTGAAGCTGCCATTGTGTGCCTCCAGCCTGCCAATACCTGCTGCGATGCGCATAGAATCGCCCGGCATGTGTACCGTAGCCTTTGTGTCGGCTATGTCAAGGCGGTCGAGCGTGATGTTCCAGTGCGACGGTGTGCTTGTAGTATCTTCCTGAACGGTGTCGCTAAGGGCTACATCCAGACGTGCGCCCTGCAATGCTGCATGGTCGACATGCACTGTCTCGTCATTAAGATTGATGCTTCGGCTGCGCAGCGAGAGCAGTCCGACGCGTCCCTTGACACGCGCCGATGGTATGAAACGGGCTGTATTGAGTTTGGTATCTGCCAATTCGAGGCGGTCGACCACTACATTGCCATGAAACAACGGGCGCAGACGCACGCTCGCCGTAAGCTGGCGGGCGTCGGCAATGGTGTCTGTCTTATGGCGCAAAGAGTCGTTGGGCTGTGTGGCAAGAAAGCCGTTGACGGTCAGGTCTAACGGAAAGCGCAGGCGTACATTGTCGACCCGTACGGTCATACCGGTCGACTCAGAAGCGTATGAAGCCACTTGCCTTACTGCCCAGTTCTGCACTGGCGGCACATAAAGCAGCACAGCCAATAGAATTAAAATGATAATGGGCGTAGCCACTACGGCAGCCACGGCAATAAGCGATTTCTTTACAACTGGCTTCATATTTGACTTTTTTAGGAGTTTATTTTTGTTGAGAGAACTAATCCCTACTCTGCATTGGCGCTGAGGTCGTTCCACAGTCGGTCGTCAGGCACATCGGCGTAAGCCACGATGTTCTCCTTCGACACGGGATGGACGAATTCCACTCGGCGCGACAGCAATGATATGCTGCCGTCGGGATTGCTGCGTGGCGCGCCATATTTCAGGTCGCCCTTGATGGGGCATCCCATGTGTGAGAGCTGGCAGCGTATCTGATGGTGGCGTCCGGTGAGAAGTGTCACCTCAATGAGCATATAGTTGTCGGCAACGGCACGCACCTTGTATTTCAGCACCGCCTTCTTGGCTCCCGGCACTTCACGTTCGTGGGCGTAGCTCTTGTTCTGCCGTTCGTTGCGTGTGAGCCAGTCGGTGAGCGTTCCTTCCGTAGCTATGTCGCGACGCTTCACTATTGCCCAATAGGTCTTGTGTACGTCGCCCGTGCGGAACATGTCGTTGAGTCGCGAGAGCGCCTTCGATGTCTTGGCAAACACCACAAGTCCGCTTACGGGGCGG
>ULOJ01022586.1_pt1 | contig 10287 bp, 5 predicted proteins | sample 1952461 | NCBI WGS metagenome assembly ULOJ01 (sample SAMEA4835600, study PRJEB28245) | human gut metagenome | biome: gut microbiome; material: fecal sample | place: Denmark | collected 2008
CGGCATTCATCTATGTGTATAGACGGTTGAAGGAGATTGTCGCGAAAGAGGGACGTGTGCCGGCAAATGCCTGACGGTCGGTCTTCCTCGTAAGGAAACATGTGCGCGCGCTGTTTCTGGATGTGTATTTATTGTTGCTGAATACACGATGTGGCAGGGTATGTAAGGGCATGTTGTGGCCTTTATTTACCGCGGATGGATTGGGGAAAAGCGATGAATACGTTTTTTTAGTAGGTAAAGATATTTATGTTTGTCAATAATGTAAGGCAATATATTTATAATTCCATTCAATTATTTAAAACCAAAATTATGGTCATTAAAATAAAAATTTAAAATGTGACTTACTTCTCAACAAAATATAATATCTTTGTATGAAAAGAAAATAAGATTTACCTTGAGTGCAATCGTGTTTTTATAGGATGATATATAACAAGATAGGGTAGAAATATCATGAAACATTCTATATTAATTTAACGCACAAAGAACCAATTATAAACGAATTTGATTCATGGATAAGATGAATTATATCCTGAATTTTAAATATAACAGAAAATGACAAGTATACAGCAAAGAGACGAACTGCAAAATAAAATCTGGAAAATAGCCAACGAAGTGCGTGGAGCTGTTGACGGATGGGATTTTAAGCAATTTGTGTTGGGAACACTGTTCTACCGTTTTATAAGTGAAAACTTCACCAATTACATTGAAGGTGGTGACGACAGCATCAACTATGCCGGGATGTCAGACGACGTGATAACGCCGGAAATAAAGGACGATGCGGTTAAGACAAAGGGATATTTCATCTATCCAAGCCAGCTCTTTGTAAACGTCGTAAAGTACGCTGACACGAATCCGAACCTCAACACGGATTTGAAGGCCATATTCGACTCGATAGAAAGTTCGGCAAATGGTTATGCTTCTGAAAAGAACATCAAGGGATTGTTTGCCGATTTTGATACGACAAGTAACCGCCTTGGCAGTACTGTCGAGAGCAAGAACAAGCGGCTGGTTGCCGTATTAAAAGGTATAGGTGAGCTGGATTTCGGGGACTTTGAGGAGAACAAGATAGACCTGTTTGGCGATGCATACGAGTTTCTGATACATAACTACGCTGCAAATGCAGGAAAGTCAGGCGGAGAGTTCTTTACTCCGCAGAACGTATCCAAGCTTATCTCGCAACTTGCCATGCATAAACAGACCAGAGTAAACAAAATATATGACCCGGCTGCAGGTTCAGGCTCACTACTGTTGCAGGCAAAGAAGCAATTTGATGATCATATTATAGAAGACGGATTCTACGGTCAGGAGATAAACCATACCACCTACAACCTTGCCCGTATGAATATGTTCCTGCACAACGTAAACTACGACAAGTTCAACATTGCGCTGGGGGATACGCTTATTGATCCCCAATTTAGAAATGAGAAAGATTTTGACGCTATAGTTTCCAATCCGCCGTATTCAATACACTGGATTGGTTCAGACGACCCTACCCTGATAAACGACGACCGTTTTGCGCCGGCAGGTGTGCTTGCTCCGAAATCGAAAGCCGACTTCGCTTTCGTACTGCATTCACTGAGCTACCTTTCAGGCAGGGGAAGAGCCGCCATCGTCTGTTTCCCGGGAATTTTCTATCGTGGAGGAGCGGAACAGAAAATAAGGAAATATCTGGTTGACAACAATTATATCGAGACTATTATTTCCTTGCCTTCGAACCTCTTCTATGGCACTTCGATAGCTGTAAACATATTGGTCTTGTCAAAACATAAGGCATATACTAAGATTCAGTTTATTGATGCAAGCGGTGAAGACTTCTTTACTAAACAGACTAATAACAACATTCTTGAAGATGGGCACATTGGAAGAATCATAAATATTTTCGACAAGAAAGAGGATGTTCAATATATAGCCAAATCTGTCGATAATGGTCTTATCGCCGAAAACGACTACAACTTGTCTGTCAGCAGCTATATTGAGGTTAAGGACACGCGTCCGCAGACAGATATAAAAGAACTTAACGAACGCATTCGCCGTATTGTTGCACGTGAGAATGAACTGCGTGCAGAGATAGACAAGATTGTGGCAGAGCTTGAGGAGGATGATGCATGAGTAGATTAAATGAATTGATACAAAAACTTTGTCCTGATGGAGTGGAGTTTAAGAAGTTAAGTATGTTATGTGATCTTTCTCGTGGGAAAGTATATTCAAAAACATATATTGCAGAAAATCCAGGAATTTATCCAGTGTATTCTTCACAAACAGAAAATAATGGCGAACTTGGACGAATTTCAACGTATGATTATGATGGTGAATATCTAACATGGACCACAGACGGTGCTTATGCAGGCACAATTTTTCATAGAAAAGGAAAGTTTAGTATTACGAATGTATGTGGATTAATTAGTATTAAATCTCCCAATATATTAATTCGTTTTTTATATTATTGGTTAAGTATTAAAGCTAAAGACTATGTATATAGTGGTATGGGTAATCCAAAACTTATGAGCAATCAAATTGCTCCTGTTAAGATTCCAATCCCCCCTCTTGATGTCCAAAACGAAATAGTCCGCATTCTCGATACATTCACATCGCATGCAGCGGAGCTGCAAGCGGAGCTGCAAGCGGAGCTGCAAGCGAGGAAAGAACAATATGAGTATTATCGCAATAAGTTACTCAAATTCGACAAGGATGATGAAAGTGTAAAGTGGGTAAAATTAAAAGAATATACGGAAATAGGAACGGGAAGTAGTAATACACAAGATGAATTGTCTATTGGATTATATCCATTTTTTGTTCGTTCCCAAATAGTTCGTAGAAATAATGAATATGAATTTGATGAAACTGCTATTATTACATCAGGAGATGGTGTCGGTGTTGGAAAAATATTTCATTATGTGGAAGGTAAATATGCATTACATCAAAGGGCTTATCGCATACATGTTTTAAATGAAAAAATTATACCAAAATTTTTGTTTCATTACATGCGCTGTGAGTTTTATAATTATATAACAAAGAATGCATATACATCTTCAGTAACTTCGATTAGAAAGCCTATGTTACTAAATTTTCCAATACCAATTCTTTCTATGTCCGAGCAGCAACGTATTGTTTCTATTCTTGACAAATTTGAAGCACTGGTAAACGACTTAACCGAAGGTCTTCCTGCCGAGATAGCCGCAGTGCAAGAGCAATACGAATATTACAGAAACAAGTTGTTATCTTTCCCGAAGATAAAAGAATAATAATATGGGACAGACTTTAAAAGACATAGCACAAACGCTGCAAGACAAAACAATAAATAAGAAGGTTCAACTTATCTATGCCTTTAACGGCGTAGGTAAAACACGCTTGTCGCGTGAATTTAAAGAATTGATAGCTTCCAAAACAGAAGATGAGGATGAGGAGCCAATAAAAGTGTTATACTATAATGCTTTTACAGAAGACTTGTTCTATTGGGACAATGACTCGAAGCAATTTATAATACATCCTAATAACTTTACAAATAATATATTTCAGTTCCTAAAAGAACAAGGACAAGATAATGCTATCGCTACGCATTTTCAACACTATACGAATTCTTCAATTACACCTAAGTTTGATGATGATTTTTCTAAAATCACTTTTGACCTGCAACGTGGTGGTGATGATAGTGTAAACAACATTAAAATATCAAAAGGGGAAGAAAGTAATTTTATTTGGTGCGTATTTTATAGCCTGCTTGAACAAGTTATAGATATTTTAAATACGACAGAATTAGACGATAGGAGTACTGATAAATTCAATCAACTGCAATACATTTTTATTGATGACCCTGTGACGTCACTTGATGAAAATCATTTAATTGAATTAGCGGTAAATTTAGCAGAAGAAATAATAAAGAGCGATTTTAATTTTAATAAATTAAAATTCATAATTACAACTCACAATCCTTTATTTTATAATGTTCTTTGTAATACACTTAAAGGTGCAAAAAGGTTATATTTAGAAAAATTGGACGATGGATCTTTTGAAATAAAAGAATCAAATGATTCACCATTTTCATATCACTTATTTCTTTTATCAGAATTAGACAAAGCTATACAAAATAATGAAATAAAAAAATATCACTATAATCTTTTACGACAATTATTGGAGAAGACAGCAACGTTTTTAGGATATGACAGTTGGAAGGAACTTCTACCAGGAGATGCAAGTGCATCACAAATATATTATAACCTAATTATCAATTTGTGTAGTCATGCAAAACATTCTGGAGAAGAAATATCTTTAATGACCGAAGGTCAAAAACGAGTGCTGAAGTACCTTGTAGATTATATAAAAGAAACGTATCACTTTAATGGTTAATATAAATGTCACAGTACAACACCATAGCAGAATCAAAGAACTTCATCGTACTTGATAAATACGAAAAGTATTATGAAGTGCACGAAGCTCCTGTCGCTTATCAGACAGAAGCCGGACTGGAACGAGAATTCATACAAGACCTACAAGACCAGGGTTATGAATATCTGGAGAACGTAACTACGCCTGAAGCATTGTTGGTTAATGCAAGGCGACAGCTACAGGATCTGAACGACGTGGAGTTTACCGACAGCGAATGGCAAAGATTTGTAGAGGAATATCTCGACAAGCCGGGTGACAGTCTTGTGGAAAAGACAAGGAAAATACAGGACGACTATATTTATGATTTTGTCTTTGACGACGGACATATAAAAAATATCTATATAGCCGATAAGAAGAACATCGCAAGAAATAAGGTGCAGGTAATCAACCAATTTGAGCAGACCGGCAGTCAGGTCAACCGCTATGATGTGACAATATTGGTAAACGGCCTGCCGTTGGTACAGATTGAGCTGAAGAAACGTGGCGTGGCCATACGCGAGGCGTTTAATCAGATACACAGATACTCAAAAGAGAGCTTCAACAGCGAGAACTCTCTTTATAAATACATACAGATTTTCGTTATCTCAAACGGAACGGACACCCGTTATTTTGCCAACACCGTAGAGCGTAACAAGAACAGTTTCGACTTTACGATGAACTGGGCAGAAGCCGACAACACGCTGATAAAAGACCTAAAGGACTTTACGGCGACATTCTTTCAGAAGAATACGCTGCTGAACATCATCTTCACATATTCTGTCTTTGACACCAACAACACGCTGCTCGTGATGCGTCCTTACCAGATAGCTGCGACGGAAAGGATCTTGTGGAAAATAAAAAGTTCGTATCAGGCCAAGAAATGGTCGACGACCGATGGCGGAGGCTATATCTGGCACACTACGGGTTCGGGCAAGACCCTGACAAGTTTTAAGGCCGCCCGGTTGGCTACGCAGCTCGACTTCATAGACAAGGTGTTCTTTGTGGTTGACCGCAAGGACCTTGACTATCAGACTATGAAGGAGTATCAGCGCTTTTCGCCTGACAGCGTAAACGGCTCAGAGAGTACTGCCGGACTAAAGCGGAACATAGATAAGGACGACAATAAGATTATCGTCACGACCATTCAGAAATTGAACAATCTGATGAAGAGCGAGGAGAAACTTCCGATTTATCAGAAGCAGGTCGTGTTTATTTTTGATGAGGCGCACCGCTCACAGTTTGGTGAGGCGCAGAAACTTCTGAGGCGAAAGTTCAAGAAGTATTATCAGTTCGGTTTTACGGGTACGCCTATCTTCCCGGAAAACGCACTCGGCTCGGAAACGACGGAAAGCGTGTTCGGGCGACAGCTGCATTCATACGTGATAACTGACGCCATAAGAGACGAGAAGGTGTTGAAATTCAAGGTCGACTACAACGATGTAAGACCGCAGTTTAAGGCGATAGAGCAAGAACATGACGAGAAGAAACTGAGCGCGGCGGAGAACAAGCAGGCGCTGCTCCATCCGGCAAGAATAAATGAAATAGCCAAATACATCCTGCAGAACTTCAATATCAAGACGCATCGAAACCAAGTGGGACAGAAAGGGTTCAATGCCATGTTTGCTGTGAGTAGCGTGGATGCTGCCAAATGCTATTATGAGGAATTTAAGCATCTGCAGAAGGATTGCGAGAATCCGCTGAAGATAGCTACAATATTCTCGTTCGCTGCCAACGAAGAGCAGAACGCAATAGGAAACATTGAGGACGAGAGCTTCGATCCGTCCGCAATGGATTTAACGGCGAAAGAATTCCTGACAAGAGCCATAAACGACTACAATGCAATGTTCAGGACGAACTATGGCATTGACAGTAGAGAATTCCAGAACTATTATCGAGACCTGGCAAAAAGGGTGAAGAACGGAGAAATAGACCTGCTCATTGTCGTAGGAATGTTCCTGACAGGTTTTGACGCCCCTACATTAAACACTCTCTTCGTAGACAAGAACCTGCGTTATCACGGACTGATACAGGCATACTCACGCACGAACAGAATCTACGACTCAACAAAGACGTTCGGCAACATTGTCACCTTTAGGGATCTGGAGCAAAATACGATTGATGCCATAACCTTGTTTGGTGACAAAAAGACGAGAAACGTAATACTCGAAAAAAGCTACAAGGAGTATCTGGACGGATTTAATGATCTCATTACCGGTGAGGCGTGCAAGGGTTACATTGAAATAGTAAAGGAGCTGAAAGAGAAATTCCCTAAAGTGGAAGACATCGTTGCGGAAAAAGATAAAAAAGAGTTTGTCAAACTGTTTGGCGAATATCTGCGTGTAGAGAATATCTTGCAGAATTATGATGAATTCACGAACTTAAAGGAATTCCAGTCGATTGACGCTAACGACGCGCAGGCCGTTGAGGCGTTCAAGAAATGTCATTTCCTTACAGACGAGGACATAACGAAAATGCAGGAGATAGAAGTCCCGGCTGAACGCATAATACAGGATTACAAGTCTACATACAACGATATCCGTGAATGGGTTAGGAATAATAAGAAAGGAACAGAATCGGAGAAGTCGGACATCGACTGGGATGATGTGACATTCGAAATAGACCTGCTCAAATCGCAAGAAATAAATCTCGACTATATCTTGGAGCTGATCTTTGAGCATAATAAAAAGACGAGGAACAAGCCGGAGCTGATAGAATACATTCGCCGTGTCATACGTGCAAGTATAGGCAATAGAGCAAAGGAAGGGCTGATAGTCGACTTTATAAATGAAACTGACCTCGATGCAATAAACGACAAGGCCGATATTATTGAGTCGTTCCTCAAATATGCTCAGGGCAAGTTAAAAACAGAAGCAGCCCAGCTGATTACAGAGGAAAACCTGAATGAGGAAAAGGCCAAGCATTATATCGAGATTTCATTAAAGCATAGGTTTGCCAGCGACAACGGAACGGACTTCAATAATATCTTGCCAAAGATGAGTCCGTTGAATCCAAAGTACCTGACAAAGAAGCATAGTGTGTTCCAAAAGATAGTAGCTTTTATCGAGAAGTTTAAGGATATAGGCATTGGAATATAAATAAAATTTGACCTGAGTTCGACGAATTCAAAACAATACGGAGCTGTGTGTCAATCGTTCTCGTAACGTTGATGCACGGCTTCTTTGTAAAGCAGCAGTATGCTGCAATTGCACTCAATAGATTGGCAATAAAATTATCAAAGCTCCTGTGTCTTGAATCTAAGTTCACTGTTCGCATAGAGAGGGAAAGTAATGTTCCACTTGTGCTATATTCTTAATTTCGTCATTGACGGATTTGATGATGGGCCGTTTTCTGAGAATAAGCCTATCTGAAATTGACATCAACATTCCTTTCATATTACTTTTAATCTGGTTATAAGCTGATGCTATCGACGAATACTCCTTCAAAGAGATTACTGCCTTGTATGGAATAAAAGGCTTGTCGGAAGCAAGTATTGGATATGCCAAAAGATTTTATCTTCTTTATAAATAGTGGTTTACAATTCACCCACAACTTGTGGGGGAATTACAGGACTGTGCCATCTGGCGTATTCCTTGGGGGCTCATAGATATGTCATAGACAGATATTTTGGAATTAAAGTCACGCTAAAAGGATAATAACCGATTGGTTATTAGATAAATTAGTTTTGTGATAAATGAATTAGATACGAGCGAAAGGCATTGTGGTATAATGTCTTTGTGGAATTTATATTTGGATGATGGTATGTCGGCAGGGATAAAATAAAGACAGCGCGTCGTGATGATGGCGCGCTGTCTATGTGAGATATCTTAAAGATTGAGTGGTTCGTATTTCATTCCCCATGCGTCGGCAACAGACTTGTAGGTGACTTTGCCGTTTACGACGTTAAGTCCGAGATAGAGGGCGTGGTCGTCCTTGCAGGCTTGATGCCATCCTTTGTCTGCCAGTGCCAAGGCGTAGCGCAGTGTTGCGTTGCAAAGGGCAATGGTGGATGTGTTGGGCACTGCTCCCGGCATGTTGGCCACAGCATAGTGGAGTATGCCGTCGATGGTATAAACCGGTTGGTCGTGTGTCGTGGCGTGGGATGTCTCGAAGCATCCGCCCTGGTCGATGGCTACATCTACGAGGACTGTGCCCGGCTGCATTTTCTTTAGCATATCGCGCGTGATGAGGTGCGGGGTCTTGGCTCCTGGAATCAGTGCGCTGCCCACAATGATGTCGGCATCGGCAAGTTCGCTGATTATGTTGTGGGGTGAGGAGTAGAGCGGATGTACGTTTGCGGGCAGCTCCATGCCAAGTTGGCGAAGACGGGGCAGGGAGATATCGAAGATGTACACGTCGGCACCCATTCCGGCTGCCAGACGGGCTGTAGCTTCTCCTACGGTGCCACCTCCGAGTACGAGCACTTTGGCCGGCTTGACACCCGGCACACCGCTTATGAGTTTGCCTTTCCCGCCTTTTGTCTTCTGGAGATAGTAGGCTCCGCACATTGCTGCCATGCGTCCTGCAACCTCACTCATAGGAATAAGAAGTGGCAGTTGGTGGTTGGGAGTCTCTACGGTCTCGTAGGCCAGGCACACGGCATTGCTCTTGACCATGGCCTCGGTAAGTGCGCGGTCTGAGGCGAAATGAAAATAAGTGAAGAGAAGTTGATTTGGCTTCACTAGTGCGTATTCCGGTTCGATAGGTTCCTTTACTTTGATAATCATTTCTGAGGCTTCGTACACGTCGGCAATCGACGGCAGTATCTCGGCACCTACTTGCTGATAGTCAGCATCGGAGAATCCGCTGCCTTCGCCTGCTGTGGCCTGAACATAGACGGTGTGGCCGTGCTGGATGAGTTCGTAAACTCCCGACGGGGTCATGCCCACGCGGTTCTCATTGTTTTTAATTTCTTTTGGAATACCAATTTTCATAGAATATATAGTTTATGGTTATAAGTTGGATTTTGTGTCCTTTCCCGGACGCAGTGCGCTATGAACGGCCTGGCCGGGTTGACGTTACGAATATAATAAAAAATCGGATAGGGTGTATGGGTGTGGCGTAAATATTTTTATTTGTTTAATATGAGTTCTTAATTGAAATTGCAGGGTGGGGAGTTCGTTGTCAGTAAATGGGTAAAGACTTCAGATGATTTCCGAATTGAGAATGGAAATTGAAAAGGAACGGGACGTGAAAGATAATTGGATGTGGGGTGGGAAAGTCAGTGGTTATTTACTTCGCAAATTCGCGGAAGGTTGACTATTCCGATCGGAAAATATTATTATAAGGCAAGTTAAATTATGTTATTTATAATGTGGTGGCAGACTTAGTAATTGAAAATATTGCAGTATCTTTGTGTACTGAAATATGATATCCGTATGAATTTATCGGAACAGACAGTTTTATATTTATTCATATAAATGTCAACGAAAGAGGATGTCATATTACGATAGGATGCCATCTTAAGAATATAATATATTGGCAAGAATGTGATAAGTGGGCATTGCCGGCAGTATTCTTTTTGATGATGTGTCGGGCAAAAAATGTATGTGTTTTCGGGAATTTGAAACATCGTGAGAGCAAACATGATAAAGAATGAAGATTGTTCAGTGAAAAGTAATGTGAATTATTTTATATGGTGTATTGAATGAAATGTTTATAAAAAATAATAGATATGAAATCTTTTGTTATGATGTCCCTGCTGGCGGGGTTATTGTCAGTAAATTCTTACGCACAAATTCAAAATGGAGCAAAGCATGATATGCAAACACTAAAAGTAGATATAACAGATACGCGTATAGACGTTATAAGTGACATTATTTATTCGCAGATTACGTCGGGGCGGTCTAACCGTCAGTTGAAGATGACATTGTTGTTGCCTCAGACCGATGGGCCTAAACCTGCCATTGTTTATTATCCAGGTGGCGG
>ULOJ01033036.1_pt1 | contig 10237 bp, 8 predicted proteins | sample 1952461 | NCBI WGS metagenome assembly ULOJ01 (sample SAMEA4835600, study PRJEB28245) | human gut metagenome | biome: gut microbiome; material: fecal sample | place: Denmark | collected 2008
GGCTGAACGTATAGTAAGAACGGCATTTGAGCAATACAAAGACCTGCTCACGAAATAAAAAACGTGAAATATTGTCAACCCAAGGTGACATTACATATAATTTTTGTACTTTTGTACGATAATTAGTGATTACAATCAAATAAAAAAGAAAAAGCAATTGATGAAAACGTTAAAATTCTTGACGCTCACACTCTTAGCCATCGTGGCTCTTGCTTCGTGTAGCGACAGCGAAACTTATGCCGACATGAAAAAGAAGGAACGCTCGGCTATAAACCGATACATTGCCAACCAAAAGATAAAGGTTATATCTGAGGATGTATTCAACGCACAAAACCAGACCACAAACGTTGACAAAAACGAGTGGGTACTGTTTGACGGCACTGGCGTTTATATGCAGATTGTGCGCGAGGGATGTGGCAAGAAACTGGAAAGCGGCAAGACCGAAAAGATACTGTGCCGATTCAACGAGTACAATATTCTCGAATCAGACTCTACACTGCAATGTTCCAACATCTACTCATACCTTTGGGAAGTAGAAAAAATGACTGTGAAAAATACATCAGGTACATTCTCTGGCACATTCGACAAAGAAAGCAGTCTGATGTACAGTACATACAGCTCAACAGCTGTTCCTTCGGGATGGCTCGTTCCGCTGACTTATATCAAGCTTGGCATTCCGGCTTCAGCAACCGACGAGATTGCCAAGGTGAAACTTATCGTTCCGCACTCAATGGGACAAAGCAATGCCTCGCAGAATGTCTATCCGTGCATGTACGAGATAACATACCAGTTGGGACGATAAAACAGAATCGGCGGCCACACAACAACGGCCACCAACATACTAAAGACTAAAGTCAATCATTAATAAACATCATTACTATGACACTAATCAAGTCAATTTCAGGTATCCGCGGCACTATCGGCGGACCTACGGGCGACACACTCAATCCGCTCGACATCGTTAAGTTTACAACTGCCTACGCTACATTCATGAAGCGCAATGCCAAGACTGAAGGACGCGGCAAGATAGTAGTTGGTCGCGACGCACGTATCTCTGGCGACATGGTGCGCAACATCGTGTGCGGTACTCTTATGGGTATGGGACTTGATGTTATCGACATCGACCTCGCAACTACTCCTACTACAGAGCTGGCAGTACGCTGGACTGGCGCTATGGGTGGTATCATAATAACAGCAAGCCACAACCCACGTCAGTGGAACGCTCTGAAGCTGCTCAACAGCGAGGGCGAATTCCTGACAAAGGAGAACGGCAACGAGGTTCTGGAAATCGCCGAGAAGGAAGACTTCGACTATGCCGACGTTGACAATCTGGGCCACTACACACGCGACGACTCTATGGACGCACGTCACATTCAGAGCGTACTCGACCTCAAACTGGCTGACGTAGAGGCTATCAAGAACTCTAAGTTCAAGGTTTGTGTTGACGCAATCAACAGCGTTGGTGGTGTTATCTTGCCCGAACTCCTTAAGGCTCTCGGCGTAGAGTTCACTATACTCAACAGCACACCTAACGGCGACTTCGCTCACAACCCAGAGCCATTGGAGAAGAACCTCCATGGCATCATGGACGAGATGAAGAGCGGCAAGTACGACCTCGGTATCGTTGTTGACCCCGATGTTGACCGTCTGGCTTTCATTTGCGAGAATGGCGAGATGTTCGGCGAGGAATACACACTCGTAAGCGTAGCCGACTACGTACTCTCTCACACACCGGGTAACACCGTAAGCAACCTCTCTTCTACACGCGCTCTGCGCGACGTAACTGAGAAGCACGGTGGCGTATACGCTGCATCGGCTGTAGGCGAGGTTAACGTTACAACCAAGATGAAGGCTGAGCACGCCGTTATCGGCGGCGAGGGCAATGGCGGTGTAATCTATCCGGAGAGCCACTATGGCCGCGACGCATTGGTAGGTATCGCTCTGTTCCTCTCTTCACTGGCTCACAAGAAGTGTACAGCAAGCGAGTTGCGTGCTACATTCCCAAGCTATCAGATTGCCAAGAACCGCATCGACCTCACCCCGTCTACCGACATCGACGCAATCCTCGAGAAGGTGAAGGAAATGTTCAAGGACGAGAAGATTACTGACATCGACGGCGTTAAGATTGATTTCCCCGACAAGTGGGTTCATCTGCGCAAGTCGAACACCGAGCCTATCATCCGTGTATACAGCGAGGCTGCTACAATGGAAGAGGCTGACGCACTGGGCAAGAAGCTCATGCAGGTAGTTTACGACATGCAGTAATCAAATAATACAAAATGCCGCAACATCCAATTTCATAGATGGATTGTTGCGGCATTTACGTTTATGACACTTCAGACCTTACGTTTGGAGTTATACAATTGACTTAGGGTGTTTCACCATAAAACAGAACAGACATGAGCAAATCCTTCTTTACAGCAATAGCCATAGTTACAGCTATGCTTACATGCACCAATGCCATGGCACAACAGGCCGACAACTTCCCCTACCCTACAGTGCCCGACACACTGCGCACTGCCGAGACGCGTGCCTTGTACGTAATGGAGCACTACTGGGACCGATTCAACTTTGCCGACACCACACTCATACACCGTCCCGAAACGACCGAACAAGGATTTGCCAACTTCATCGACCTGTTGCCGCGTGTAGCTCCGTCGACTGCCACTCTCGGCATAAAGGCATTGGCAGACCACCTCTACAGCATAAAGACCGGCAAAGAAGACGACAGCAAAACACCCGAACTAATACGCGATTATTTCGCCACACTGACGGAGAAATATCTCGGCGACTCCGAATCACCGCTGCACAACGACTTGCTCTACGCTCAGTTTCTCGACGTCATGTCGGCAAATAAGTTTGCCTCAATGGCCGAACGCACACGCAACGAATACATGGCACGCAACCTGAAGAAGAACCTTCCAGGCACTACAGCCACCGACTTTGTGTACATCGACCGCAAGAACCAGCAACACCAGTTGTACAATCTGAAAGCAAAATACACATTATTATATTTCTACGACCCCGACTGCGACCACTGTCACGAAATCGCTGCACAGATTGCAGCAATGCCTGAAACGTCATCGCCAGCCATCAGCGTGCTCGCCATATACCCCTATAGCGACTCCGACATGTGGAAGACGAAGACATCACGCATGCCCACCACATGGACCGAAGGCTACAGTCCCGACGGACAAATCACCACCGATGACATATACTACATCAAGTCGGTACCGTCGGTATATCTGCTTGACGAACAAAAACGAGTAGTGCTGAAGAATCCAAGCATCACACTACTGCAAAATACATTACGGAAACTGACGGCAACAGCCACCAAGTAATATTATAAAAACAAAAAACCGCGAGGCTTAATAAGCTTCGCGGTATTTGTTTTCGTCCTTATCCTCAAGCATCGAGAGATAGCTCTGATAGCGTGATGCAGCTATGTAGTGCTCTTCAACGGCTTTCAGTACGGCACAACCAGGTTCGTGAGTGTGTGTGCAGTTGTTGAAGCGGCAGTCCTTCGAGAAGTGGAATATATCCTTGAAGTAGCTTGTCAGCTCTTCAGGCTCGATGTCGAACGTTCCGAAACCCTTGATGCCCGGAGTGTCGATAATCCATCCACCCTCGGGAAGCGGCAACATCTCTGAGAATGTAGTGGTGTGCATACCCGTGTTGTGAGCGTCGGAAATCGACGACGTGCGCAGGTTGGCATCAGGAAGGATATGATTGATGAAGGTAGACTTGCCCACACCGCTGTTGCCGCTGAGCAATGTTATCTTGTCCTTCAGCATAGGCAGTATGCTGTCCATACCCAGTCCCGTAGTGGCCGACACAGCCACACACTCGTAGCCAATCGTACGATAGAGCGTCATCACCATCTCCTGATAGTGGCGCTCCTCGTCCGAGAGAATATCGGTCTTGTTGAACACGAGCACAGTCGGAACGCTGTAAGCCTCGGCAGTGGCAAGAAAGCGGTCGATGAAAATGGTGCTTGTCTGCGGATAGTTGACCGTGACGATAAGAAAAGCCTGATCGACATTAGCCGCAATGATGTGGCTCTGCTTGCTCAGGTTTTGCGACTTGCGTATGATATAATTGCGTCGGTCGCAAATGGCAGTGATGAAAGCCGTGCCCTCCTGATTGCGCACAATCTCCACACGGTCACCCACAGCAACGGGATTGGTGCTGCGTATGCCTTTAAGGCGGAAGTTGCCCTTTATCTTGCAGTCTACATTCTGCGCGTCGTCAGTGCGCACAGTGTACCAGCTGCCCGTGTTCTTTATTACTAAACCTTGCATTGAATAAAAGTAAAAGAGTAAAAAAGTAAAAAAGTAAAAGGGTAAAAAGGTAAAAGGCAATATTATTCTTCGCCTCAATTCTACCTTTTTACTCTTTTACTTTTTTTTACCTTTACATTATACTGTCATGATTTCCTTCTGCTTTGCAGCGAGCAGGTCATCTACCTTCTTGACAAACTTGTCGTGAATCTTCTGGAGTTCGCCCTCAGCGTCCTTCTCCAAATCCTCAGACAGACCGTCCTTGATAGCCTTCTTCAGCTTGTCCTTTGTCTCCTGACGCGCATTGCGAATCTCAACCTTAGTACGCTCGCCAATCTTGTTGCACTGCTTGACAAGCTCCTTACGGCGTTCCTCTGTAGGCTGCGGAATGCCAAGGCGGATAATCTCGCCGTTGTTCTCGGGAGTGATGCCTACGTCGCTATCCATGATAGCCTTCTCAATCTCGCGGATCTGCTTCTTGTCGAAAGGACGGATAGCGATAGTGCGTGGATCGGGCACAGTAACGTTGGCTACCTGGTTCAATGGCACCATCGAACCCCATGAACTAACTCGAACGCCGTCAAGAATTGCCACGTTGGCACGTCCGGCACGGATGCGTGCAAGCTGCTCCTCAAGGTACATTGCACCCATTTCCATGCGCTCCTCGGCACTGTTCAATGTTTCTTTTACGTCTATCATATTAATATTGTATTAGTTTCGTACAGTCGTTTTTCAATATTCGATTTGCAAATTTAATGAAAATACTTGATACTACGCTACAATACAAACCAAAATTATTGCAATAATACGCCCTATATCTCTTTTAATAAGGTTAGCCACAAAAAAACACAACGAATATTTGCTTATATTAAAAATATTGGTAAATTTGCATAACTATGAACGAAAGAGTACTGCGCGAACTGCCGCCGCTGCACGAAAAGGACTTCATGTACGTGGCTGACAGACGTAAGAAAGAATTTACCTATCCTATACACAAGCACGAAGTGTTTGAACTGAACTATGTAGAGAACGGAGAGGGAGTGGTGCGTATCGTCGGCGACAACACCCAGACGATAGGCAACAGCGACCTTGTGCTCATAACAAGCCCCGACCTTGAGCACGTATGGCTGCAAGGCGATTGCCACAGCGAGGAGATACGCGAGGTTACGATACAGTTCTTCTTCGACTTCGACAGCTCTGACAGTCTTTTCGGCCGCACACCATTGCTGCCTATCAAGCACTTGTTTGAGAAGGCACGCAATGGAGTGGCGTTTTCGAAGGAAGCAATAGACAAGGTCAGGCCGCTCATCGACACCCTTTCGTCAACCCAAGACAAGTTTTATTCGGTCATAAAGTTTATGACCATACTCTACGAGCTGTCGCTTGCCGGCGATACGCGCGAGCTTGCCACGTCGTCGTTTGCCAAGGTAGATGTCGACAGCGACAGCCGTCGCATACTCAAGGTGAAGGACTACATAAGCAATCATTTCACCGAAGATATCCGCCTTGCCGACCTTGCCGACCTCGTAGGCATGTCTGCCACATCGTTCAGCCGATTCTTCAAGCTTCGCACCAGCAAGACTCTCAGCGACTATGTGGTTGAGATGCGCCTTGGTGTGGCTGCCCGCAAGCTCGTCGACACCACCGACAGCATCAGCGAGATATGCTACGACTGCGGCTTCAACACACTCAGCAACTTCAACCGCCTGTTTCGCAAGCACAAGGGATGCAGTCCGAGAGAGTTTCGCGAGAAATACCTCAAGACCAAGATTATAGTTTAGGCTCGCAAGATTGTGTCATACGTTGGCAAGATAATGCCAATGCGATTGACCGTTTTTTGATAATTTTGCAGTCGAACTATAAAACTTAAAACAAAAAACAAATAATCAAACAAAGCTATGGGAAAATATCCTAAACGTATTTTTCTTCCGGCATTGGCACTGATGATGCTTTCGGGCGCTGCCAATGCCGAGAATATCAGCGTGTCTACACCCAAGACATCGCTCGTAGTGGACGCCACCAAGGGCGGAGCATTCAAATTCGTGTATTATGGCGACAAGCTGGCGGATGCCGACATAGCCACACTCCAGGCTGGCGGAACGGCTGGCAAGGACGCTTATCCGGTGTATGGCATGATAGGCGAATCGGCTGCTGCACTCTCGGTGCGCCATGCCGACGGCAACATGACTCTTGAGATGGATGTTGATAGCTACACCACTACAACCGAAAAGAACGCCAAAGTGCTCAAAGTGAAGCTCAAAGACCGCGTATATCCCTTCTACGTCACCGTGTGCTACCGTGCCTACAACGATGTGGACATTATCGAGATGTGGACCGAGATAAGCAACGGCGAGAAGTCTACCGTCACCCTCTCGCAGTTTGACTCAGCCTATCTGCCCATACGTCGTGGCAACGTATGGATGTCGCACTTCTACGGTGCTTGGGCCAACGAGGCACAGCTGTCGGAAGAGGAGCTGAAGCCCGGCACATTCGTCATTGAAAACCGCGACGGAACACGCAACGCCCACACATCACGCGGCGAAGTGATGTTCTCGCTCGACGGCAAGGGCAAGGAGAACACGGGCCGTGTGATAGGTGCCGCCATATGCTATTCGGGCAACTACAAGCTGCGTGCCGTGACCGACGAGTCGGAGTATCACCAGTTCTTTGCTGGCATCGACGAGTACAACTCGGAGTATCATCTCGCCAAGAACGAGACCTTCACCACTCCCGTCACAGCATTCTCGTACAGCAAGGAGGGACTGAGCGGAGTGAGCCGCAACTTCCACCGCTGGGGACGCCAGTATAAACTGATGAACGGCAACGTAGAGCGCAAGATTCTGCTCAACTCGTGGGAGGGCGTATACTTCGACATCAAGGAGCCGGAGATGGCGCAGATGATGGCTGACATAAAGTCGATGGGTGGCGAACTCTTCGTCATGGACGACGGATGGTTTGGCAATAAGTACAAGCGTAACATCGACAACTGTGCGCTGGGCGACTGGGTTGTAGACAAGGAGAAGCTGCCTCACGGCATTGAGGGACTCCTTGCCGAAGCCAAGAAGCTGGGCATAAAGTTCGGTATTTGGCTCGAGCCGGAGATGTCCAACACCAAGAGCGAACTCTTCGAGAAGCATCCCGAATGGGTTATAAAGGCTCCCCACCGCTACCTTAAGTGCGGACGTGGCGGCACGCAGGTAGTGCTCGACCTCGGCAACCCAAAGGTGCAGGACTTCGTGTTCTCCATCGTCGACGACATGATGACCAAGTATCCTGAGATTGACTACATCAAGTGGGACGCCAACATGAACATCTCTAACCACGGATCGCAGTATCTCACAGCCAACAACCAGAGCCACCTCTTCATCGAATATCACCGCGGCTTTGAGAAGGTGCTGCAGCGCATCCGCACCAAATATCCCAAACTGACCATACAGGATTGCGCATCGGGTGGCGGACGTGTCAACTGGGGCACACTGCCATACTTCGACGAGTTCTGGACCAGTGACAATACAGACGCCCTTCAGCGCGTATATATGCAGTGGGGAACCAGCTACTTCTTCCCTGCCATAGCCATGGCATCGCACATATCCAACGCCCCCAACCATCAGACAGCCCGCACCGTGCCCTTGAAGTATCGCACCGACGTGGCTATGAGCGGACGCCTCGGCATGGAGATACAGCCTAAGGTGCTGAGCGAAGCCGACAAGGACCAGTGTCGCAAGGCTATAGCCGACTATAAGCGCATCCGTCCTATCGTACAGTTCGGCGACCTTTATCGCCTGCAGTCGCCCTACGAGAAGAAGGGTGTGGCATCGCTCATGTACGTGACAGACGCTAAGGACAAGGCTGTGTTCTTCTGGTGGAAGACCGAGTCGTTCTGCAACCAGCACCTGCCACGTATTCCTATGGCTGGACTCGACCCGCAGAAGCGCTACCGCATCACCGAGCTCAACCGCATCGACAAGACTCCGCTCGCCTTTGAGGGCAAGACTTTCTCAGGCGAATATCTCATGCAGAACGGCCTGGAGATTCCTTACGGTCATAATGCAGACTGGGGCAAAGCCAACGAATGGGCAAGCCGAGTACTGCTGCTCGAAACAGCTGAGTAACAGAATTTTAACGATTGCAATTCAACATCAAAACACGTACCTTTAAAAAGGGCTCCTTTTGCACTCCAAAAGGGGCCCTTTTTCATTGCAAAACGAATCCTTTTGCCTTCCAAAACGAATCCTTTTGAAGGGCAAAAGGACTACATTTTTTTAAAGATTAATTATTAGTGTTTAATGTATTGTTTTTTTAGGGTTTTATGATTGTTTTTTTACTCTCTCGGTAGGAATTTATTGCAACTACGCGAGAAAACAAAAACGCCACCCCATTATTTCAAACAGAGTGGCTCACTATAAATGTTATATTAATATGGCTAAAGTTACATATTACAATATCGTATTTCGTTCATCACAACTTATCAGCGCGCTATGTGCTTCTTGCCGTTCATAATGTAGAGTCCGTGCTGCGGAACAGCGTTAAGCTTGCGTCCGTCAATCGAATAGATTGCATTATCGGTCTTGGCAGATGTAGTGATATGGCTGATGGCTGTTGCCACCTCACGCACAATCTGCACGCTGTTGATGGTGTAGTTCTTGCCCTGGATGTAGAGCTTATCGGCCTCGATGTCGGTAATCATCTGCGCTGTAAGTTTCAGGTCGAATACAGTCTTGCTGGCAGAGAGGTCTGTGCAATCGAGAATGTTGTGCCACTTGGAGCTGTTGGCGCAGAGCTGTATCTGTGCGTCGCCCTCAGTGGTGTAATTGATGCGCACAAAGTCACCTTCCTTTACACCAGCCTCGGCAAAGAGCGAACCTGCAACCTCTACAGTTGGGTCCCAGTAGTCTATTGTAGCAGGTGTATCGAGCAATGTGGCAACAACAGTTTTCTCAGCAGGCTGCGGAGCTTCAGATGTGAGTTCCACCTTGAGCAGATTGACATACTCGCCACCCTGCACACGTATACCGTGCGACTTGATAGCTTCGAGCGTTTCGGTTGTAATGGTATAACTGCCGGTTGGCTTAGAGCTTACGAGCAGCTCGGTCCAAGGATAGTTGGCAACAAGCTTGAATCCGCCTTTCTCTGTTGTTACAACGATGACGTCGCCAACCTGAGCATCCGCCAATTTAGTTCCTGCAATCTGCACGCCGTCGCTCCAGTCGAGCGCCTGCTTGCCTTCGAAGAGTACTGTTGTGGCTGCCGACATAAATACGCAGCACATGAAAAACATGATTGTAGAAGTAAAAAATCTTTTCATACTGTTTTAGTTTATTTAAGTTGAATAATAAGAATTGAAAAATGATAATTGATGATTGAAAGTTGAGAGTTATAATTACCATAGATAATTACAACCCTCAACTTTCAACCGATTATTTCTTAACGATACGTATGTTTCCTATACAGAAGTCGGCATTGTAGGCTGCCGAGGGCTGCATTGTGATTCGCAATGTCTGCCATGATCCGGCAGCGCTGATGCCCTTGGTTGCCATCGGAGCAAGCGGAAGGGTTACGGTCTGCCAGTTGCCGAAGGTATTAATGCCTGCGCCATCGGCAGGATTCCATGCGTAAGAGTCGCCCCAGTTGAAGCAGAACTTCAGGCCTGTAGCCTCTGTAAGCGGATGATCCTTGGTGTTGAGCACCTCAAACTTCAGTACATAGTCGTCGAGATTTGTCATGTCGCCAGCGTCAATCATATTGCAGCTGATGTCGTAGGTGTTCCACGCCCATGCTGCGAAGTTGCCAGTGAAGTGCAGATGCTTGTGTCCGAGAGCCGAAGAAGCTGTCGATGTGGCATCGTCGCCCTCAATTTCTACGTTCAGAGCACCGTCCTTGTTGATTGATACACCGTCGAAGTCGGCATACAGAAGGTTGCTTGTCGGGCGGAACGGCAGACTGACAGTCTGTGCCGA
>ULOJ01001175.1_pt1 | contig 10047 bp, 6 predicted proteins | sample 1952461 | NCBI WGS metagenome assembly ULOJ01 (sample SAMEA4835600, study PRJEB28245) | human gut metagenome | biome: gut microbiome; material: fecal sample | place: Denmark | collected 2008
TGAATGTTATGCCGAGATGCAGCTTATCTTATTGCAAAGATAATGCAAATCGAGAGCAGAATCATTAAGCTTGCTTGAATGTTATGCCGAGATGCAGCTTATCTTATGCAAAGATAATGCAAATTGGCATAACTACAAAATAAAAATTTGCCAACGGAGCCATTATTTTTCGTCCTTGCCTTTTAAAATGACGTTTTTCAGTCAATTTGCTTTGTTACATCACGTTTTGCGTAACATTATTTATGACTTTTTTATCAATCGCAATACCATAAACCATAGTCGCCCCGTAGTCCGTAACATTGACATGAGCGACACTTATTATCCCGAATCGCCCGATTAATATTTGTCAGCTCTCCAGTCCGGTCGCCTTTTTATGTCCAGATATTCGCGTCATAAAAATAGTCTCGAAAAATCGTAAGCATTTCTATTGTTTTATGTTTTAAATTGAAAGATTGTGTCTTTGTATGTGGTTTCTTGTTAAGCAAGTTCAATGCATTTACTTCTAAACTGTTAACGGCTGAGTTTTGCCTCGTAACTCGGCCACTTTTGCATCAAAAGTCATAGGTTTTTTATGCGTAAGTCATAGGTTTGTTTTTGGGAAATAATAAGGTGGATAGTTCAGAAGACGGAGAAACACAGCTTGAGGTCAGAATAGACCAAGAGACGGTATGGCTGAATGCCTATCAGATAGCCGAACTGTTTGGGCGCGATTCAAAAACAATCCGTAAGCATATAGCCAATGCCATAAAAAAAGAAGAACTAGCTGGCGAAGTGGTTGTCGAAAATTTTGCGACAACCACAGAACATGGTGCGATAAAAGGTAAAAGCCAGACACATGATGTACGTTTCTATAACCTTGATGTCATCATCTCTGTCGGTTATCGGGTCAAATCAAAAAAAAGTGTGGACTTTCACCGATGGGCAAACAAGGTGCTGAAAGAATATTTAATTAAAGGTTATGCCGTTAATAAAGCTCTGACAGAACAACGCTATACGGAGTTGAAGCAGCTTGTTACCTTATTGGGCAGAGTATAGCTGCAACACTCTTCTTATGGTTTATGGCAGGTAACGGCATTCTCTATAATCCTGACTGCACGAAGCGCCTTGCCGACAACACTCTTGTTGCCCTTACGCTGATGATAGCCGAGAGCCGTACAGAAGAAAAAGGATGTGATGGTGGAAATAGTTGTAAACCTGATTAACAAGAACAATTATGAGTAAGACAAACTACAAACGTTTAGGCGGATTATATCCGCGAAGTGGAGAATAAGAACAACACGCATTTTTTGCGTATTGATAGAGTGAAACCGCCTTTTATTCTTTAGATGTCATCATCTCAAAATGTTTTCGCGTGAAAAGCCGGCACGTTACGCAAATTCCGCATTTTAAAAACAAGGTGTTGACAAAGATAATATTTCGTGTCGCAATGAACAATAGAATAACAATAAAAATCGAGCTGTCCGTATTTGTCGGATAGCTTAAAGAATGAAATAAATGCAGAATAGGATAAAAGCTTTCTGTTGCTTGTACGCTATTATGTTTGTTGGCTAAATATAAACATCGGCTTATTTTGTGGAAATGGTATTTATGAATATTTCCTATTTTTTGTTTTGTGTAAAATAAAATATGGGTTATATGATTTTGTCTAAAAAAATAATGCTAACTTTGCAGTTAAGCATAATATTTGCATAAGTTGTAAATATTTGCTTGTAACATTAACTTTTGACGCATCTTGATAAAGACAAATAATATGAATTATGGTATTACTGACTTTCAGGCAACATATTTAGCCAACGTTTTAACAAGAAGAATGCCGGCTAATGATTTAGATAAGTTCACAGCTTCTCTTCAAGATGCTCAAGTTGATTTAACGCCTCATCAGGTAGAAGCCGCATTGTTCGCATTTAAATCACCTTTGTCTAAAGGGGCTGTTCTTGCCGATGAAGTCGGTTTGGGAAAGACTATTGAGGCCGGTATAATATTGTCTCAGCATTGGTCTGAACATAAAAGGAGATTGCTGGTGATATGTCCTGCCAACTTACGCAAACAGTGGTCGAGTGAATTGCTGGAGAAGTTTTTTCTTCCATCTGTCATCATGGAGTCAAAATCATTTAATGCTTCAATCGAGCAGGGACATTTAAATCCGTTTGAAACAGACAAGATTGTTATTTGCTCTTTTCAATTTGCTAAATCAAAGTCATCATACATCAAATTGACAGCCTGGGATTTAGTGATAGTTGATGAGGCACATCGATTGCGTAATGTATACAAGCCACAAAATGTAACGGCTAATACAATAAAGTCGGCAATTTCTTCACGTAAAAAAATATTGATGACGGCAACTCCATTGCAGAATTCAATACTTGAACTTTATGGACTTGTTTCTGTTATTGACGATTATGTATTTGGAGACTTGAGAAGTTTTAAAAGCCGGTACGGGCATGATTTGTCTGAAGAGGATTACATGGATTTAAGACGTAGGCTCCAGCCTGTCTGTAAACGTACTTTAAGGCGTCAGGTTCTTGAATATATAAGATACACAAGAAGAATAGCGATTGTAGAGGAGTTCTTCCCAACAACAGACGAGCAGAAACTCTATGACATGGTGTCTGATTATTTGGCAAGACCAAGATTATATGCTCTTCCCAATAGTCAAAGACAGCTTATGACATTAATTCTGCGAAAGTTGTTGGCATCTTCTACCTATGCCATATATGGCACGTTCTGTTCGCTGATAAACAGATTGAAACATCTTTTGTCGCAGAATGGTGTTTATTCTGATGATGACGATATTATTGCCGATTATGAGCACGACAATGATAAATGGGTTGATGACGATGAAGCCGAAGACAACGATGTGCAGGAGTTGCATCCTGACGATATAGAGAAGATAAAGAGTGAGATAAAGGAGCTTGAAACATTTAAAGATCTTGCAGGTAATATCAAGAAAAACAGCAAGGCCGAGCATTTGTTTGTGGCATTGGATAAAGGTTTTGAACAATTAAGAAATTTGGGTGCTGCCCAAAAGGCTCTTATTTTCACGGAATCTAAAAGAACGCAAGATTTTCTTTATGAATTGCTTGAAAGTCATGGCTATAAAGGCAAGGTGGTGAGGTTTAATGGTACAAATTCAGACCATGAGTCAACTCAAATATATAAAGAATGGATAAAGACTTACAATGGAACGGCAAAAGTAACCGGTTCACCTACAGCAGACCGGCGTGCCGCCATTGTTGACTATTTCCGTAACGAAGCAACAATCATGATTGCTACCGAAGCTGCAGCCGAAGGCATAAACCTTCAGTTTTGTTCGCTTGTTGTTAATTATGATATGCCGTGGAATCCTCAGCGTATAGAGCAGCGCATAGGGCGTTGTCACAGATATGGTCAGAAGTTTGATGTAGTTGTTATTAATTTCCTGAATAAAGGAAATGCAGCCGATGTGCGTGTATATGAATTGCTTGACAGAAAGTTCCAACTATTTAACGGAGTATTTGGTGCCAGCGATGAAGTGTTGGGCAGCATAGGTAGTGGTATTGACTTTGAGAAAAGAATAGCACAAATATATAACGAATGCAGAACAACTGACGAAATAGAACAGGCTTTTGACGCTTTGCAGGATGAACTCAAGGAGCAAATATCTGAAAAGATGCTCAAGGCACGTACAGCCCTGCTTGAGAATTTTGATGAATCCGTGAAAGAAAAGCTAAGAGATAATCTTGCTAAAAGCAGGATGAATCTCGATAGATTTGAGAAACGCCTTTGGCTGCTCACAAGGCATGCTTTGAATGGAAAGGCCGAATTTGACGAGCATAATTTTGCCTTTAAACTTTTTGATGACGGCAAAGTTTATTCGTTGTTGAAGAATAACAAGTCAGGGGATAGATACCCTTACCGTATAGGCAGCAGTTTGGCTAAAAGTATTGTCACAAAATACAGTGCTTTGCCAAGCAGATGCTCTTGTGTGGAGTTTGATTATACTCAGACAGAAGGACGTACAAAGTTGCTTGAAGATCTTGTCGGACACGAAGGAGTTATGAGTGTTGAGAAAATCTCGATTGACTCTTTTGAGCATGAAGACCATATTGTCGTTGCTTGCATGACAGATGAAGGTCAATGGGTTTATCCGGAAATAGCGGAGCGTATGTTGGAACTGCCTGGCGAAGAGCTTGATCATGTAGATATAGCCGACGATATGATGGCGCGGCTTGACGATAAAACAGCAGAAATGAATGATGACATACTTTCTGCTTCATCGGAACGTAACAATAAATTTTTCGATGAAGAGATAGAAAAGTTGGATTGCTGGGCTGACGACATGAAACTTGCCTTAGAGCGTGAAATTACTGATCTGGACCAGGAAATAAAACTAAAAAAATCGGAGGCAAAAAAGATAAACCGTCTTGAGGATAAGGTTAAGGCTCAAAGAATCATCAAGGATTTAGAAAGAAAACGTATCGAAAAAAGACAGAATCTTTTTGTGGCTCAAGATGAAGTCGAAAATAAAAAGGAACAGCTTTTGAATAAAACAGAACAAATGTTGAAACAGAAAGTAAGCAAAGAAAATTTATTCACAATAAAGTGGAGGGTGTTATAATGGACGATAAACTAACTATAGAAGCTAGAGGGTTGGGTATGGAATATTACAATCACAAAATCTTTGAGCTACTTGATGACTTGTATTGTTTCTATGAATTTATCGCAGAAAATTGTTCTAACACACCAGATGGATTAATTATAACAGGAAAGTTTTCTGTTGGTTATCATATTTACTCGTCAATACAAGGAACGCTGGAATCAATAAAAATTCTAACATATGCAGGAAGATTAAATGACGTATTTGCGTTGAGCAGAAAATATGATGATGCAATTTTAACTGCTTTATATGTTTTGATACTAATTAATCAGGATGAAAATAAAGTATTCAAAACAGAGGAGGATTTATGTTCTATATTTAAAAATAGTGAAGTTAGGGATTGGAGTAATAAAGTTAGACCGTTATATTGGAAATGTGCTAAGCCAAAAGCTGAGATAAAAAAGGTAGACAAAAAATTGTGGAATTTACTTAGATTACAATCCTATGATTTTACTTCGTCTAACAATGAGAAAAATCAAAGACAAAAATGTAATGATAATGTTCATTATAATTCGTTGTTGGTATTTTCTGATAATGATTATGAGGCATTAAAGCTAAATAATAAGGGATTAATATTGCTCGATCAATTATATGATGTACTAATGCAGTCATTTGCTATGCACTTTTCATATTTATATCTTATGAAACCCTACATTTATAGTTCAATTGATTATATTAATTGCTTGGAAGAAGGAATTCAACCTGAAAGTGGTTCAGAATATTGGGTTGCACCAATAGTTCAAGATGTATTTGACAAATACATAAAAACTAAATATAAAGAAGTATCTGATTATCTTATAAAAATGAAATTAATGGAATTGAAATAATTATGGCACAGAATAATAAAAATAAACTTGAATTAACTTGGATTGGCAAATATGATAAGCATGATCCTTTGGAGCCTCGAATACTTATTGAAAATAAAGAATATTCATATGGGCATCCTGAAACGGGAGTATTGCCCAATGGTAAACCATGGAATGGCAATATGTTGATTCATGGCGATAATCTGCTTGCACTTAAAGCTTTGGAACAAGATTTCGCAGGACAGATAAAGTGTATTTATATAGACCCACCATATAATACAGGTAGTGCTTTTGAACAATATGATGATGGCTTGGAACACTCAATTTGGCTTTCATTAATGCGTGATAGATTGGAAGTTATTTATAATTTGCTGTCTAAAGATGGTTCTCTATGGATTTCTTTAGACGATACAGAACAGGCATATTGTAAAGTCTTATGTGATGAAATATTTGGTCGCAATAATTTTGTTGCTAATGTGATTTGGGAAAAGAAATTTTCACCATCAAATGATGCTAAATGGCTTTCTGATAGTCATGATTTTATTTTAGTCTATGCAAAGACAAAAGAGAGTTGGCGGCCGAATCTTTTACCACGCACAGAAGAGATGAATCGTAGATATAAAAATGTTGACAATGATCCTAGGGGTGCATGGACTTCTGGTGATTGCTCTGTAAAAACGTATTCTGCGTCATGTGATTATCCAATAATGACACCAAGTGGAAGGATTGTTAATCCTCCAGCGGGATATTGTTGGAGATTTTCAAAGGAGAAATTTAATGAATTGAGAAATGATAACAGAATATGGTTTGGCCCTGATGGTTGTAATGTTCCGCGAGTAAAGCGTTTCCTTTCGGATGTAAAACAGGGTATAACTCCTATGACAATATGGAAGTATACAGAAGTCGGACATAATCAGGATGCTAAAAAAGAAGTAAAAGTTTTTAATTCCCAATCAGTATTTGCAACTCCGAAACCCGAACGCTTAATAGAACGGGTCTTGATATTAGGAAGTAATCCTGGAGACATCGTTCTTGACAGTTTCTTAGGCTCAGGAACAACTGCTGCCGTAGCCCAGAAGATGGGTAGAAGGTATATTGGTATAGAGTTAGGAAATCATGCCTATACACATTGTGTACCACGTCTGAAAATGGTTACAGACGGAACCGATCAAGGCGGTATAACCAAAGCGCAGAATTGGGAAGGAGGAAGCGGATTTAAATTTTATGAACTTGCCCCAAGCCTGCTGAAAGAAGATAAGTTTGGAAATTTGGTTATCAATAAGGAATATAATGCCGATATGCTTGCTGCAGCCATGGCAAAGCAAGAGGGCTATACATATCAGCCAAGCCAGGAAGTATATTGGAAACAAGGTTTTGGTTCAGAGACAGACTATATATATACCACAACACAATTCATGACGGTTGAAGCTTTGTCGGCTATTCATGAAACAATGGCAGAAGACGAAACCTTACTTATCTGTTGTACGTCATTCCAGCGTGAGTGCAAACAGGCTTTCAATAATATCTCAATAAAGAAGATACCTCAAATGCTTTTAGGCCGCTGCGAGTTCGATAAGGACGATTATTCGCTCCACATAATAAGTGCGCCTGAAGTTGAAAGCGACGAGGACGCAGAAGAGATGGAATAAGAAATATCAAACATATTAAATTTGGCAATTATGAACTATTATATAAAGAAAATTCATATAAATAATTTGTTTCATTTAAGAAACATAGATATTCCTATCTCTAATGAGAAGGCTCCGCATCTGATAATCACAGGTAAGAATGGTAGTGGTAAAACTGTGTTGCTGAATGCTATTGCTGATTTTTTAGATAATATTAAGGACGATACAACTTTGTCATTTACAAAGATTAGAGAAAAATATGATCATGCAAAAGCAAAGCTTAATTATACTTTGAAAGATTCTGCTGAATTAATGAGAATAAAGCATTCTGTCGATATGTATGATCGTCAGATAACAAAAATGTTCGGAAAAATTAATTTAGACTTTTTTAATGTTGCGGCATTAATAGATGATTATCAAGAGGGTGATTTTATAATAGCGTTTTACGAAGCTGCGAGAAAGGTAAAAATGTTTGAGCCTAAAAACCCAACAAAGCCTGTATTAGATAATCATGCCTCTATTAGAAATACCTCAACCAATCAATTCTTGAATTTTTTATCTGATTTGAAGATACAGGAAGCTTTAGCACGTAATGAAAATCAGATAAAAGATGCTGATGAAATCAATAAATGGTTTGTTGATTTTATAGGAATACTTCACCAAATATTTCAAGATGATGATTTACATTTAAAATTTAACTATAAGGATTACAGCTTCCGTATATTGTCCCATGGAAAGGAATTCAAATTTACGGAGCTGTCAGACGGCTATGCAGCAATATTGGATATTGTTGTTGATTTAATATTAAAGATGCAATCTAAAAACAGTCTGACAAGAGCATACAAAAAGAAAGGTATTGTATTGATAGATGAAGTGGAGACACATTTGCATTTGGAGATGCAGAAAATGATTATGCCAATTTTGACAAAAGTATTTCCGAACATACAATTTATTGTTACCACACATTCTCCTTTCGTGTTAAATTCTTTAGAAAATGCAGTAGCTTACGATTTGGAGCATCAAGAAGTTATAAGTGATTTGCCACAATACTCTTATGAAGCTTTGGCAGAAGGGTATTTTGGCGTATCTTCTGAATCAAGTTACATGAAAATGCAATTGGAAAAATTGGCAAATCTATTGCAGAAGGGCAAATTAACTGATTCTGATAAGTATGAAATAAGGCTGCTCATTGCAGATTTGGATAAAGTTCCAGAGTCTGTTTCGCCCAACATAGTTGGAGATTATTTTGCTATTAAAACAAAGTATGCGTCGGTTATTAAATCTGTGTTGGCATGATAAGGGAAAAGAAAAGCGAAGAAGTCCCATTATCTTTGTCTGCTACAGCAAGATATGATGGTGAGGACGTGAAAAAACAATTGTTGGAAGACCAACATGAAAAATGCTATATTTGTGAACGAAAGTTAGGTACTGATTTTCAGATTGACCATTTTAAAAGTCAGGAAAATTATAGTAATCTTCGCCAGGATTGGAGAAACTTATTTTTGGCCTGTGGATATTGTAATGGGAAGAAGTCTGATAGGTTTGATAATAATATATCTCCTTTAGATGTAAATGTAGAGGATGAAATAGAGCAACGTATAGATTTCAATCATAATAAAGCATCTTTTAGGGCTGTAATTGATGATGAACAACACCGTAACACGGTAGAAATGCTATGTAGATTTTATAATGGTAAACAAAATAAACGCCTTATAAAAGAAGAACGTTTCTTTGATGAAGCTAAACAAGAAATGATTAGTTTCTTGAGAAAGGTTTATAATTATCAGATGGATTCTACACGTGAAAATAGGGATATCGTTGCAGAAGAACTTTCTGTGGAAAAAGAAATGTTGGGATTTAAGTATTGGACTATTATTGATTGTCATCTGGAAAATGAGTTCAGAAATGAAATAATATGGAATAAGGTATGAACAATAAGATAACAAATAATATAAAACAAAGGCTCTCATTGCGTAAGCCATTGGCTGACGCTTTGGATGTAGTTGCGCGTTTGGTGGGACAGCTTGATATAAATAACCGTCCTTCAGGTGACGCATATTCAGATTATCTGAAAGAGCAGCTTCAAAGAGTGCAATATGTTTGTCCGCAATGTAAAGATTTTGAACGTAACTTTCCTTCTTTTGCATTCTCGATAGCAACAGGCATTGGCAAGACTCGGCTTATGGGAGCCTGCATGGCTTATCTGTATCTTGCTAAGGGAATAAAACATTTTATGGTGCTGGCGCCTAATCTTACGTTGTATGAAAAGCTGATGAAAGATTTCGGCGACCCTTCATACGAAAAGTATGTATTTAAAGGCATATCTGAGTTTGTGCATAATGAGCCATATATAATAACCGGAGACAATTATAATATGGCAAGAAGCCTGTTCTCGGAAAACCAGATACAGATAAACATATTCAATATATCAAAGTTCAATAAAGACAGTAAGGTAGGTAAAAAAGGTGCGCCAAAGATGAGACGGTTGTCTGAATATTTAGGACAGTCGTATTTTGATTATCTTGCATCATTGGATGATCTCGTTATACTGATGGACGAGGCTCACAGATATCATGCTGACGCATCGAAAAAAGCAATAAACGAACTGAAGCCTATTCTTGGTCTTGAGATGACTGCCACGCCAATAGATGAAAAGAATAAGCCTTTTAAGAATATCGTCTATGAATATAATCTGGCACAGGCATTGGCAGACGGGAAATATGTAAAAATACCTACTGTGGCAAAGCGCAGGAACTTTGAACGGAAAGGAATGTCTGATGATGAGCTTGACAAACTGAAAATAGAAGATGCAATAAGCATTCATGAGCATACAAAACTGCATCTTGAGATGTATGCAAAGAATAATAATCTGCCGGTGGTTAAGCCTTTTATTCTTATAGTTTGCAAGAGCATACAGCATGCAACAGATACATATAATCTGATTAAGAACGAAATGTTTGACGGCCGTTATGCTGAT
>ULOJ01001856.1_pt1 | contig 9967 bp, 7 predicted proteins | sample 1952461 | NCBI WGS metagenome assembly ULOJ01 (sample SAMEA4835600, study PRJEB28245) | human gut metagenome | biome: gut microbiome; material: fecal sample | place: Denmark | collected 2008
TCTTAAAATTCCGCAACACTGTAGCGGATTTTTCCTGTACATTCAATTTCCGTGACACTGTTGCGGAATTTGAATATACAACAAATAGCTTCCGACATTTTTCCAAAATATCAGCAGACCATCCTTCTCCAAAACGACCTGTTAGCTTTTTAGACAAGTCCTTAATAACTTGCTTACCATATTGAGCACGAACATTTCCCTTTTGTTCGTACTCTACAATATATTTACCAATATAATACTTGGTATAGACCTCAGCAGTATTGACTGAAGTCTTCACGTAAGACCTTGCCTGTTCTATAAGACCAGACACCTTGTTAAATAGGTCTTCAATATTATCCGAAGTCTTTGTTATTTCGTTTGCCATAATTAATTTCATTGTTATCTGAATTTGTGGGACAATGTCCCGCAAATTCAGATTTCAAACAAGTGAGACAGAGTCTCACCTTTTATATAGATTTGGTACGCATGCATACCAAATCTTATTATTCAATATTCACCTCAATCCCCAAGATACGCTGTATCTCAGCCAATGTCTTATCTATCTCATGATCAAGAGCCTTGCGCTTCTTGAAATAGTCGGCAAGCAGTTCGGCAGGAGGCAAGATTTCTTCATCCTCTTTCGGGAACTTGCACAAGTCGAAGTTGCAATCGGTGGCGATAAGGTCTTCAACCGAATAGCAACGAGATTTCTCGTCACCATCAGCAATAATAATCTCCTTACGGTCGTTCCACCACTCACGGATTGGGTCGCAATGTTCCGACTTCATGGACTTTGTCTTGGAGAAATGCTTGTACCCCTCTGGCATATCCAAACGATAGAACCACGTTTCCTTTGTAGAATAACCTTCTGGAGCGCCCTCCGCACTGGTATTGTCGAAGAACAAAATGTTCGTGGCAATGGAAGTGTAGGGCGCAAAGATGCTACCTGGCAAACGGATAATGGTATGCAAGTTGAAATCTCTGAGCAGTTTGGTCTTGATGGCTATCTTTGTGTTGTCCGCACCAAACAGGAAACCGTCTGGAACAATGACCGCTGCACGACCTTCTTATTCAAACGATACATGATGAGTACCATAAATAGGTCGGCAGTCTCGCTACTGCGCATATCAGAAGGGAAATGTGACTTGACATCAGCCTTCTCATTACCTCCGTATGGTGGATTCATTAACACAACATCAAACTTGTCGCTGTCTGTATAGTTGAGTACATCTTTTGTAAGCGAGTTGTCGTGATATACCAATGGCGTGTCAATACCATGCAGCAACAGGTTTGTCACACATAGCATATATGGGAATTGTTTCTTTTCTATGCCAAATACAGACTGATTGTACTCTTTGCGGTCTTCAGCAGTCTTTACCTTCTTGTCCAATTCACCCAGCCAACTTGTGATGAAACCTCCTGTACCACAAGCGAAGTCTGCCATTTTCTCACCAATCTGCGGATTGACTATCTCTGCCATAAATTCTGTCAAGGCTCTTGGAGTGTAGAACTCACCAGACGAACCTGCCGACTGCATTTCTTTAAGTATAGTTTCGTATATCTCACCGAAAGCATGACTCTCTTCATAGTCACCAAGGTTCAGTCCGTCAATCACATTCAGCACTTGACGGAGCTGAACACCATCCTTCATATATTGGTTGGCATCCTCAAAGGTGGTCTTTACAATAGCTTGACGAATTGGCGTATCAGGTGTTACCTCTATATTCTTGAGCTTCACAAACAAGGTGTTATTGACAAACGAAAGCAGCTCATCACCAGTCAAGGCATTGCCACTTCCATCGTCATGCGCCCAGTTGCGCCAACGGCATTCTTCTGGAATGATAGACTTGTAATCATCATCTTCCAGTTCCCAGTCATTCTCTTTCTCGTCATATACCTTCAGAAACAGCATCCAAGCCATTTGTTCTATGCGTTGCGCATCACCATTTATACCGGCATCATTGCGCATTATATTGCATACTCGTTTTACGAAATTTGATAAACTCATATTTTGCTTTTACTTTATGCTATACTATATATGTTTTGCTCCAGTTCCTTCACGGCGTCAAGATAGCCTTGCTTTCCACCAAAAAATTTCACAATGTTTGCCTTGGAGCCAAGTTTGCGGAAAGGGTCATTTTCAAGAACAGTAAAGCTTTCCAATCCTGACACACCTTCCTTGGTGTACTTGTCCAACAAGGCTTCAAGTACAAGCCGTGCCTTTTCGCCATATTTGCTGAAAATATCGCGTTTCTTCACTTGTTCGGCACGTTCATGCCGTGTAAGCGTCTTTTTGCCATAGGCTATGTGGCAGATGAAATCGAAATCATCAACATCGTCCATGTCTTGGTCGTGCTTCAATGCAGCAAGGTCAATACCACTTTCTTTGAGCATTTCGGCAATGTCTGACTTTTTCTTGGTCTCTTGCCACTTGGAAGTGAACGTGTCAATCGTAGCGTATGTGTCTATGATACTTTTCTTTGTATAGTCGGTAATGCTCTCCGTGCGAAGCAACTTACCATTTGTGTCATAGACAGAAACGACCTTGTTAATAACCATCACTTGACAACCATCCTTGGCAACAATCGGTTTCGGTCGTGGTTCGGGGTCTGGCTCTTTCATGCCTTTAGGTTCGTCGTCTTCATTTGGAAATACATACTGTTTTGGCTCTTTATGTTTGGATTGATAGTTAGGATCTATTTCTATCGGTCCATCCCAATCTGGGTCAGCGAACAATCGTGTAACATTGCGGAAGTCCATAACGGTGAAATATGTCTTTCCTTCTTTTTCACGTAGACGCGTGCCACGACCGATAATCTGCTTAAACTCTGTCATAGAGCCGATTTGTTGGTCAAGCACAATCAGTTTTGTCATTTTGCAATCAACACCAGTTGAAAGCAACTTACTTGTAGTTGCTATGACTGGATATTTCTCAGCAACAGAAATAAAATAGTCCAACTTGCCTTTTCCGTATTCGTCACTACCTGTTATACGAACCACATAATCAGGATTTTTCTTGCACATATCAGCATTGGCGTTAGCCAAAGCCATGCGCATACGTTCCGCAAGAGTCTCATCAGCACAGAACACAATGGTTTTAGCCATGCGGTCTGTGCTTTTCAGATAATTGGTTATTTCTTGCGCAACTTCCCTAATGCGATCTTCAATAACAATGTTATAGTCGTAGTCGCTATTGTTATAGATGCGGTCTTCTATCTCGTTGCCGTATATATCCTTTTGTCCCTTTGTCGGTCTCCACTCATCGCCAATGTTGGTTGTGATGTTGATAACCTTGAAAGGAGCAAGGAAACCTTCCTCAATTCCGTTTTTAAGACTGTAAGTATAGACTGGTTCACCAAAGTAGCCAATACTTGACTGATATTTTGTTTCTTTAGGTGTGGCAGTCATACCTATATGAGTAGCCGAAGAAAAGTATTCCAATATGTTTCGCCAGTTGCTATCATCCTTTGCGCTACCTCTATGACACTCATCAACGATAACAAGGTCAAAATAGTCTGGATTAGGAAACAACTCCTTATAGTTTTTGGCATCATTCTGTCCAATCAACTGTTGATAGAGTGCAAAGAACACTTGATAAGAACCTAATTCTTCCAAGTGGTTCTTATCTTTTGAAAAGTCTATCTTGTGTGTTACCTTCTCCAACGGTTTGAAGTCCTGCTGTATTGATTGGTCAACCAGTATGTTTCGGTCTGCAAGATACAACACTTTCTTTTTTAATCCGCTTTTAAGCAAACGCCATACAATCTGAAAGGCTGTATATGTCTTGCCCGTACCAGTTGCCATGACAAGGAGCACACGGTTTTGTCCTTTGGCAATGGCACCAACTGTGCGGTTTACTGCATTGCGCTGATAATATCGTGGCGGAAAAATGTTCTGACCTGTGCAGAAAGGCTGCTCAATAACAGACAACTCTTGCTCATTAAGCCCACTGCCATCGTTAGCCTCTCTTTTGTATCTTTCGATAAGTTCCTCCTTTGTTGGAAATTCATCTATAGCGAAGGTGCGTTCCTTACCTGTCAAAAAATCATGTTCGGCAAAACCTTCACCGTTTGAATTGTATGCAAACATCACATCAAGCATTTGGGCATAGGTCATGGCTTGTTGCAATCCATGAGAAACAGAATGATTGGCATCCTTTGCTTCTACAATAGCAATGGGTGTTGCCTTATTTGCATAAAGTACATAGTCGGCAAACTTAGGTTTCTCTCTATGCACAAGATTACCATGAAGGCTAATTTTACCATCAGTAAATTTAACCTTCTGTTCCATGAATATACTATCCTTTGACATCCCTTGCTTGTGATGGCTTCGTTGATATAACGGAACTTTACATCCTCTTCTGTTAATTCTTTGCTTATGCCCATATTCAAATAATATTTTATTATCAGAAGTTATACAACATACTTGCTAATGCCGTAAACCAAGAATTTTGCTACAAATATACATTAAATATTGCTATAATCGTTAAATCATTACCTCTATTGAGGTGAAAAACTCATTATTCGATCATTTTTAGCTATTCGGCATATTTTAGCATAATTTTATCTAAAAAAAAACAGGAAATACAAGAGTGGGATTCTACATCAATCCACAATTGTATTTCCTGCTTTTATATCAGTTGCGCCCTACTCTACTATCCCTTCAACTTGATAGTAAGCTTTTCGAGCATATCCTTTGTCATCGAGTCGAGGTCGTATACCGGGCACCAGTCCCACTCCTCACGAGCACATGAGTCGTCCATACGGTCAGGCCAGCTCTCAGCAATGCTCTGCTTCAATGGGTCGACATTGTACTCCATCTCAAACTCCGGCTTATACTTCTTGATTGCCTGGAACACAGTCTCCGGTCCGAAGCTCAAAGAAGCGATATTGAATGCGTTGCGGTGTACAAGACGTGTCGGATCAGCCTCCATAAGGTCGATAGCAGCCTTAAGAGTATCGGGCATGTAAATCATATCCATCAGTGTACCTTCCTTGATTGGGCAAACGAACTTCTCGCCACGAACTGCTGAATAATAAATATCAACAGCATAGTCGGTAGTACCGCCACCCGGAGGTGTAACGTACGAGATAACGCCAGGGAAACGTACGGCACGTGTATCAACACCATACTTATTAAAGTAGTAGTCGCTCAGAAGCTCTGTGGTAACTTTTGACACACCGTATATAGTACGTGGACGCTGGATTGTATCCTGCGGAGTCATCATCTTAGGTGTCGACGTACCGAACGAACCGATTGAACTCGGAGTGAATACAGCACAGTTATGCTCACGTGCAATTTCGAGAATGTTCCACAAACCATCGATGCCAATCTTCCATGCCAGACGTGGCTTAGACTCTGCTACAACAGAAAGCAGAGCGGCAAGATTGTAGATGGTGTCAATGTTGTACTTGCTTACAACATCCGAAATCATCTGTGGGTTTGTTACATCACATTCAGCCATAGGACCTGATTCGGCCAATTCGCCAGTAGGCTCAGCACCCTTAATGTAACCTGCCACAACATTACTGTTTCCGTAGATTGAACGTAATTTTTTTGTCAGTTCAGAACCTATCTGTCCTGTAGAACCGATAACCAAAATGTTCTTCATAATAGTTTTTATAATTTTTGAAGTTTGTTTTTATTGTTATAATTTTCTACTACTTACAATACATCCGTCACTTGTGGATTTAGGTGTTATTTGCGATGCAAAATAACAAAAAAAAAATGATATAAAAATCATATTTCCAAGAAATTTGTTTTTGATACATTTTTCATAAAAAATAACACACAAATTACCCTCTATGTAAAAAATAATGAGTTATTTTGCAGCTTTAAACGGGAAGCATTCCCCTGTGAGCCATAAGCACACTAAAAACCTTCTCATTAGGTTTCTAACATAACCAGATATAATAACATTTAAAAACTGACAAATCATGTACGGAAAAATCAAAGATCATCTCTGCACAGCACTGGAAAATCTCAAACAGGCAGGTCTCTACAAAGAGGAGCGTATTATCGAAAGCCCACAGCAGGCCGCCATTCAGGTGAAAGGCAAAGAGGTGCTCAACTTCTGCGCCAACAACTATCTTGGCTTGTCTAACCATCCACGCCTTATCGAGGGTGCCAAGAACATGATGGACCGCCGCGGTTTCGGTATGTCTTCTGTTCGTTTCATCTGCGGAACACAGGATATTCACAAAGAGTTGGAGGCTGCAATTTCTGACTATTTCCAGACAGAAGACACAATCTTGTATGCTGCATGCTTCGACGCTAACGGTGGCTTGTTCGGCTCATTCCTTACCGACGAGGATGCCATCATCTCTGATGCACTCAACCACGCTTCTATCATTGACGGTGTACGTCTTTGCAAGGCTAAGCGCTATCGTTACGCCAATGCCAATATGGAAGAGCTCGAGAAGTGTCTGCAGGAAGCACAAGCACAGCGTTTCCGTATTATCTGCACCGATGGTGTATTCTCAATGGACGGCAACGTAGCTCCTATGGAGCAGATTTGCGACCTCGCCGAGAAGTACGACGCACTCGTAATGGTTGACGAGAGCCACTCTGCAGGTGTTGTAGGCGCTACCGGTCATGGCGTTAGCGAACTCTGCAAGACCTATGGTCGTGTTGACATCTACACTGGTACACTCGGCAAGGCATTCGGCGGTGCTCTCGGAGGCTTCACTACCGGCCGCAAGAAAATTATCGACATGCTGCGTCAGAGCAGCCGTCCATACCTGTTCTCTAACTCATTGGCTCCTTCTATCATCGGTGCAAGTCTCGAGGTATTCAAGATGCTCAAGGAGGATAATTCAATCCACGATCGTCTGGTAGAGAACGTCAACTACTTCCGCGACAAGATGATGGCTGCCGGCTTCGACATCAAGCCTACTCAGAGTGCCATCTGCGCCGTTATGCTCTACGACGCTCCTCTGTCACAGCGCTACGCCAACCTTCTGCTTGAGGAAGGCATCTACGTTACTGGTTTCTACTATCCGGTTGTTCCGAAGGGCGAGGCACGTATCCGCGTTCAGCTCTCAGCAGGCCACACACGCGAGCAGCTCGACAAGGCTATCGCAGCATTCATCAAGGTAGGCAAGGAACTTGGCGTAATCAAGTAAACATCAGCCTAAGCTCTGAAAATAATTAACGGGAATATCAGCATCTTGATTGCTGATATTCCCGTTCTTCATTATATCCTATCATCTCAGCTTATATCGGTCATAAGCCAGATGAAACATTAGCATCCTTAGTCGCGGCGGAAAATATCACGTGTATACACCTTATCCTCTACATCCTTCAGGCAATCGTCAAAGCGGTTGGCAATGATAGCCTTGCTTTTTGCCTTGAAGTCGTCAAGATTGTTCACCACCTTACTTCCGAAGAATGTAGTTCCGTCTTCAAGCGTAGGCTCGTAGATTATCACTTCAGCTCCCTTAGCCTTGATACGTTTCATAATGCCTTGAATTGCCGACTGGCGGAAATTGTCCGAGTTCGACTTCATTGTCAATCGAAACACACCTATCACACAAGTATGCTCCTTGCTTGCATCGAAGCTGTTATCTTCGGCATAACTATAGTAGCCAGCCTTTTTAAGCACAGCATCAGCAATATAGTCCTTACGTGTACGGTTGCTCTCAACTATAGCTTCAATAAGGTTTTCAGGCACGTCCTGATAGTTGGCAAGAAGCTGCTTGGTGTCCTTAGGCAGACAGTAGCCACCATAGCCGAACGATGGATTATTATAATGTGTACCGATACGTGGGTCAAGTCCTACACCCTCGATAATAGCCTTGCTGTCCAGACCCTTCATCTCTGCGTATGTATCAAGTTCGTTGAAGTAGCTTACACGCAACGCCAGATAAGTATTGGCAAACAGCTTCACAGCCTCTGCCTCCTTCGTTCCCATAAAAAGGCAAGGGATGTCCTTATCGAATGTTGAATGTTGAGCGTTGAGTATTGAGTGTTCGCCTTCTTCACGATTACCGATAGCACCTTCTAAGAGTAAAGCGGCAAATGTCTTGGCAAACTCCTCCGCCTTTGGATTGCTGATAGCAGCAATAGCAACGTTCTCCTCTTCCCAATCCTCATTCTGCTCAGTTGGGAGCTGTTTGGGATAGCCCACTATGATACGTGAAGGATAGAGATTGTCATAGAGAGCCTTACTTTCACGAAGAAATTCTGGCGAGAAGAGTAGATTGAAATGTTTGCCATTGAGCGAAGGCGTAGTTTGGAATTTACGCGCATACTTCACATATAGGCTGCGACAATAACCTACTGGAATGGTCGACTTGATTATCATTACAGCATCAGGATTCACCTCAAGCACCAAGTCTATCACCTCCTCCACATGGGTAGTGTCGAAATAGTTCTTTACGGGGTCGTAATTGGTTGGAGCAGCTATAACCACAAAATCTGCATCAACATACGCTGCCTTGCCGTCAAGTGTAGCAACAAGGTTGAGCGGTTTCTCTGCCAAATACTTCTCTATATATTCATCTTGAATAGGCGAAATACGGTTATTGAGCTTCTCCACCTTTTCGGGTATAACATCTACAGCCGTCACATGGTGATGCTGAGCAAGCAAAGTAGCAATGCTCAATCCGACGTAGCCAGTTCCAGCCACAGCCACTTTTATATCTTTGAATTCACGCATACTTGTTAAAATCTATATGTTGTTGTTTTTAATGTGTAAAGATATACATTTTCAACGAGACAGCCACAAGTTTTGGACTCTTTTTAGAAAGAATGCATCACCCAATACCAATAATCGCACGAATACGCAACAGCCAGCAGTCTACTGATAGCCATCCACCACGAAGTCGTCACCATTCTGCCAATGCTCTCCGAGCATTTGTCCTAAAGAAAATCTTCAATCATTTTTGAGGATCCAAAGGTACATTTATTGAAGCATCATCATTGGTGTCAAAAGAAAAACTTCCTGTAATATACGAAGAGAAGAATGTACCCTTAGCTATAGTAGTGGAATGTTGACGGAAAGTAACATCATTAAGCGTACGAGTGTAAAGTGTGATTCCATCGCTATTCTTCATATTGATAGTAACATCCATCTTCTGTTCTTTAGCAGCCAGAAAAAGATTTGCAGATAAATTATATCCAGTGAATGATGAATTTTTTAAAGGTTTGGAACTGTATGCAACACTATACGTAAGAGGATTGGCAACAAGTCCCGTAGTCGGGTTAAATGTATACGGATTAGTAGCTTTATTTTCAGAAGGATTAAATATTAGCTCCAGAATCTCTATATCGGCAGGATAAGTATCCGTCACAGTCAGATTAAAGGTAGAAGTGATACGCTTTCCAAATTCAATAGCAACATCTTGCTTTGTATTACCAGCTACTTTTACATCCATAACCTTGGAATACATAGCAGAAGGAATATTTTTTTCATTCAATGTAGCAATTGTATCGGAAGTAATCACAGCAGCTTTAGATTCCGCACTTGTTGCCTTATGTGCTACTGCAACGAATTTGTAAGTACCAATATGCAACAAGCACTTGACTTTGTCAAAGTCCTCTGCATTTGGATCTTCCTTAACCACAGAATAAACATTCTTACCTTTCGCATCAAATACTTTAAAGGCAATACGGTCGACTTTGGCTTCTGAGACCGTTGCACGAGTCGTTAAGCCTCTACTACCATCAGGCACAACACTAACATCAAGTCCGGAGAATGTCACTTGAACAGGAACTAAGGCATTTTCATCAACAGAATTAGACTCTGAAGAACAAGCAGACAAAATGCCAATAACAAACAGAAAGAAACAATAATTCAAAATCTTCATTTTGATAGTTATTTAAGGTTTTATAAAATATGATGCTATTTTCTGCAAAAATACACATTTATATTTTACGACGCAAGAAAATCCACAAAAATATAAGATAAAATGTAAAAACATAGAAAAAGTACAAATGTACAAACAAAAAAAAAGTCTCCAAAGTCGTTAGACCTTGAAGACCCAAA
>ULOJ01022558.1_pt1 | contig 9845 bp, 10 predicted proteins | sample 1952461 | NCBI WGS metagenome assembly ULOJ01 (sample SAMEA4835600, study PRJEB28245) | human gut metagenome | biome: gut microbiome; material: fecal sample | place: Denmark | collected 2008
TCTTCAAATTCGCGTGGAATATTATCCTCTCATTCATCTATTTCATGATTGAACGTCCCACTACGGTAATAACCACAGGTGCAGGTGCATCTTATCCGACTTGTGTGCTCGCACGTATATTCAAACGACGAATCATCTATGTGGAGAGTTTTGCCAAACTGGACAGCGAATCGGTAACAGGTAAAATGGTTTATCCGTTTGCCGATTACTTCTTCGTACAATGGCCGGAAATGAAAAAGGTATATCCGAAAGCCATATATAGCGGAAGTGTTTATTAAAAATAAACAACCTTTTCTGACACGGGAAAAGTTGTTTTTTCGTTCTTTGACATATTGAAACAATGGACAAAATAAAATTGTTTGTCCCCCTTGGAACACAGAAGTTTCCATTCGGGCGTATCATCACGGCCTTGAACGAATTGGTAGAACAAGGCAGATATAAGGCTGACGAAATAGTAATGCAGTCTGCACTCTATCCGGTAAAGCCGGAGTTTACCCACTTGGGACTTATTCCAAACGAGGATTTCAACCGCTACATGAGCGAAGCGGAAGTAGTCGTCACCCATAGTGGCGTGAACTCCATAATCTCATGTATGGAACTTAGCAAACCCCTGGTGGTTTGCCCGCGCCTACATGAATATGAGGAACACGTAGACAATCACCAAATGGAAATCGCTACGCTGATGCGTGACAAATATGATGTGCTGATCTGTACGGACATGAAAGACTTGCCGGAACTGATAGAAAAGTCAAAGACACACAAATACAAGCCTTGGGTCAGTCACAGGGAAGAATTGTTGGATGCAATCAAAGGTCTGATAATCTAATAGTTTCAGATTGTAATGGCATTAAAAAAATACATAGCATTAGTCATTGGTAATGGACAATACGATGACCCATATTATGGAAATCTTGTCAATCCCACAAATGAGGCAGATGCCATGGGAATTGTGTTACACAAACTGAAGTGTACGGTTTTTATTAAGAAAAATTTGACATATTCTGAATATGGAATTGCATTTGATGAGTTTACTCAGGAGATAGTCAAGCAAAAGGCTGATGCTGCTATCGTTTATTTCGCTGGACACGGATTGAACATTGATGCAACGGACTACCTGATAATGAAAGATACTCCGGCTTTCAACATAAAAGAGTCCAAAACAAAAAGGTTATCTATAGCCATCAACGATATTTGCCAAGAACTTAATGCCGTAGGTGATCAGTTGAACATTTTAATCATTGATGCTTGTAGAAATGCTCCGAATCAATTAGCGCGAGGCCTGATATCCAATCCTGAAAACTCGTTGTTAGGAATGAGGCTGACCAATCATCTACCTTTTCAAACGTTCATAGCATACTCAACATCTGTCGGAAAGTCTGCATCGGACGGCAACGCCGCCGATGGCCATAGTCCATATACAAAGACCTTATTGGAAAATATTGAAGAAGAGAATCTTCCTATTGAATCTTTGTTCAAAAGGGTAAGAAACAAAGTGTATAAAGGATATGACAATCTCCAACTTCCTTGGGAGTATTCCTGCCTGACGGAAGAGTTCTGTTTCAATTATGGACAGTTAAATCCCTATTTCGACAAACCTTATTTGGAAACTGCTTATAATGATGGGGCGTATGTTTCTCAGAATGACAGCGTGAATGAAATAATAAAAGGATTGAAAAGTTACACTTATGATACACAAAATACGGCTGTCAGCAAATTACGTAGAATCTACAAAATATTAACGGATAAAAACGACTTATTTGTAATAGGACGTAATTTGTTACAGGCTGCTCAAGGTGGCGCATTTGAATGTCAAAAAGAGATTTCATACGCGAATTTACGAAAATATATATGGCAAGGTGAAAATCATATATTGAATGGTATCTTGTATGAAATGTATTTTGATAAATCCAATCAATTCAGAGATTCCGTAAAAGGAATAAATATGTTAGATGCTGTAGCAAATATTTTAGTATATCCAGAATTTAAAAATTCTTGTAAATTTATTCAAATAGCATTAGCAGAGTATAAGGATAAACTTTATTATATACCAGGCAGTTCGGATAGATGTATTGTAATTGTTGATTTTGATTCTTCTTACATAAATATGCTTGATGAAAAAGTATGGGACATTAAATCGATTCTCATAAAGGGCAAAGAAATACTTAATCAAATTCCTATTGATCGTGAATTGAATGTCGTAGAACTAAAAAGTTATATTCAACAAGCAACAGCAATCCCATCGTTATGCTTGCAAATACGTTACTCAGAAAACGTAAATAAAAATGATTGTTTTACAAACAGAAATTCGCCTCTAACGGATAGACCATAAAAAATAGATGAAGGGTCGATAAAACAAAAAGTGCAGAACAAGTTTGCTCTATGCCCTACGGCAAAGAACAACGGGATAAGACTGTGATGATTTGTGGCAGCATGATAGACCACGCAGTAGTTACTTGAAAAGTTTGAGAGAACGCACGTCTTATATCTAATAACTACTACTTAAATGTCGCCGTTTTTCCTTGGTTAGTGGCTTATACGTGTATAGTGGTAAGGGAGCACAATAGTTCGTATTGAGCATCAGAGGCATGGAAGAGTCAAGAATAGGATGCTTTGTAGCTGAATAATGGCGTATCATTTATGAAAATCTGTTTTAGCACGCTTGAATTATAAACCTTGGTGATTGTGATAATATTGTAATGGAAACTTTTTCTCCTATTATTCTTCGTCCTTACCAGATGGAAATCAAGTTACGTGTGCTTGACTCATGGCAAACGCACATATCCATAATGATACAGATGCCAACAGGTACAGGAAAAACGGTTGTACTCGCTTCGCTCGTAAATGAACAATTAATAATTAAGAATGAAAAATCGGGCAGTCGCGTGTGGATTGTGGCGCACCGCAGGGAACTCGTGCAACAGATAGAGGAAACGATTGCAAGGTATGGGATAAGGAAAGAAACTGGTATTGTCAAGGTTTTGTCTATTCAGTGGTTGTCAAGGCATTGGAAAGATGTGAAAGACGAAAAGCCAAGCCTGATTGTGATAGACGAGGCACACCACGCACTTGCAGAGACTTACAAGGAATTGTGGTTGCGCTATCCCAATGCGAAGAAATTAGGCATGACCGCCACGCCATGCAGGCTGAACGGAAAGGGTTTTACAGACTTGTTTGATGTGCTTGTGACCTCGGACAGCATCGCCGACTTCATCCGTCATGGTTGGCTTTCGGCATTTGACTATGTTTCCATCAGGCCGGACAGCAAGGAACAAGGATTGATTGACAGCCTGCAGAAGCGCGGGGCGGATGGTGACTTTCAGGTGAAAGAGATGAACGCCGTGCTGAACAAGCGGCCAAGCATTGAGAGGCTTTATGAAAGCGTCAAGCAGTATGCCGATGGCAAGAAAGGCATTGTCTATGCGATAAGCATCGACCACGCGAGGAACATTGCCGGATACTATAAAAATAAAGGCATGAACGCCGTGGCCATTGACAGCAGGACACTGGCCAATGTGCGCAAGCGGTTGGTGGAAGATTTCAGACAAGGCAGTATTCAGGTACTGGTGAATGTCGATGTTTTCAGCGAAGGCTTCGACTGTCCCGATGTTGAGTTTGTGCAGATGGCAAGGCCTACGCTTTCGCTTGCCAAATACCTGCAACAGGTGGGACGCGGACTGCGCAAGGTCAATGGCAAGGAAAGCTGTATGCTGATAGACAACGTAGGTCTTTATCGTCTGTTCGGACTTCCGATGGCCGACCGTGACTGGCAGGCGATGTTCGAAGGCAGGCTGGCCGGAAAAGGAAATATCAATGCCGCAAGGACGGAATATAGTTGTGCCGTAATGGAGAAAAATGCAGACAAAACCTTGCGTCAGGACGATGCCCTCGAAGTGGTGATGACGCATGACAGATTGCTTGACTGCTTGAACAACGATGATGATTTTCGCACGCTGACAGTTCAAGGCGCATTGCGTGCCATCAAGGACAGAGCGAACGGACTGTACGGTCTGAAACGTGGCGATAAGATTACAGCCTTACCGCAATACACCGAAGTGTTCGGCACGGATGGAAATCTTGCCGCCGTGCGCTTCAAGGACGGGCACATTGGAATTGTGGATGAGTACGGGAATTTGAAAATGCGGCTGGACAGATACAAGACTGCAAAGTTCCTGAAAGAACATGTCCTCGCCGTGTCGGACAATCACGGCAGGGAGGCATACATCGACCTGCTGAACGGCGTGTTATATTCAAGTAAGCCCAAGGTGCTGGACTTCGGGCAGGTGCAGATGCTGGAGGTGGAAGGAATATCTTACAGTCGGACAAAAATATTGTATCCAGTGACAAGAGCCTGTTCAACTACGGCTTTTACCTGCGGATATGCGATTACTACTCCTCCCCGAAATGCCGACAGGTCAATGAAGAGGATGCCCTGTGGGGGCACGACAACGTGTGCCTGCTGGCCGGAGATTACGATACCTATTACCACTATTGCGGCCTGCTGACCGACGGAAGCATAATCGTGGAGGACACTGAGGGAATATATTACCACGTAAGTGAAAACACCGGGAAACGGTATGTCGCCTGCGAAAAACCGAAGGCGGAGGATGAGAGTTTCGACACAGTAATACCGCGCCTTCAGGCCGAAGCGGCAAGGCGTATGACCATTCGGACGGAAAAAGAGAGACGGGAACGGGAGAAACGGCGGCTGGCACGGCTGGCAGACATGCGGAACGTCGTACCTTTCCAATCGGGACGCAAATGGGGGCTGAGACTTGACGGGCGCGTCATCGTGCCGCCGATTTACCGGAGCATCATGGAACCGGTCGGTGACTATTGTGCCTTCGAAGAAAATCCCCACCAATGGGGCGTGCTCATGCTGGACGGCAAGGTCGTGGTCGAGGCGAAATACTCGAAGGTGGAGATTGCAGGAGACGGGACTGCAAAGCTGACGCTTGTCCAGGGAATGGAAAAGACCGTGAATCTCGGGACATGACACATCATTACCGACATATTTTTGCATTTTTACAATAAATGCCGCAAGCATATATTCAATTCATATCTGTTGAAATGCCTGCGGCATTTACTGTTTTTCGCAGATACATTGCTGTGACAAGCCGCCTTGTACCGCACGTTCAAAGAAATATGTCACCGACCCCACGCCTCACGGCGCAGGGCGGTGTCAGAACATGAAAAGGAACTATGTCATTCCCCCTGCCTTCAAGAAGCGGTGGGCATTGCTGTTTACAAGCTCTATTATCCGGTCGTGGTACTCCGTGTTGGAGTTGCACACCCCACGGCTCTGCACCACCTTGCCACGGCTGATTGAGAACTCGACGGTCTCGATGCGGTTGCCCTGACGGTCGTGTGCCGAAAGGATGATGCTGTCCGGCTTGGCGTAATACTCGCCGGAAAACACACAGTGCTTCATCTTCTCACCCTCCGCACGGTACGCCTTGATGGAGTCCAGCACGGATATTTCGAGGTCGTTGTCGCTTAGGACTATCCCGAAGAAACGCGACTTATCCTTGCAAAAGTCCGCCTCATGCCCCCTTGCCTTTGCCCTTTCCATCTGTTCCGCATTCCTGCGCTTCTCATCCATTTGCGTGACTTTTGCAAGCCACCTGTCATGGTCGGCCTTGAGGTTCTTCGGACAGATGTACCTGACGGAACGGGTGTCGCGTCCGCACCTTTCGAGCAGTCTTACCATGTCGCACCACATCCCGTAATCCTTCGGCATGTAGCGGTGTCGCCTCACTATCTTGTAAGAGTGCCAACAACGGTCAAGCTCGTACTTGCGCCCTATGAAGTATTCCACCGCCTTGTAGTCTTTCGCCTTCACCATCGTTTCGATGCGGCTGTCCGAAAGGAGCGCCTGTGCCAGCCTTGCCGGGTGGCAGTCGGGAAGCCGTCCTTTCATGCCGTTCCGCCTTAGCACGCCAATGGTGGAATAATGCGGATATACGTATGTGTTGGATATGACCCAATGGACGTCTGTCATTTTCCTCAGCTCAATGTCCGAAAAATAGTTGAAGTTGTCAACGTAATACCCCGACAGTCTCATCCTTGATGTGACGGCTGTCTTTCCGTCCTTGTCCAGCCACAGACGGCACACTTCCCTCTGCCATGCCTCCAGTTCCTTGCCCTTGCGTGCGGTTGCGGTCAGCCGGAACACCCTCTGCACGTGGAAGCCGTCAACCCTCTCTATGGTGGAAAAATAAACGGACTCCTCCTTTTTCCGCATGAGCGTGTCCGCCACTTCCAACTTGTGGCCGCAATGGGGGCAACGGGCAAACTTGTCTTTTCCCTCGTGGTCAAACCTCTGTCCGCAGTCGCCGCAGGTACATTTGCGCTTTGAGGTGCGGAACGCAATATGGCGTATGGTGTTTTTTACTGCCCATTCAACTGCCTTCGGGCTAATGGCGGACAGCTTCTCGTTGGAAGCCGCCACCGCCATTTGAAATCTGCTTCTCGGTTTCATGGCTCAAAAGTTGTCAAAAAGTGATGGTTGCGGTTGGCTGTTCTCTTGCGTCCTTGACGGTTTCGGGCGGTGGTTGCGTGCCTGCAGCTTGCGCAGTTCCTCTTCCTGATAGCGTCTGAGGGCGAGCGTCCTTTGCTCCGCCTTTTCCGCCTCGGTCAGATCCACATGGTGGTTGACCACCACGCCGCACTGCAACGGATTCCCTATTTCAAGGTCAGGCTCGTCTATTGCGTGTACGGCAAGCGAGTAGATTTCATCGTCGGCAAAGCCGCAACAGCCGGAGTTCTTGACTTCGTTGAGTATAAAAGTCACCACATCGTCAATGGTGCGTGTGGTCGTTTCGTACCTGGCGCGGAAAAGCTCGTCTTCCTTCGCCCTTTGGTCAAGGTAGCACTTGATTGTCTCCTTAAATCGTTCCGTTCCTTTCATGTCCGTAATGTTTTAATGGTTCAGTTTCAATTCTTTTCCCTTTTGTTTGAAGCCTTGCGGCTTCTCGCTCCAGGGATGTTTTTACGGTATTTTGTGGAACGGAGGGGCGATGTGCCACAATGCAAACGTGGCCGTCGGAAAAGGTACGGAATACCCGATTTGGTACAAATCGCGGAAGGCTGCCGGACGTTTTCCGACATGGCCAAGCCACGCGCCGTTTGCAGCCGGCACGCCCCCGTAACTTTGTATCGGAAAAACACACGGAGCCGGATGCCGTGCAGGAAACAGGGGATTATGAAAGGATGATGACGAAAAAATCCCGATGCACATTCTCATGCACCGGGATTTTCCAACGTAGAAAGCAGAGGTGTACGCCTGACGGTCCTGTCACTTGCCCTTTGACACGTCCAGCGACAGTTTGCGGAACAGCTTCAGCTTCGGTTCCATGTCGATTGATATGCGACGGGCACGCAGTCCGGCCGCCTTGTTCCCTCCGTCAAGCTGTGCCTTGGCGTTTTTCAGGAACTTTTCCATTTCGGTCTCAAGTTGTCCTATCAGTTCTCTCATGACAAAAAATTTTATGGGTGAATGTTATTTTACATGGTAGATGGTGATGACCGGCCTGAACTTGTGTGGCTGGTCTTTCGGGGTTTCCTGTATCACGCCCGACTGCATGGAGTAAAGCCACGCCTTTTCCTCCTTCTGGCCTTCCACTTCCGTCGAAGACCACAGCCAGCAGCCGTCCGCGCCGAGGTCTATCGGGTCGCCTCCCACGGCGGCCATCCGGTCGTTGACCGGCTGCCTCACACTGAACAGCAGGGCAAGCTGGCGCACGGAGGGTATGTATGCCGACTGGCCGTAAGTCCAAAGGTCGAACACCTTCCCGGCCATCGGCGAGGAAACGTCCTCCGAGGTGAAAAGCGCGTAGGTGTTCGCGTTCCCGTCCTCGGCGGTAACGGAGGCGGACGTGCCCTGATCCACGCCGAGGCTGTCGGCGAACGCCAGCGGTTCCATGTCGCGGATATAGACGGCATAGCCGAGCCCTTCAATTTCCGGGTTACTGTTTACATGGAAAACGACGCCCACGGCCTCCTTGCCGGATTTTCCGAACTCGTCGCCTGCCAGTACGGAACCGTCGGAACACACCACGCTGCCTACGGCGAGGGAAGAGGCGAACGGCGCTTCCGTTTCGTGGGTGCAGTCGCAGGAGGCGATCAACAGTCCGCCCAGTGCCATTATGGGTAAAATGCTTCTCATCTTCATGGCAATGGTATTTCAAATGACTTCACGACGCAACCGGCGTCCTTGTCGAGGATGAACCAGTATTCGGAACGGTACGGGCTACCGTTTTCCGCCTGCGCCTCATATTCTATCTTGACCTTCCAACCGGAAAAGTCCTTCGGGTCGTTTCCCGTGGAAGTGCCCGGCAAGAGGGAACGCAGCACCGACATGGCCGACATCTGCCTCTCCATGAGCGCCGCCGTCGCCTTGTCCCGTATGTCAAAGTTCTCGAACCCGTCGGTCTCCTTCATTATCCTCTCGTTGATTCGCATCATGGCCATCGAGATGGCCACCTTCTCGTCCTGCGACACATAATCCCTGCCGAAGACCGAGTCCGCCTTGCTGACGGCGTGTATCCTTATCGTCCCCGGCCTGTCAACCGACGCCTCCAGCGCCTTTACAGCCACTTCCTTTGCCCGTTCCTGCGGAGAGGGCGTACAGCCTGCAAAGGCAAAGCCCGACAACAACGCCAACGTGCAGGCAAGCGTTGCACCTGAATACGTTTTCCTTTTCTGTCTCATGGTTCATATTTTTATGATTTGAAGCCTGTCGGGTGAGAGTCCGAGCCGCTTGCGGTACACCGAACCGTCCTCACGGTACATCTCCACTTCCGACGAAGTGATGCTTTTCGTGCAGATTTCCTCCACTTCAGCGAGCGTGAGCTGGTGTCCGCCGATGTTCCTCCATATCGAGAACGTGCAGGGTTCCGCCTCGCGGCCGTAGTTCGAGCAGTTGAAGGCCCGGCTTCCCACGAGGATGTCTCCGCCGCAATGGGGGCACCTGCCCACCACGGGCCGCATGTTCACCGACCCGTCACCGGCCAGTTCCAGGACGGTCGGGAACGTCTTTCCCTCCTTCGTGGCGAAGCCGTCGAGCAGGATGCGGCGGTCTGCCAGCAAGGAGGATATTTCCCCGTCCGACATCTTCCTGTTTCCGATGATGCCGTTGACGTTCAGCACGCAGGACGCCTTTTCCCCCATGTTGTTCTCACAGCGGTAGCCCTTGCAGGTCTTCACCACGTTTCCGCCGCACAACGGGCAGCGACCGATAATTTTCTTTTCCGTTTCCATTATGATAGTATTTTTTGTTTTTATACCTTGTAATGTTGTCTGTCAGTTGAAACCCCTGTTCCATTCGGCGACGATGCCGCCGATGATGTTCTTTCCCGACATCACGCTGGCCCATCCTTCCGGGTCGAGGGAGAACCACAGGTCGTTCCATGACAGCGTGCGTACCTGCCACGCCAGTATGAACAGGTCGGTGTTGACGGCTTCGAGCCTTGTGACCACCTCGTTGGCGATGTAGTACCTCTCCGCCGAGCTGAGCAGGTTGACCTTGTGCTTCTCATTGCCACCGTCCGCGCCCGTGACGTCGTATGTGCCGGAGGTCACGAGCTGCTTCATGAACGGGTACAGGGCGGCCATCTGCGTGGCCGCGTCCGCCAGCTCGTCAGAGACGATGGCGGCGATGGCCGTGCCCTTGAGGTTCCCGGCGACAGACTTCGCCAGCAGGCTGCAGTTCTGCGGTATCTCGGTCAGCACCAGCTCCCCGGCACGTTTTATCTGGTAGAGGTTTTGCATGGCGCCCTGTGCGTTGGAGAGGTATTCGAGCATCTTGTCCTCCACGCTGTGTACCCTGTCGAGTGCCAGCGTCACGG
>ULOJ01008183.1_pt1 | contig 9811 bp, 7 predicted proteins | sample 1952461 | NCBI WGS metagenome assembly ULOJ01 (sample SAMEA4835600, study PRJEB28245) | human gut metagenome | biome: gut microbiome; material: fecal sample | place: Denmark | collected 2008
AGCAGCAAGTCGAGGTCTACATTGCCGTAATCGCACGGTATAATCTCCGCCTTGGGCTGCAATGCACGCACTATGTCTACAAGATGGGCGTACTCTTCGGGCGAAATCTCCGATGCCTTGTTGAGCAATATGGTGTTGCAGAACTCAATCTGCTGTATTACGAGGTTCTCAAGATCGTCTTCGTCGAGGTTCTGCTTCTGCAGATTGTCGCCGCCACCGAACTCATCCTTCATACGCAAAGCGTCCACTACGGTCACTATACTGTCAAGGCGTGGCACACCGTTTTTGATGTATTTCGGCCCTAATGTAGGTATTGAGCAGATGGTCTGGGCTATAGGTGCAGGTTCGCATATTCCGCTTGCCTCGATGACGATGTAGTCGAAACGCTGTTCGGCAACAATGTCGTTGAGCTGTTCTACCAAGTCCATCTTCAGCGTGCAGCAGATGCAGCCGTTCTGCAGAGCCACAAGGCTGTCATCGTTCTGATTGACAACGCCGCCTTGCTGTATCAGGTCGGCATCAATATTCACCTCGCCAATGTCGTTGACGATAACTGCAAACTTGATTCCTTTCTCGTTTGCGAGGATACGGTTTACCAATGTTGTCTTTCCGCTGCCCAGATAACCGGTGAGCAGCAATACAGGTACATCCTTCATTATTTGTCGTTTATTATTGGTTATTTATATTTGTGGGGGCTTACAGAGGGCAAAATTACTAAAAACTTTAATACAATGACCATCTGAATGCTCTAAATCTGCTGCCATGATACGTATATTATGTTGCTATAATACATCTTTATTGTCTGCCTGTCATGGTTTTTGGAGCCTGTTTTCTGCCAAATTTGGCAAAACAATTGCTATTTTATTGCAAATTTACGACAACCGTTGACGCACATCAATAAATATAAGACAAGCGCGCAATTAATTGCTAAAACGCTTGTGCGCGAACACAAAAGGTATTAACTTTGCACATGTAAAAACGAAAGGGCTACAAAAAGGCTTCACTTCAATAGGCATTATGCCTATAATAGGTAAAAGGATTAGGATAACAAAATTAAAGAAAGGATTAGTATTATGATGATTTTCGGATTTATCTTTGCAATTTGCTGCGCAGCCGTAGTTGAGGCAGTAGTTGTAAACAACAAGATGAACGCCATGAAGTAACTCTCTCGCAGAGTTGCACATGAAGAACGTCTAGACACACATTTAAGAAAAACACGGGAGAAGGATAACACAGTGATAAACAACAAAAAATAGAGAAAGGATAACAGAATTATGATGATTATAAGTTTGATAGTATTGGCATGCGTTGTTTCAGTTGCTCAGGCATTCGTTGTAAACGACAATATGTTCCTTACAAAGTAATTTGCTACTTCAATTAGTACAAACTTTCAATTCATATATATTTACGCGAAAGCGGTTGCATGAAGTCCCAGCAAGGGACTGCATGCAACCGCTTTTCATTTAACAACAAGTACAATGTCGTTCTGCTTACGTTTGTACTGCGTAATGTTCTTTCGGTTGTTGTATTGTTGTTGGATGTTTTTTATTTTTATGTTTTCGACGCTCAGTACTTTAGTCCTGATAGTACACTCTCTTGACTCGGTTGCTGATACCAGTCAGCACTTCGTATGGAATAGTGTCAATAGTATCTGACAATACTGTCACGGGCAGTTCTTCACCGAAGATTATCACCTGGTCGCCTTCTTTGCAGTCGATGTCGGTCACGTCTATCATTGCCACATCCATGCAGATATTGCCTACATATTCAGCCTTCTTGCCGTTAACGAGGCAGTAGCAGTGGCGATTGCCTAAGTGGCGGTTCAGTCCGTCGGCATAACCAATAGGTATTGCTGCAATGCGTGAATCGCGTGTCAGTGTTCCACGACGGCTATAACCGATTGTTTCGTTTGCAGGAATGTCGTGTATCTGCAGTATTGTGGTCTTCAGCGTAGTCACGTTGTTGATCATCGAATTGTCGCGTGAGTCGTAGCCGTAGAGTCCAAGTCCGAGTCGGCACATGTCAAGCTGGCGTTCGGGGAAGTGCTCTATGCCTGCCGAATTGTCTATGTGGCGCAGTATCTTGTGCGGGAATGCGGCGCAGAGTTGCTTGCTGCCCTTCTCGAACAATTCAAACTGATGAGCTGAGAACTCGTCAAACGAGTCGCTGTCGCTGCCTACGAAGTGTGAGAATACAGAGCGTGGTATCAAAGCCGACTGATGTTGCAGACGGTCGATAAGCTCAGGCATATCTTTCAATGGGTCGAAACCGAGGCGGTGCATACCCGTATCGAGCTTGATGTGTACGGGGAAGTTGTTGATGCCGTTCTTCTGAGCCTCGCGCACAAGAGCGTCAAGCAGTCGGAACGAGTACACTTCTGGTTCAAGGTCGTAGTCGAACATGGTCTTGAACGCCGACATTTCGGGGTTCATAATCATTATGTTCGATGTGATACCGTTCTTGCGCAGTGTCACGCCCTCATCTGCCACTGCCACAGCCAGATAATCTACGCGGTGGTCTTGCAGAGTCTTGGCTATCTCCACTGCACCGGCTCCGTAGGCATCTGCCTTTATCATGCACACGAGTTTGGTCTCGGGTTTCATGAACGAGCGGTAGAAGTTGAGGTTCTTGACAACGTTCGAGAGGTTCACTTCGAGAATAGTCTCGTGTACCTTCTGCACAAGCAGTTCGGTGATATTGTCAAATCCGAAGCGGCGTGCGCCCTTAATCAGAATCACCTCGTCGCGCAATGTCTCAAACACAGTGCTGTGGATGAACGATGTAACGTCATGGAAGAAGAACTTTTCGGGCACCTTTATAATGTCGGCATAATCCATAATCTGCGGACCGATACCTATAATCTTGTTCACACCACGCTGCACGCTGAGTTTCGACACCTCCTTGTAGAGTTGCTCAAGCGGTTCGCCCGTCTGGTATATGTCGCTCAGAATGAGTGTGCGCTTGCGTCCCTTATGGTCGGGGCGGCGGTTCATGAAGTCGAGAGCAATGTCGAGCGAGTTGATGTCAGAGTTGTACGAGTCGTTGATGAGCGTGCATCCGTGCTGTCCTTCTTTCACCTCCAGGCGCATCGCTATCGGTTCCAGATTCTTCATGCGCTCTGCCAGAAGCTCGCGCGAGAGTCCGAGGTGCAGTGCCACGACAGCAGTTGTTACAGAGTTGCGCACTGAAGCCTCATCGATGAACGGCAGATCGTATTCGCTTTCTTCACCATTATATATATAATGTATAGTAGATGTGAAGTCCTTCTTCTCCACTTTCTTTACGAAAAGAGCAGCCTTGGGGTCTTTCATTGACCATGCGAGGTTGTCGCCACGATAGTCGAAGCTCTTCACTACGTTGTCAACAAGAGTGTCGTCCTTGCAGTATACAATGGTCTTGGCATCGTGGAAGAGCAGAATTTTCTCACGACACTTCTCTTCAAGCGATTCGAAATTCTTCTGATGTGCATCACCGATGAATGTCAGTACGGCTATATCAGGCTGTATGATGTCGCGCAGTGCGAGCATCTCTCCCGGTTCGCTGATACCAGCCTCGAATATTCCCACCTGGCTCTGCTCGTTTAGGAGCCATACCGACAGAGGCACTCCAATCTGCGAGTTGTAGCTGCGTGGCGAGCGTGTCACGTTGATTTCGGGTGACAGGAGTTGGTAGAGCCATTCCTTAACAATGGTCTTGCCGTTCGAACCAGTGATGCCTACGATTGGAATGTTGTATTCGTCGCGGTGGCGTTCGGCAAGTCGTTGCAATGCTACAAGCGAGTTCTCTACACGCAGGAAATTAGCGTCAGCATAGGTTGTGGCATAGTCCAATGGGACATGTTCCACAACGAAGTTGCGCACTCCGCGTCTGTAGAGGTCGGAAATATAATTATGACCGTCACCACGTCCAGACTTCAGGGCGAAGAACAATGTCTCCTCGGCGAAGCACAACGAGCGGCTGTCTGTTAGCAGAAACCCTATGTTGGCATCGGCATTGCCGAAGCGGTGGGCTCCTATGAGCGTTGTAACTTTTTCAATAGTATAAGTCATTTTCCGATAAATTGATATTATGTTGCAAACTTACAGATTTTCTCGCACATAAAGGCAGGTTACAGGAGTTTTTTTAGTAAAGAGTTGCATCTGCCTCAATAAACATTGAATCGTCCATTTCGGCAAGCGACTTCTTCTTCTTGTTTTCCTTAGCTCCAGCCTTAAGCAGGTTGCGGGCAGCAGTGATGATGCTTGCGCCACTGTCGGCGGTTGTTATTTTCAGTTTAGCTATTTTCTTTATGGTGTCGTTCATGCTTGTCTCCACGTCGCTGAATCGCATACCGAAGTCCTGCACACGGTCGATTACGGTGTTGGCGGCATCAATCATGGCTTGCTGGTTTTTGAGCTGTCGCACCTGAGTCCACATCATTTCCAGCACGCGCAGGTTCATGTACATGGTTTGCGGACCCAGTATCATCACTCCTTCGTCGTAAGCCTCACGCCACAGAGTGTTGTCGTTGAGCAATGCAAGGTTTAGCGCACCCTCTATAGGCACGTACATTATGGCGAAGTTGAGTTTGTTGTATCCGCTTGGCAGATACTTGGTATATTCCTTCTTTGCCAGTCGCTTCACCTGGGCTCTTACGCTTGCGATGTGCGATTTCAGATATTCTGTCTTCTCGGGAGTTCCGTCTTCGGCGTTCATGTATCGCTCGTAGTCGGTCAGCGACATTTTTGAGTCTACCACAACGTGGCGGTTGTTGGGGAAGTGTAGTATGAAGTCGGGTATCAGTCCCTTTCCGTCGTCGCCCTTAGCCGTCTTTCCTGCCTTGTCTTTAAGGGTCTCTTGTGTGTCAAACTGTTCGCCCTCCTTCAGTTCGAGGTCTTCGAGCAGCTGCTTCAGTTTCAACTCGCCGAAGTTGCCCTGCACCTTCACCTCGCCGGTTAGTGCACGGGTCAGTCGGTCGGCGGTCTCGCCTAATGCCACACTCTTCTGCATATTAATCTTAATGGTTTCGTCAAGACGGGTTAGAGCTTCGCTCTGCTGTTCCTTCGATTTGTCGAAAGCCTCCTGCATATCCTTCAGACTTTGTTGCAGAGGGTCAATAATCTTCGATACCTGCTCCTTGTTTCGCTCACCCAGTTCTTCCTGACGGCGCTTCAGAATTTCCTCCGACGTGGTCTGCATCTGCTCGCGAATGAGCTGGAGCTGATTGTCAACCTGCTCCTTGTTCATCTGTTTCAACGTCTCAATCTGCTTGTCGGCATTGTCCTTTGTTTGTGCAAGTTGCTTGTCGTGATAGTCCTTCAGCTCTGCAAGCTGCTTGTCGTACGCCTCCTTGAAGTCTGCCAGTTGCCGGTCGAACGATTCTTTCAGTTCGGCTTCTTTCTGTCTGTTGCGCTCAGTTTCGGTTTCGAGCGATGCTTTATAGTTGTCGGCATAAGCTTTCTGTACGTCGCGTTCGGATGTCAGCGTCTTGATTTGTTCGGTCTGGCTCTTGCTTCCCAACAGATATCCTACCGCTGCCATGACTACAGCAGCAATGCCTAAAATAATGTATACTATCATATATTATTGTAATGTGATTAGTCGTTTTGAGGTTATTTCTTCGTATTCTCTTTTCGTCTTGAAGCCATAAGATTCTGCAATACCACGCTCAGTATCACCATTGTGATGCCTACATAGAATGAAACGTTCAGCTCACGACTCTCACCGAATGCAGCGAAAGCTATGAGAATGGTGTAGCATGGCTCAAGGTTGTATGTGAGGTTGACGGTGAATGCCGAGAGTTTCTTTAGCACAATGATTTGCAGGAGATACAGACCTGCCGTGCAGAACAATGCAAGACACAGAAGCCACCATAAGTTATCGCCTTCGGGTATTACCATAACGGGTTGTGACGAAGGATAAATCATCAGATAGAACGGTATGATGATGCTCACACCTATCAGTCCGCCCACCATCAGATACAATAGTGCCGTGCGCGACTTGATGTTCTGGCAAGCCGTCTTGTTGGTTATGGCATATAGCGAGCACACGGCTGCCGATAGTACGCCGATGATGATACCTGTTCGGTAGCGGGTGTCGAACGAGAATATGCAAGCCAGTCCTACAATGGTGATAAGTGCCAATAGCATATCAACAATCGAAAATCGCTTGCGTAGTATCATCGGCTCGAATATGGATGTGAAGAAGCAGATGCTGGCAAAACTCACAACACCGATTGATACATTACTCGCTTTGATGGACGCATAGAATAATATCCAATGCAAACCGAGCAATGTGCCGCAACCGGCTATTTTCAGAAATTTCTTGAATTCAACACGTGGCAGCCCCGTAAATACGAGCAGAATCATCGTTGTGAATACGAGTCTATACCATGTAAGAGTTGTCTCATTGAGTGTAACGAGCTTGCCGAATAATCCTGTAAAACCTGCAAGCATTACACTCAAGTGTAGTTGTATGAATGCTTTCTTCAATCCTGTTTGTTCCATGTTTTTTAGTCGATAAATAACATGGCAAAAGTACAAATAAAAAACGAGATGCTCAACCCTTTCTTTGTAATTATTATGGCAGGTCCTTCCACATATCGCCCAACATGGCTGCGCCTCCGAATCCGTATTCCCCCAATTGTGGAATACGCTGGCGTGTGACGCCTCCCAATGCCACTACTTTGTGGTCGATAATGCCTTGTGCCGATGCTTGGCGCAGGACTTCGTCGCTGAATGCCGAATGGTAGCCTTGCTTGGATATGCTGTCGTATATAGGACTAAGGAATACGTAGTCCATCTTAGGCTTGCGCTCTATTACTTCCTCTAATGAGTGGCATGAGCACGACAGACTGCCATGATGGTCGGCTGGAACGGTATCGTTGCGGCGGTTGAGGTGGATGCCGTGCAACTGAAATTCCTTGCACAATTCAAAATGATCGTGTACGACGATACGTTGCAGCCATCGCTTGTTTACTGTCTCAAGCAATTGTCGGCATTCTTCAGCTTGAGAGTCGGGCTTGCGAAGATGCAGCAGGTCGATGCCGCTCTCAAACAGACGGTTGATGGCTGAGGCTTCGTCTGTGAAAAAAGAGGGTAGGGTGATGGCGATGGTTTTCATTAGTTGAGAATTATGATAAGTTGAGAGTTGAGAGTTATGATAAGTTTATAGTTGAGAGTTGAAAGTTTAGAGTTATGATTACATATATCAACATTATTTATAATGCATAAATAGAAAAGCATATCATAACTCTCAACTCTCAACTTTCACCTCTCAATTCTCAACTATATAAAGAACTACTTCTTAAGTTTCTCGATAATCAGTTCGGCAACCTTCTTGCCTGACATGAGCATACCGCCGAAGATTGGTCCCATACGTGGAGTGCCGGCTACGGCTGAAGATGCCATACCGCAAACGTACAGACCTGGATAAATCTCGCGTGTGCCCTCTACTACCTGACGCTCACCTTCCTCTACGTCGAGTGAACGCTCGCCGATAACGCCGCCAGTTGTTGTCTCAAGACGGATGCCGTTCTTGCGTGCTACAACCTTGCACATCTCTGAGTCGTGACCTGTACCGTCGATAACGCACTTGGCCATGATGTTAAGCGGATCGACGTGCAGACCCTCGCGCAATACCGGAGTCCAGTTTACTACAACACCGCTCACCTTGTTTTCCTTGAACACTACGTCCTCTACAGAGTAGCAGTTGAAGATGGTTGCACCGGCGTGTACTGCGTGATACAGCAGTGATGATGTGCTCTCTACAGAGTCGATGGTGTAGAGTCCGTCTTCAAACGGATGGTAGTTGATTTCGAAGTCGTTAACGATGTCCATTGCCTCTTCCTGAATAACAATCTGGTTGAACATCATTGCACCACCCCACATACCGCCACCAGGCGACAGCTTGCGGTCGAACTGTGCTACTTTCAGTCCTGCCTTGGCAAGATAGTAGGCTGCTACGATACCTGACGGACCGCCGCCAACGATAGCGACGTCGAGGTCGAGGTTGTTCTGGAGTTTGTCAAAATAGGTAGTGATAATACCTTTTGATACTTGTGTTTCAATCATTGCTTTATATTGTTTATTGTTGATTTTATTACTTGGTTTCGTCGCAAAGTGTGTGGCTGATACGTGCTGCGCAGAAGTTAGGTCCGCACATGGTGCAGTAGTTGGCGTCCACCTTGTTGGTTGTGCGATAGTACTCCTCGGCGCGCTCTGGGTCGAGCGAGAGGTTGAACTGGTCCTTCCAGCGGAAGTCGTAGCGTGCCTTCGACAGAGCGTTGTCGCGTATAGTGGCACCTGGATGACCCTTGGCAAGGTCGGCTGCATGGGCAGCAATCTTGTATGTCACTACGCCAGTGCGCACGTCGTCCTTATTGGGCAGTGCCAGGTGTTCCTTCGGAGTTACGTAGCAGAGCATGGCTGTGCCGTACCATCCTATCATAGCGGCACCGATGGCAGATGTGATGTGGTCGTAGGCAGGAGCAATGTCGGTTACGAGCGGGCCAAGTGTGTAGAAGGGTGCACCGTGGCACTTCTCTATCTGGCGCTCCATATTCTCCTTTATCTTGTGCATTGGCACGTGACCCGGACCCTCGATGAATGCCTGCACGCCCTTAGCCCAAGCACGTTCTACAAGCTCGCCCATTGTGTCGAGTTCGGCAAACTGTGCTGCGTCGTTGGCATCGTAGGTAGAACCGGGGCGCAATCCGTCGCCCAACGAAATGGCAACGTCATACTTGGCGCAGATGTCGCAGATGTCGTCGAAGTGGGCATAGAGGAAACTCTCCTCCTGATGCACCTTACACCACTTTGAGATGATGCTGCCGCCACGGCTCACGATGCCCGTCAGACGTGTGTCGGCGAGGTTGATATTCTTCAGACGGATGCCGCAGTGGATGGTGAAGTAGTCTACGCCCTGCTCGCATTGCTCGATGAGTGTGTCGCGGAATATCTCCCATGTCAGATCCTCTGCCTTGCCGTTCACCTTCTCAAAAGCCTGATACATAGGCACGGTGCCTACTGGTACGGGGCAGTTGCGCAGAATCCACTCGCGTGTCTCATGTATGTTGTCGCCCGTAGAGAGGTCCATCAGAGTGTCGCCACCCCACTTGCAGCTCCACACGGCCTTCTCCACCTCCTCGTCAATGCCCGAAGTGATGGCTGAGTTGCCTATGTTTGTATTGATTTTCACGAGGAAGTTGGTGCCGATAATCATCGGTTCTGACTCCGGATGCTTCTTGTTTGCGGGTATGACGGCACGTCCTGCTGCCACTTCGTCGCGTACAAACTCCGGTGTGATACGGGTCTCGATGCCAAGTTCGCGGCAGTTCATGTTCTCACGAATCGCTACGTACTCCATCTCCTGCGTTATCACGCCATGGCGTGCAAGCGACATCTGTGTATCGCCCTCCTTGCGTGAGTCGATCCAAGCCTGACGCAAGTGGGGCAGTCCGCGCTTCAGGTCGATCTCGATGTTAGGGTCGCTGTACGGACCACTTGTGTCGTATATGTAGACGGGAGCGTTGGGTGTCTCAATGCGCTCGTCGCCTACAATCTTCACTGTAGGTTTCAGATGAACCATGCGCATGCCTACGCGCAGGTCCTTGTAGATTTCTCCCTTCATGTAAACCTTCTCTGAAGAAAGGTAGGAGAATTTGATGTTGTTGTTCATAATGATGTAGTAAGAAGCCCCACCCCCAGCCCCTCCCCCGTAGGGAGGGGAGTGATGTGCTCTATTTGCTTGTTTTTATTTAATTTTATATTCTCGTTTTATTTTATATTGAATCCTCATGATTAGCCTTTCATACCACTCCCCTCCCTACTGG
>ULOJ01019566.1_pt1 | contig 9799 bp, 6 predicted proteins | sample 1952461 | NCBI WGS metagenome assembly ULOJ01 (sample SAMEA4835600, study PRJEB28245) | human gut metagenome | biome: gut microbiome; material: fecal sample | place: Denmark | collected 2008
ACATCGTAAGTAAAATTCTTTTGCGTGCATTTATCCCAAATAAGTATTTTATATTTATTTTATATTATGTTTTCAAAAGTTGCTATAAAATGTTACACAAACATATTTTGTAACATAAATTTCTTTAATTTTTGTAATTCATCACACTTATGCTGGTGAAGAGTGATGAGGTGATCAAGGTTAAAAAAATACTCTACTATTTTGTTCTGCTCCACCTTTATCGGAAATGGAACACGAAGATTTCTTATCTCCTCATTATGAATATGAACCACTGATTTTCCCTGTGCCCTTTTTGCCAGTTCTCGTTGTGGATTTCCATTAGAAATAGATATCGCTAAAAACCCAGAATTAATATCTTCATTCGGCATTACAACATTCAAATCTCCACCAAGCAAAATGCCTGATTTATCAACGGTAGCAGCTCTTGCGATATCCTCCGCCGATTCACCTGATGCCGGAACAATAACCTCTCCACCTCTACTGTATACAGAACCATCTTTTGCCTCTACATAAGTATCCACATCTGAAATGCTGGTTTCATAATTTGTATATAATCTTCCATATAAAATAATTGGTGTTCCTAACTCTATTAAATCACCTTTAGAATAACCTCTTCCCTTACTGAATTCAGCTACATTATCCAACTTACGCTGTTCCCAATCGTCCGAGAATCCAGAAAATCTAATTTCCGGGACACATTTTCCATTTTCCGGAAACATTTTTTGAAGCATATATTTTTTCAGGCTTTTAGTTTCTTCACACTTACGCTGGTGAAGAGTGATGAGGTGGTCTAGGTTAGAAAAATATGTTCCTATCTTCTCTTGTTCTTCCTTTTCTGGGAATAAGCCAAAACATTCCGCAATATCTTCTTGTCCTATTGTTGTAAATGCCGTTGTCTTCGCCCTTGCAATAAATTGTCTTTTGAATATACTTCCAGATAAATTAAGTTTCACAAAAAATGGATCATATTTTTCTTTATCAAGCTTAAGTCTTATAAGATGGTCATCATATACAAAACGTCCTGAATCCAGTAAAACATTAGATTCTGCAATACCTTCTGGTTTCAGCGAACTTCTTGTCAGGAAAATATCTCCCCATTCAACATTACATTTTTTTACAGCATCTTCATCATAATTACTGAATGTCAATTTTTCTGGGTGAATCTTATCTGGATCATACATGTTAATAACGTTAATATGTCTTAATCCCGTTTCATCATTTGCTTGATTATTCATTATCCCATTTGATAATTTTTCTATAGCTATTTCTGATAACTTACGCTGTTCCCAATCGTCCTCATACCCTTTGAATCTAATTTTAGGTTTTCCCATCGCTATCACCCCTCCATCTTCCTAATCAGTTCATTCAACGAGGACATAATAGTTTCATCCGTAGATGTCAAATCCTTAAGTAAGGACAGAAATTCTCCCTGCGCCTGTTCCAATTCCTTATCCGTCTGATCCATCTGCGTTAAAAGAGCATTTATATCGACTTCTTCCTCTTTTTCAAAATTATCTACATAACGCGGAATATTCAAATTGAAATCATTCTTCTCAATATCCTCAAAGCTTGCAAGATAGGATTCTTTTTCTACTGTTTCTCTTTTACTGTACAACTCCATAACAGCATCTATATGTTCATCTGTCATGGCATTTTGCTTTTTTCCTTTGTCAAATTTCTTTGATGCATCAATAAACAATACATCTCTTCCATCTCTGTGTTTCTTTAAAACGATGATACAAGTAGGAATTGAAGTATTATAAAATAAATTGGCAGGCAATCCAATTACTGCATAAATATTCCCTGCACGAAGCAGTTTTTCTCTGATTTTTCCTTCTGCTGCCCCTCGGAACAGAACCCCATGAGGTAATACAATTGCCATTGTTCCATTACTTTTTAAATGATACAGACCATGAAGTAAAAAAGCATAATCCGCTTTTGATTTTGGAGCCAATACTCCATAGTCGCTGAATCTTTCATCTTGTAAAAATCCGGCTGTTGCACTCCATTTTGCAGAGTATGGTGGATTCATAAGTACCATGTTGAAATCGGTCTCTTCTCCTGTCGGCCAGTCTCCATCCAGCGTATCACCATTGCGAAGTACCTGATTCTCCGGAGTAATTCCATGTAAAAACATATTCATACGTGCCAGATTATAAGTAGAAGTATTTAGCTCCTGCCCATAATACTTAATATAACCTGGTTCAGTGGCATACTTTTTGGCATTTAACAAAAGAGACCCAGAACCCATGCATGGATCATATACAGATAATCCCTTTTTGTTTTCCTGCCCTGCAATTGCAATCTTTGTTAATATCTTTGAAACTGCTTGTGGTGTATAAAATTCTCCTGCCTTTTTTCCGGTCTCTGACGCAAACTGTCCAATCAAATATTCATATGCATTTCCAAGTATCTCTGCGTCTGAATTCAACAAATCTGCCTTATCAATTTCCTTAACAAGACTGGATATGGTATCACTTTGCTTCTGATCTCCATTTCCCAAACGATTAGAGTACAAATCAATATCTGTAAATAAATCTGCAAACAATGGATCACTCTGTTCAATATTGTTAAAAGCTTTTTGCAATAACTCCCGATTGAATGCATTGTTTCTCGCCGCATCAGCAAAACACGTATAGGTAAGTTGCGGTTCAATCAAGTAATGACATTCTGACTTTATCTGCTCTTTCAGTTCCTCAGCACTTTCGTCTTCCAGTGCTTCTTTGTATGCATCCAATGCAACTTTTAAACTCTTCGGCTTTTCATCATAAATCAAATCATAAACTTTAATTAAAAATGTATCCGAAAGATATTTATAAAATACAATTCCAAGTAAATAATCTTTATATTCATTTGCATCCATCTTGGATCGGAGAATATCTGCGCCACTCCATAATACACTTATCAAATCTTTACTACCTTCTACTTCTGCCATGCTCTTTCCTCCGCTCGTTTTTCAATTTCAATGATCTCATACTGCTCATATTTTCCAAACAGATAGATTTTAATCGTTTCGCCATTAAAACGCTGATAAGATTATAATAACAAATTACCTTTTTATTTACAATCAAATATTAAAAAGCCCCCACAACCACAGGACACACCATCGTGTGCCCCATAGCGTGAAGGGCTTTCATCCATTCTTTTACGCCTGTCTCAAACCAGATTTTATTTTCCCTCGAACTGTACAACAGAGTCCACGTCATAGTCCTTTAAGACTTCCCGTCCGTTGAGATCGCTTAACTCTATGAGAAACAGCATCTTTACCACTTCACCGCCAAGTTCCTCTACCAGTTCTGCAGCAGCTTTCATGGTTCCGCCGGTTGCAATCAGATCATCCAAAAGTACAACCTTTTCTCCTTTTTTAACGGCATCTTTATGCATTTCAATCGTTGCCGTACCATACTCCAGATCATATGTTTTTTCAACTGTCTCACACGGCAGTTTTCCTTTTTTACGAATCGGTACAAACGGCTTATGCATGACATAAGCAAGTGGTGCCCCAAAGATAAAACCTCTGGATTCTGCTCCGGCGATCACATCAAAATCAACGCCCTCTAAGCGTTTTGCCAGTTCATCAATGGAAAGCTTCAGTGCATCTGCATCCTGCAGTACACTTGTGACATCACGGAAAATAATTCCCTTCTCCGGGAAATCCGGGATACTGCGAATGTACTCTTTTAACTCTTTCATCCTCTTACCTCACTACTACACGAATTTCTTCGCGTTTTTGACTTTTGATGTTTCTATTATAAGACTTTCCCCGCACAAGCGCAACTCTCACTTGACTTTTTTCCATTCCTGCGTGCGCCTTGTGACCTCTTTTACCGTCAGGATTCCCTCTGCCACCGTAAACCGGATGTCATAATCATCAAATGCCATCCCGTAGATATAATCCGGCTTTTTGTTGTATGCCGCCCTGGGATCCTGTGCAAGAACCTCAAGAAGCGGTCCCCGCAGATGTTCCGGAATCTGTGCCTGCAATTCCTCCGGAAATACTACCGGTATCTGAAACTCCCGGAATTCTTCCGCAAAACCGTTTTTTGCCTCCGGATGGGCATCCACGTACGGCAGATACGGTTTGATATCAAAAAGCGGTGTGTGATCAAGCAGATCCAGCCCGGAAACCGTAAGAACCGATCCAAGCTTCTGATCGATGCGCACTTTTTCAAGTTTCACGCACGAAAGACCGATCGAATTCGGGCGAAAGGGGGAACGTGTGGCAAACACGCCCCGTTTTTCTTTTCCTCCCAGACGGGGAGGTGCTACCGTTGCATGAAAGGTATCCTGCTTTGCCCTCGAAAACTCCCAGAGAAGCCACAGGTGGGAAAACTCTTCGATTCCACGCACTGCATCCGGATTCCGGAATTTCGGTGTGAAAATAATTTCCCCACAGGTACTCTCCGCCAGCCCACTCTGTCTGGGAATTCCAAATTTTTCTTTATACGGGGTCTCTACATAAGCTATATATTCCATATCCGTTCCTACATCTGATAAAACCGCAGATTTTCTTTCAGTTCCGGTGTGATCTCTCCACCTGCTGCTTCATATTTATCGTAAACAGAACGGAACCGCTGCAGTTTCTTTCTGTTTTCCGCATCAAGTCTGTGAAATGCATTCTGATACTGTGGATTGGTGGCCAGTCCCTGGCGGATATCCTTTGCAAACGGACAATACCTTACCAGAATATCTCTTGCCACTTTATTCAGTCGGAAACTTCCCTGTGACTCATACTTCATCCACGCCTGATAATCCTTGACAAATACCTCACGGTAACTGTTGCGCGCACGGGACAATGCAGTCTTGATCTTTTCCTTTGCATCTGCAGAAAGATCTGAATTTTTGCGATAATACTGAATAAAATCACAGTACTCCGCCGTAAGCGATTTCTCCCGGATATCGTTCCAGTATACACCCTGCACACGTCTGCAGATCTCCCAGCGGTATCGGCCGATACATTCCACCATCTGATCATCGAGATCCACTGCGGAAAAGATCGGAAACAGAAAACGCGCTGGTGTATCAATCTTGGCCCCGGATGTCTCCTGCCACATCAGGGTACGGGTTCCGGCATTTGGCATCAGAATCACATCCGGCAAAATCTCCTTTTTGATCCATTCCTGATTGATTCCGCGATCCGGATCGGAAAACATGACATCATGATAGAGTGCAGAATAATCCACACAGCGCACCTTATTGATGGCATCGGCAATTTTTTCTGCGGTAACTGCCATCTTTTCCACGGTGTTGATGAAATCCTCTTCCATCAGAACCGGACAGAATGTAGTCACACGGCCATAGGTCACACGGTTTCCGGAGGTAAACATATTGTGAATCTCAAACTGTACTTTCTGCCTGCTGTCATTTTTATACTGTTGCATCTGCGCTTCCGTAATATTCCCAGTTCTCTTTTCTTCCAGCAGAAATGCATTGAAATCCTGGTCAAATTCATTGCGGGACGGGTCTTTCTTTCCCTGATAAATCTGTACCAGCCAGTCATAAACCGTATAGACATTTGCAGAGTGAAACAATCCAAGCGAATCCGTCAGATTATACAGTGCATTTGTGTTAGTTTCCCCCAGCACCTCCGCATCCATAAACCCAAAATTGAAAAACATCATCATGATCGGTGACGGCTTGACCAGTTCCTCAACTGATCTCATAAACGCCTTGGTATAAATATCGTAAAAGACCTTTGTGATTTCCCTGCGCAGCTGTCTCGCCTCATTGTCTGTAGACATCATATCCGGCAGCTCCCGGTACTGCTGCACAATGCTGTGGAAATCCCTGATCATATCGCTGCCATATCCTGCATACTCCATAATATGTGCAATACAATCCTCACGCATAATATTGATACGGCCTTCGGACTCCTTGGTAAAGTCGTAATTCTCGCAGAGCTCATGTGCCTCCGCCATCTGCTTTTTGTCGTATACATCAAGCTTTGTCATGACATCCACCATATTTAACAGACGCTTTTTGATCTCGGAAATGTCCTGCTTTTTCTGCGACTGCTGGACTGCCATTGCAAAAAACAGATGAAAAATATCATCTCTGGAATCTGAAAATAAAATATCCCTGTTGTACTGCAGATAATTTACCATCTCGCCGATTCCCTGTGTCACACGGCGCATCTGTGCCGCCGCCTCCATGATTGCTCCCACACACAGACTATCATCTTTGATCATCAGCTGCATATATTCTTTCAGATAACTCCGGACCAGACTGTTACTGTTTGCAATCTCCCAGTTTTCCGCACGGTGCTGCATTTTTAAAGCTGCAAACTGTTCCATACGCGGAAAATCCTGTTCATCAAGAAGCTTCTCGCTGCACAGATTTTTGTATTCGCTGTACAACGTTTCCGCAGCATTATGTAAAAGCATGCATTTTTTCTGCAGACTGGCATACAGACACAGTGCCTGATGCCGCTGTTCCACTGCCGTACGCAAAAAAATCGGGCGGAAATTCTCATGTTCGGACAAAATCTTCCGCAGATCCTGTGCATTTTTACATGGAATCACAATCAATGTCGTATCTTCATTTGCCACATAATCGCAGGCAAACCATTCGTTCTCGAGAATACCCACAATTGCATTCCGGTGCATAATGATCTCTGCAAATGCAAACTGCCGGATCACCGATCCCTCCTGGATCAGATACCATTCCATCACCTTGTCCTGTTTTCTGGCAAGCGTTTCTCCCTTTTTTACCTTTAAAACATTCATATCTTACTGCTCCTTGTCTGCGCCGCCGGACAGCTGAAACGCTATATGATCTACCGTAAGTCCGGTTGCCCCAAAATATAATTTCATATAATGATGTCCCTCGAATGTATCAAACCGGATCTGCTGTGTCACCCACTGCCCTTTCGATCCCCTAAATGACAGTGTTCCTTTGATGATATTATCCAGATATACTGTTACCGGAAGCTGTGCCAGATCATCCAGATTTGATTTCACTTTCATCTGCAGTTCATAACTTCCGGCTTTCATATCCAGATCCGCAAGTATTTCTTTTCCCTGATGTGTATCCCAGCCGCCACCGGAAATGCGGATATTTCCCTGCTCATCTGTCACAAATTTCATCATCTTTGAGACATCCGGATCATCTTTTGCAGCATTCTTCCGGTCTTTAAGTTCTTCCGGAGAAATCCTATCCATCTCATAAAGCATCGCCGGGGATTTTAGTACAAACTGCAATATATTGATGGCATTTCTCTGCAGCTGTCCTCTCGTAAGATTTCCCTTCTGGAATTCTTCGAGCATATCATCCTGCTGCATATCCTGCGCGTCTGCAGTCACCATATATACATCATTCTGTGCCGCTGCCATGACCGCATGTATACGCGGATCCGATGGCTGTCCCTCGTGGTTTGCCTTTGCCCACCAGTCGGTCATAACGATGCCGGAAAATCCCCAGTCTTTGCGCAATACAATGGTATTGAGATCATAACTTCCTGCAGTCCACACCCCGTTGACCGGGCCATAGGTAGTCATAACAGAGCGAGCCGGCCCTTCTTTTACCGCAATTTCAAATCCCTTCAGATAAATTTCCCGCAGTGCCCGCACGGAAATAATCGAATCTGCCTCATGTCGTTTCGTTTCCTGATTGTTTGCCGCAAAATGTTTGATGGTTCCTGTGGAACCTGCAATATTAAGTCCCTGCAGCTGTGCGGCTCCCATTTTTCCGGTTAAAAACGGATCTTCGGAAATATACTCAAAGTTTCGTCCGTTCAACGGATTTCTGTGAATATTCAATCCCGGTCCGAGCAATGTATCTACACGGTTTAACCGTAGTTCAAGCCCTGTCATTTCATATAATTGACGCACCAATTCACAGTTAAATGTACATCCGAGCAGCGTTCCGTTCGGAAGGGAAAACGCCTTTGTTCCGCAGTCCATACGTATTCCGGATGGTCCGTCCGATGCACATTCTGCCGGAATTCTAAACTTCCTCAAAGACGGAGTCAGTCCTGCAAATGCCGCTGCAGTACCCGGAGTCACCTTCGGACTGCACATGCCTTCTCCGCGGAACAGCATAATCAGATCCTCGTCCGATAATTGTGCCACAAATGTCTCCATAGAAATCTTTTTGTCATATACATCTTCCAGACGATAGCCTTTATCGCCAGTCTGTGAAATCTCTGCCGGTTTTTCCACGCGGTCATACGGACCATAGATCCGTTCCGGTGTATCGGAATATCCGATCACATCACCCGGCTTTCTTGTCATACGGGCAAACGGTTTCTGCGGTGCACAGACTTCCTCAAGCTGTTCAATCACCGTAAACGTCTGCGGATAACTGCCTGCCTTTTGTGCCGTCCGCACATCGGTTCCCACATAAATGGTATAAGTACCCTCCAGCAGCACAAAACAGTCCCTGTGTCCGGTTACACCACTGTCATCATAGGAGGCAAATGTATTTTTCGGAATCTCCAGAATAATATGCTCTTCTTCCCCTGCTGCCAGTTCCTTTGTCTTTGCAAATCCACAAAGAACACGCACCGGTGTATCCAGTACCCCCTGTGGGGCTTTGGCATATACTTCAAGCACTTCTTTCCCCGGTTTTGTTCCGGTATTTTTCACTGTTGCCTTCACACAGACCGTATGCTCGTCCTTTTCTTCTGCAGACGCTTGCACGGAAAAAGAAGTATACGACAATCCAAATCCAAACGGATACAAAACTTTATCTTTGGCAAATGTCTCAAAATACCGATATCCCACATAGATATCTTCTTTATAATAGTTTTTCTGTAAATCCCCGAAATTTGACGTGGATGGATAGTCACTGATATCCTCTGCAATCGTATCGGTCAGTTTTCCGCACGGATTCACACGCCCCGTAAGTACATCACAGACACCGTTTCCACCTTCCTGACCTCCCTGCCATGCATAGAGTACCGCTGCCGGATCAAATTCTCTGACCCATTTCATATCAATGATATTTCCCACATTTAAAATAACGGCCGTGCGTGAAAATTGACTGCTCACTTTACGGATCAGGTCTTCTTCTGTCCGTGTCAGCTTATAACTGCCCGGCTTGTCCGTATTGTCCTGGTCTTCCCCCGCCGTACGTCCAAGAATCACCAGTGCCACATCATCCCCGGATGCGGTTTGAAGCATCTCTTCCGTCACGGGCATTTCTTCCTGTGACCACGGAACCAGCCCCCATCCCTCACCTTCGTCATATGGATGGTCTTTGATCCATTTTTCGTAGATCCCAATCAGTTCTTCATCCAGCGCAATATCTTTGCAGGCGCGCAGCGCATCAAGGATTCCAACCACATAGCGTGTATTTACCAGTCCGCCCGAGCCAAGTCCGCTTTTGTAATAATGAAACGCCATGCGCCCAAATACAGCAACTTTATCTCCTTTTTTAAGTGGCAGGGTACTGTTGTCATTTTTCAATAACACGCATCCCTCAGCAGATGCAGTCCTTGCCAAATCTGCATATTTTTCCATATCCAATGCATATCTGCCCATTTAAAATCCTCCTGAAACTAATCATACCTTTTATTATACGCCAGTCACAAAGAAGATTGCAATTAGAAAATATGGATTTACCAATATTTCGGAAGCCCGTAACCAAAAAAGAAATAATAAAAAGAACCAGCCATTTTCCCCAGTGCCATGGCAATCATAACACCACTGAGTCCACGGTTGATATACAGACGCCGGAACAGGATCGGAAAAGTATTTAATATTTCTGCCAGTGCCACCGCAATACATCCCACAAAAATTCCCGCTGCAGTTCCATAAGCGCCCAAAATGACATGCGCCAGCCACGGATACGGCAGCTG
>ULOJ01022782.1_pt1 | contig 9718 bp, 8 predicted proteins | sample 1952461 | NCBI WGS metagenome assembly ULOJ01 (sample SAMEA4835600, study PRJEB28245) | human gut metagenome | biome: gut microbiome; material: fecal sample | place: Denmark | collected 2008
TATTCCAGATTGGCCGAAGAAGGGAGTAAACTTCCGAGACGTTACAACATTGTTTAAGAGCAGCGAATGCCTTAAAGAGATTTGCGACGAGATGTACGACCTCTACAAAGACAAGGGCATCACAAAGATAGTAGGAATCGAGTCGCGCGGCTTCGTCATGTCGCCTGCCCTCGCCCTGCGCTTGAATGCCGGAGTGGTATTATGCCGCAAGCCTGGCAAACTGCCTTGCGATACTGTGCAAGAAAGCTACGCCAAGGAGTATGGCAAGGACACCATCGAAATCCACAAGGATGCAATCAACGAGAACGACGTAATCCTGCTGCACGACGACCTGCTTGCCACAGGCGGCACAATGCAGGCTGCATGCAATCTCGTCAAGAAGTTCCATCCCAAGAAGGTATACTGCAACTTCATCATCGAACTCGTAAACGAGGGACTGAACGGACGCGCAGACTTCGACAAGGACATAGAGATTACGTCGCTCATTCAGATATAATGAAGAGCCGTACGAATATCAAAGAAACAACAAACGAAAGAGGAGGCGTCTCGTCTCTGATACAGGCGAAGCCATGGGCGGATGTATCGGAGACACGATGCCTCCTCTTTCCATATACTCACCAGTCCTAAGCTTACACCCAAAGCAGTCTGAGCAGCGACACACAGGACGAACATATTATAGTTACACGTGAAACAACAGGAGGCAAAACTCTTAGTTTCAAGCAAGTTACTGGCAACTACATTCTAACAAATCAACGAGCAACATGACAAGAGAAGAGAACGAGAAGCGCATTGAACGACTCAAGAACATCGTGCTTAACATGCCCGACAAGCCCGGCAGCTATCAGTTTTACGATGCCGACCATACCATTATATACGTAGGTAAGGCAAAGCGTCTGAAGCAGCGCGTGTCGTCCTACTTCCACAAGGAGGTGGATCGGTTCAAGACCAAGGTGCTTGTCTCGAAGATAGAGGACATAAGCTACACGGTGGTCAACACCGAAGAGGATGCGCTATTGCTCGAAAACAGTCTCATAAAGAAATACAATCCACGCTACAATGTATTGCTCAAGGACGGCAAGACCTACCCCAGTATCTGCATTACGAACGAATATCTGCCGCGAGTGTTCAAGACGCGACAGATAAACAAGCGATTCGGAACGTTCTTCGGACCCTACTCACATACGGGTAGCATGTTTGCCGTGCTCGAACTCATACACAAGCTCTACAAGCCGCGCACTTGCCGAATGCCGATAACAAAGGAAGGTATAGAGCAGGGCAAGTACAAGCCGTGTCTGGAATATCACATACACAACTGCAAGGCACCTTGTTGCGGCAAGCAATCGCTGGAGGATTATCAGGCATCGATAGCCCAGGCGCGTGAGATATTGAAGGGCAACACGCGCGAATTGTCGCAGCACGTTTTCGAGGAAATGCAGCAAAAGGCGGCTGAACTGAAGTTTGAGGAAGCCGAGGAATTGAAGCAGAAATACATGCTTATTGAGAGTTTCTGCGCCAAAAGCGAGGTTGTCAGTCACACGATAACCGACGTTGACGTGTTCACTATTGTCGACGACGAGCACAACCGCACCGCCTTCATCAATTACATCCACGTCAAGAACGGCAGCGTAAACCAGAGTTTCACGTTCGAATACAAGCGAAAACTGGACGAAACCGACCGCGAACTGCTACTGACGGCTATCCCCGAAATACGCGAACGTTTCCAGAGCAAGGCCAAGGAGATAATCGTTCCGTTCGACATGGAGTGGCAACTGAACGAGGCGCAGTTCTTCGTTCCGCAACGAGGCGACAAGAAACACCTGCTCGAACTCGGCGAAATGAACTGTCGGCAGTATAAGTTCGACCGACTGAAGCAGGCCGAAAAGCTCAATCCCGAACAGAAACAGACACGTCTTATGAAGGAATTGCAGCAGAAACTACAGCTCGCCAAGCTGCCGTATCAGATAGAATGTTTCGACAACTCCAACATTTCGGGCACCGACGCCGTGGCTGGTTGCATAGTGTTCAAGGGTATGAAACCCTCGAAAAAGGACTATCGCAAATACAACATCAAGACCGTTGAGGGTCCCGACGACTACGCCTCTATGCAGGAAGTGGTGCGTCGGCGCTACACACGCATGATGGAGGAAGGCACTACCCTGCCCGACCTCATCATAACCGACGGCGGACAGGGTCAGATGAGCGTGGTGCGACAGGTTGTAGAGGGCGAACTCGGACTCCGGATTCCCATAGCCGGACTTGCCAAGGACGACCGCCACCGCACCAACGAACTGCTCTATGGCAATCCGCCCAAAACGATAGCTCTGAAGACGGACTCCGAACTCTTCCACGTGCTCACACGCATCCAGGACGAAGTACACCGCTACGCCATACAGTTCCACCGCGACAAGCGCTCAAAACACGCCCTGCACAGCGCTCTCGACGACATTCCGGGCATCGGTCCGGCTACACGCGAGAAGCTGCTCAGCGAGTTCAAGAGCGTGAAACGAATACGTGAGGCTTCGTTCGAGATGCTTTCGGGTGTGATCGGGGCAAGCAAAGCAACGAAACTGATGGAAAGCCTGGGCAAGAAGTAATGGTCACAATTGGCATAAAGAAGACTTTTGCAGCCCAGGGATATTGAGGCATTTGGAGCAAGAAAATCGAGGCGTATCGCGAAGAAAATCGGGGTGTATCGCAAAAGGACTCCTTTTGGGTTGCAAAAGGATTCGTTTTGAAGTGCAAAAGGACTCCTTTTAGGATGCAAAAGGACTCGTTTTGGAAGGCAAAAGGACTCCTTTTGAAAGGGACTAATTGTCATACGATATTTAGAGTATAATCAAACAGTAGGAGGAGGGTGTGTCAAAAGTCACAGCAGTACGCCCCGAAGGGGCAGAAGCTCATAGCCCAGGGCAACACCCTGGGTAAAAGTATCGCAAATCATAATGCGCCCTGTAAGGGCAAAAGCGTTAATTATCAATGCTTTTGCCCTTGCAGGGCGTTTTGCTATTTTCAATCCGTACACCCAAGGCGCTGCCTTGGGCTATGTGCTTTTGGGGCTTTCAGCCCGTTTTGTTGACTTTTGCCACGCCCTCCTGAGCAAGCAACTTGACAAATAACTTCTTTAGAATCAAGACGGCTAACTGCTCAGGCTATGGCGCGGACGCCATAGCCTCCTAAGTATAAACAAAAAAAATGCGCCCAAACCTCACGGTTCCAGCGCACACACAGAGAAGATCTTAAATCTTCAAAAAATTCTTGCCTTCGACTCTCACGAGCTTGTACAAGTCAATCCTTATATCAAATTATACTAAAAACTAAAAGTCTTTTAAACATTGCTTAAAAACCAGTCTGCCGTCGTACCATTAGGCAGACCTCCATTCTGTTTGCAAAATTATTAATTAAAAATGATATAACAAAGAAAATGGAATAATTTTACACTCATTTTACATTTAATATGATTAACTTTGTAAACAGCATAATAATTAACGTATCAATTACATACATAAATGAGAACAGTAATACAGCGTGTGCAGCACGCATCGGTAACGATAGACGGCGAGATAAAGTCGAAAATAGGCAACGGATTCCTCTTGCTGCTCGGCATTGAAGAGTCGGACACGACTGAAGATGTCGACTGGCTCGTAAAGAAAGTGGCAGCTCTGAGAGTGTTTGACGACGAGAACGGAGTAATGAACCGTTCGATTATCGATGTGGGCGGCGAGGCTCTCGTGGTGAGCCAGTTTACGCTCTACGCTTCGTACAAGAAGGGCAACCGCCCGTCGTGGTTTCGCGCCGCACGTCACGAGATTTCGGTGCCGCTCTACGAGGAGTTCTGTCGCAAACTGTCGGATGCGCTCGGCCGTGAGGTCGGAACGGGCGAATTCGGTGCCGATATGAAGGTGGAACTCTTGAACGACGGACCCGTAACCATCTGCATGGACACCAAGAACAAGGAATAAACGGTAAATAATGAGATATAATAACCGTAAACAACTGACATTAAGAACCACTTAATAATTTAGCTTATGAAGAAGTATCTTTCAAATACTGCCCTACTGCTCGAAGCTGTAGGACTGGTGCTGATGTTCACCCGCGATTCGTGGGGAGCCAACAAGCCGTTGTATGCATTTACGGGTTGCGCATTGCTGTTTATAGGTTTCAGCATCATGACGTATCTGGAGTTTCCCCGACCGTTCCACAGCGTGTCGCGAAGCAAGAAGATAGGAGTGATATTCCGCATCTGCCTGGTTGCGATACTCGCTATATGGCTTGTCTACGACATCTATCTGATGGTGCTGGGACTGCCTGTTGACATCTAAAATCAAGCAATATGACTATCAAGGAAGCACAAGAGACGGTAGACCGTTGGATAAAGGAGTATGGCGTGCGCTACTTCTCCGAACTCACCAATATGGCTTGCCTTACCGAGGAGGTGGGCGAACTGGCGCGCATCATGGCGCGACGCTATGGCGACCAGAGCTTCAAGGAGGGCGAATCGCACGACCCTTCTGAGGAGATGGCCGACATTCTGTGGGTCCTCATCTGCCTTGCCAATCAGACGGGCGTAGACCTTACGGAGGCGCTGCAGAAGAGTATCGAGAAGAAGACCAACCGCGACAAATTGCGCCATAAGAACAACCCCAAACTCAGATAAACGACTATAGATAACAATAAAAACAAAAGCATAAGACTATGGGAATAATTAAAGATGTAATACTCCACGACGAGGAGACTATGGGACAAGAGAAGACGAGCAAGTACGAACTTGCTCTTACCAAATACAACACCGCTATCGACGACAACGCCGTGCGCGATGCCGTGCGCAATATCATTGCCGAGAAGGTGTCGGCTAACGACACTATCGACGTTAAGAAATTCCTCTTCGGAAGCATCGAGCTTACTACGCTCAAGACAACCGATTCTGACACGAGCGTACTGGCGTTCACCGAGCGCGTCAACGACTTCGACAATCAGTATCCCGACATGCCCCACGTGGCTACCGTCTGCGTCTATCCGTGCTTCGCCAACACCGTGGCTGAATCGCTGGAGGTGGACGGTGTAGAGATAGCTTGCGTCAGTGGATCGTTCCCTTCTTCGCAAGCTCGCATCGAGGTGAAGATTGCCGAGACATCGCTGGCTGTTGCCGACGGCGCCACCGAGATTGACATCGTTATGCCGGTAGGCAAGTTCCTTTCGGGCGACTACGAAGGAATGTGCGACGACATAGCCGAACTGAAGGCTGCATGTGGCGAAACGGTGCCCATGAAGGTTATACTCGAGACAGGTGCTCTAAAGACTGCCACCAACATCAAGAAGGCTGCTCTGCTGGCTATGTACTCTGGCGCCGACTACATCAAGACGTCGACGGGCAAGTTTCAGCCTGCCGCCACACCCGAAGCAGCCTACGTTATGTGCCAGGCCATCAAGGAATACTACGACGAGACGGGCATTCAGATAGGTTTCAAGCCCGCTGGCGGCATCAACAGCGTTATGGATGCCATCATCTACTACACAATAGTCAAGGAAGTATTGGGCGAAAAATGGCTCACCAACAAGTGGTTCCGCCTCGGTACATCACGCCTTGCCAACATGCTGTTGAGCGAGATTAAAGGCGAGCAGATCAAGTTCTTCTAAAGGGACAGGGCTTGCTGAGAAGAATAATAGGGCTTGCTAAGCCTCTATAAGCCTTTCTAAGCCTTGGCACAAAAAGGCCTAGAAAGGCTCAGCAAGGCCCAAACAACTGCTCAGTAAGGCCCAGACACCACCCCCTACCCACCTCTATTAATCCCAATTCACTAACCATAAAAATCAAACTTATGCCTACACCAAAACCCTTTCTTCCCCATGGAGGCTCGTACAAGAACCTCCTCGTATACCAAAAATCTGAATGCATATACGATGTCACATACTATTTTGCTCATAAATATCTTGAAAAAGGTGACCGTACAATCGACCAAATGGTACAAGCAGCACGTTCAGGGAAACAGAACATAGCAGAGGGAGCGGCGGCTGGCAACACTTCTAAGGAAACAGAAATAAAACTTACAAACGTAGCAAAAGCCAGTTTGCAGGAACTGTTAGTAGACTATGAAGATTATATACGAGTAAGAGGATTGGAACAATGGCAACCTGACGACCCGCGACTTGCACAAGCCAAACGTGCTTGCGCCACCCATAACGACAGCGCCTACTATAGAAAAGCAATAACACAACGCTCTGATGAAACTATAGCAAATATCGCCATAACCCTAATTCATCAAACCGACTGGATGCTAAACAAGCTTATAGAGAAGCTGGAAATAAAGTTTGTGGAAAGTGGCGGAATGAGAGAGCAAATGACAAAAGCAAGAAAAGATTATAGAGGATATTGAAATTATAAGCCTCACTGAGCCTTCTTAGGCCTCTCTAAGCCTTTTCAATCACGGCTTAAAGAGGCCTAGAAAGGCCCAAAGAGGCTTAAAAGAATGCCCAATAAGGCTTATAAAGAAGGCTTAAAGAGGCTTAAGAATGCCCAGTAAGGCTTAAAAAGAAGGCCCAAAGAGGCCTAAGAATGCCCAATAAGGCTTAGTTCTTAGCAATCAAGCTACAGCCCCCTAACTTCCTACTTCGTTCTCTTTATAACATAGTCGAGATAAGTCTGGAGCGCAGCCTTCACGTCCGGCTGCCCCACTCTATCATCAATAAACTGCTGGGCATGTGCGTGGAACTCCCACATACGGCGTTCGGCGTATTCTATACCACCCATTTGTTTGGTATAATCTACGAGCTGCGCTATCTCATCGGCACTCACCGAGTGTTCCTTCACCTTCAATGCCAGACGACGCATATCCTCGTTTCCACCATTGTTCACGGCGTAGATTACAGGCAGCGTAAGCTTACCCTCAACCATATCATTGCCTGTAGGCTTGCCTATCTCCGTCGAATCGTAATAGTCGAATATGTCGTCGCGTATCTGGAAGATGATACCGAGATTCTGACCGAACTGCTTTGCAGCCTCAACATCCTCCTCCGACGCGCCCGACGACAATGCACCGATGCCGGCACACGCTTCAAACAGAGCCGCGGTCTTCTGCTTTATCACGTCATAATATACATCCTCCGAGATGTCCTTGCGTCCGATGTTCGACAACTGCAGTATCTCGCCGTCGGAAAGCGTGCGTCCCAGTTCGGCAAGATAAGTAACGATCTGCTCCGAATGAGTACGCGCCACACACAGAAGGGCTGTCGAAAGGATGTAATCGCCCACGAGTACAGCCACCTTATTGTCATAAGTGGCGTTGACCGAAGCCTGACCACGACGCTCCTCACTCTCATCCACCACATCATCATGAACGAGCGAAGCCGTGTGGAGCAGCTCCAATCCAACGGCAGCATTCTGCGTAGCCTCGTTGATAGTGCCGAAGTTCTTCGCCATTAGCAGTATCAGCATAGGGCGCATACGCTTGCCTGCACGCTTGCGGATGTGCTCCAGCGCCGAGCCGAGCAGTCCGTCCTCGTGCGAGAGCGACTGGTTGAAAAGACTTATAAAGTCGGCGAGTTCCGCCTCTATAGGGTTCTTAATGATTGACAGATAATCCATTGTATTATAATATTTCGTACAAAGTTACGGATTTTGCCGTTATTAGTGACATTTTTTTTGTAATTTTACACCATATAATAATAATTATGTTGAGGTGGTGAGATGTTGAGGTGGTCAACATAACAACCCCTCACCACTTCAACATTACAACATAATAAAAATGGACAAGCTATTTCTTCTCGACGCTTACGCGCTCATCTACCGTGCATATTATGCGTTCATCAAAAATCCGCGCATCAATTCCAAGGGCATGAACACCTCGGCCGTGATGGGATTTGTCAATACTCTCAACGAGATTCTCACCAAAGAGCAGCCCACACATATCGGTGTGGCGTTCGACCATGGCAAGACGTTTCGCGACGAGGCATTCCCTGCGTACAAGGCACAACGCGAGGAGACACCCGAAGACATACGCGCTTCGGTGCCTGTCATAAAGAGCATCATTGAGGCTATGCACATCCCGGTGCTGCAGGTGGACGGTTTCGAGGCTGACGATGTCATCGGTACGCTCGCAACCAAGGCTGGAGCTGCCGGCATCAAGACCTATATGCTCACGCCCGACAAGGACTATGGCCAGCTGGTGAGCGACAACGTGTTCATATTCCGGCCACGTCACGGCGGCGGATACGAAACTATGGGCCCCAGCGAGGTGTGCGCCAAGTACGAACTCGACTCCCCTACTCAGGTCATCGACCTCCTGGCGCTGATGGGCGATTCTGCCGACAACTTCCCGGGATGCCCCGGCGTGGGTCCGAAGACCGCCGCCAAGCTCATAGGCGAATTCGGCAGCATCGACAACATGCTCGCCTCGACTGCCAAGATTAAAGGCAAGCTGCGCGAAAAGGTCGAGTCGGCTGTCGACGACATACGCATGTCGAAGTTTCTGGCTACCATACGCACCGACGTTCCTATAGAACTCAATCTCGACGCGCTGAAGATTGAGGAGCCCGACACAGCCCGACTCACCGAAATCTTCACCGAACTGGAATTTAAGAGTCTTCTCGATAAATTTGTAAAGAAGCCACAACAACAGCAAAAAGTTGTTAATCCACAACTCGATTTATTTGCCGAAAATCCGACCAATGATTCAGTTGGCGCAGAATTTTCGAGTTTTGAGAGCCTAAAAACGACCTCTCATGACTACCAACTCATTGAAAATGAGGAAGAAGCACGCAAATTATTTGATTTTTTTGTTACAAAACAAATTCTCAGTATAGACACGGAGACCACTTCAATCAACCCTGTCGACGCAAAATTGGTTGGTTTGAGCTTCGCCGTTGAGGAAGGAAAGGCATTTTACGTGGCAATTCCTGCCGAACGTAAAAAGGCGCAAACGATTGTTAACATATTCAAACCGCTGTACGAAAGCACCGAAATCCTCAAAATCGGACAGAACATCAAGTACGACATGGAGGTGCTGATGAATTACGGAGTGCGGCTCGCCGCACCGATGTTCGACACGATGATTGCCCACTACGTGCTCCAACCCGAGCAGAAACACAACATGGACATTCTCGCCGAGACGCTGCTCGGCTACCAGACAGTACACATCGACGAACTCATCGGACCCAAGGGCAAGGGTCAGAAGAATATGCGCGACCTCTCGCCTGCCGACATCTGCGACTATGCCGCTGAGGATGCCGACGTCACTCTGCGCCTATACAACGTGCTGAAGCCGCGCCTCAAGGAGGCTGGCGTTGACGACTTGTTCTACAACATCGAGATGCCGCTCGTGCCGGTGTTGGCAGAAATGGAGATGAACGGAGTACTGCTCGACACCAAGGCTCTTGCCGAGACATCGCGAACCTTGACCGACCGCATGAAGCAGATTGAACAAAACATATACAAGCTCGCCGGACACGAGTTCAACATAGCGTCGCCCAAGCAGGTGGGCGAGGTGCTCTTCGGCGAGATGAAGATTGTGGACAAGCCCAAGAAGACCAAGACCGGACAGTTCGTCACATCCGAAGAGGTGCTGCAACAGCTCCGTTCGAAGGCTCCAATCGTCGACGACATTCTCGCCCATCGAGGCTTGAAGAAGCTTCTCGGCACCTATGTCGACGCCCTGCCCAAGCTTATCAACCCACGCACGGGACACATCCATACGTCGTTCAATCAGGCAGTTACAGCCACGGGGCG
>ULOJ01006871.1_pt1 | contig 9682 bp, 14 predicted proteins | sample 1952461 | NCBI WGS metagenome assembly ULOJ01 (sample SAMEA4835600, study PRJEB28245) | human gut metagenome | biome: gut microbiome; material: fecal sample | place: Denmark | collected 2008
CCATGGCCAGCCCCAAAACAGCGCGCCCTTGGGCCGCACGGCGGAAAAGGCATAAAAAAAGAAGCGGAGCACTCCGTGAGGAACACTCCGCTTCGACAGTGATTTCGCGCGCTGCGCGCAAGGGTGGCAGATGGGACTCGAACCCACGACATTCAGAACCACAATCTGACGCTCTAACCAACTGAACTACAGTCACTTTTATTGCCAATATCAACAAATAATGAACTCTATTAAGTAATGAATTAATCAACATCCGTTCTTGTTGCAAGGATAGTCACCCGTATAGATCTACGCAATGATAATGGCTTATTGTTTAAGGAGCTGTACTTACTTTTATGGAAAAGTAGTAAAGAATAAATTTGATGGCAGGATATACGCAACATTCTCATCTTTTTATTTGTTCCCAACAGAAATAATCACTAATTTTGTGGTATTCTGATAGAATGTGTTATGTCAAGTGATGCAATCAAACAAGAACTATTGGCGAAGCTAAAGCAGGAGCATTGTTTTTGGTCGTTCAACGAGGATTCAATCAAAGATATTTCTGATGATATGCTGATTGAAAAGACCTTGCTGCATCTTGACTTGGACGAAATCAATCGACTTTTTCTGATTTATTCTTTTAAGAAGATAAAGCAGGTATGGCTGGACTACCTTATTCCGCAGGAAGAATATCTATACACGTTGAACCGCTTCTTTGCCTGGTATTATTTCAAGGCGAAGAAGCCGGATGCCTATATAAAGTCTATGGCTACCCGCCACCTTAATAAAATGTTGGCATGAAAGGCTTAGCACCACACACTCAACAAATCTTTGAAGCGGTTTCCAAGTTAGACTGCATCAAACCCTATCTTTTGGTGGGTGGTACAGCTTTGTCTTTGCAGATTGGTACACGCCAAAGTGAAGATCTGGACTTTATGAAGTGGCGTACTTCCAAAGCTGAAAAGATGGAAGTGGCATGGCATCAAATAGAAAAAGAACTTGCCACTGTTGGCGAAATCCAGCATAAGGACATTTTGGATATAGACCATGTAGAGTTTGTGGTGGCTGGAGTAAAGTTCTCTTTTTATGCCTGTCCTAAGTACTCTCCTGTTGATAAGCCAGTAGACTACTTGAATCATGTACGATTGGCAAATGTGAAAGCCATTGGCGCTATGAAGATGGAGGTGATGTTGCGCAGGAGCAACTTTCGTGACTATTATGATATTTACTCTATTCTAAGGTCAGGCATTTCTATCAATGAATTAGTATCTTTGGCTCTTTCCTATTCAGGGCATCGGCTTAAATCCAAGAATTTGCTTGCTATGCTAACCAATGGAAACCGTTTCACAAGGGATGCTCGTTTTGAGCAACTTTCACCTACATATACAGTCACTTCCCAAGAAATAGAAGATTATATCAAGTCGTGTTTGAGATAGTTTCATAAATTAGTTGCATCCACATTCTTCTTTAAGCATGGATTCTTTATAATCTGTTCTTCTAACAAGTCCACTTCCCTGCCAAACAATTCTTCCAAAGCGTATTTGAAATCAAAGTAATTATCAAAATAATCACCAACTTCTGCCTTATTGAAAGAAACTACCAAGTCCACATCGCTATCATCATTAAAACGATTGGTAAGTATAGAGCCGAACACAAACAGTTTATTTACCTTGCCCATTTGCCATTTTCGACCATAACTCCCACACTTTCCAGCAATTCATCCAAATGATGCAGATAATAAAGGTCTGCTGGATGTTCTTCTATTACAGAAGAGCCTTTAACCCTACGAATTGTGATGTTGTAAGTTTTACTTGGGATGCTTTCTACATGAAATGGCAAGTGTATCTTCTCGTCTAAGAAAATGTACAAGAAGATGTCCGACGGGGCATTTACGAGTGTCTGCGGCAAGCCAGTTTTTAACTTACCTAATGATGTATTCCTGTTTATTCTCCAAAAGTGTTTATATAAGAATGAAAAGACTTTCATATCTAATGTTTATCTGTTGTTATTTTCTAAGTGGTACTTTTTCTATTCCTCCCACCTCCACGCTTTCTTTTTGTTCTCGTATCTTAGCCAAGTTCGTAAATTCATTCTTGCTGCAAGAATACTTGTCATTCCGAGCAAATGAAAGTAGAGCTATTCTAAACAGATTATGATTATTCCCGCCCACATATTTTTATTTTATTGTGTTGAATTACCACAGTTTAAGTCCGTCCATTTCCTTTATGGCTTGCAATATACCCTCTTTGGTCATATCCGTTCTTTCTCTATGCTGATGAAACTTCGTAGCTTCTACCGTTTCTTTTTCTCATCCACATTTTGTATTATCCCTCTTATCTGCTTGCTCCTTATAAGGTGCAAAAGAAAGAATTATTCTTGAAAATGACCTCTCCGAAATTATTTCTTCCTGTCTATTTCACATCTTACAAGTTTCAATTTTGTTCCATTCCTTTGATATTCAAAAAGGGTATCACCAACTATTTCGCTTATCGAATCAATAGAGAAATAATTAGGATGACGTTTGTATTCAGTCATTATTTGTTCTATGTAGTCCCAGTTGAATTTAGGCAATTCTTTGATATGATACCTGTATTGTGATTCCCTCGTGAAGTAAATATGAGAATTAAGGAAAATACCGTCATGCATATAAATGACAATGCGTTTCTTGTCAGCATCAATTCTCGTCATATTATCTATCATGGAAAATGGTAAATGATTATGGATGGGGGTCAATTTGTCACCTTTAATTTTGTATATCTCATATTCATTTCCTTGTTGTGACATGCAGTATTGATTTACAAGCAACTCTTTTTCTCTGTCAAAGTCTATATCGAGAAATTGGAACGGAGTATAATATCCCAACGGAGATATAGCAGGGTTACTGTCTTTATAAAAATCTTCGAATGTAGGTGGTATATAGTCCAATATGTAAATATCGCCATTCTGCCATCTTATACTGTTCTCCTCGTTGAAGACCAAGCCTACCGTATAGAAATTTGAGTACTTTTCTTCTTGCATGTATAGGAACTCTGATTTTTTGCCTTGAAATCTCATTATTATGCGACCAGTCTCACTGTCTGTGTCAAAAGGTATGAAACGGCAAGTCACGGTATAGCCGTTTATTGGCTGCACATATCTGAAATAGACATTTATATCGTTGTCAGATTGTACGTTTATGGCTTGTAATGTTTTAATCCACTCCGAATCAGTCTCATTTTTCTGCTTTTGGAGAAACAAGACCGTTTTTTTGTGTTCATTGTCTTATCGTATCGCCAACAAGAACACGTACTACCGTGCCGCATTTCATTGAGTCGCGGATTGTGATAGCATTATTGCCGGAAGAATTTATTTTTCGTGTTTTTTTATCCATGCACCCACAAATGGACAAAACAATAGACAATAAGAGCAAAAAAAGTTTCATCGAGTTTTCTGTAAAATTGATGAATCATTTGATATATTACATTAAATCAGTTTATTCATTTAAGTCTAAGATGGTGTTTTGGTAAATCTCTTCCATTATCTGTTTGTTTTGAAGATTATCTATTTGATAGTAAGTGGTACTTTTTTTAAATCTCCCTATAAAACAGATTTACTCCCCAAAAACTACTTTTATTTCAAGTGCTCCTTTATTATTTCTTTAATTTGGTCTTTTACATTTTCAGCAAGCTCGGCAAAGACTTTTGGATTATTGGTGTTTGATATGCCTGATAGCCCATTCATAGTAATTAGATTATAATGAGGAACATCACTATTGGGCAAGTCTCGCTCAAAAAAGTCATTTCTAAGACAACCGAAAGTAATGTAATTGACATCAGGTATGCCTATCTCTTTCATCCTTTGTATGGTGTTACATCCACCATCGCCAACTCCTATAATCAGTATCTTGCTCATAACTTTCTTTTTTGATGTGGTACTTTTTTCTAATTCACCCAATAAAACTGACTTTCTTCAAAAAAAAGTACTCATTTGGATAAATGCTTGATATAAACAATGGTAGTATCAAAGGGCACAAAGATAGTATCTCCCTTAAATTCCAAAACGGGTGCTTTCATTATGGAATCAGCCACATAACTGACATCAATCTCGTTCCCGTCTTTATAAAGCAAGAACTCTCCAAGAGCAATGTTTCGTTGCACGAAATCCCATATAGGTTCAACCACCCATTCACCTTGCTTGTTTATCATTCCATATTTATCGCCTATCTTGATTTGGCAAAACTCTCCATCATATAAGTAGTCATGCCCTTTGGCGTATGGAAATTTCTTGTCGTTGATTGGCTTGCCGTTGGTGTCTATGAAATAAACGCTGTTATTCTTACAGACTGCTGCCACACCACTACTGAATATCCAAGCCTTGTCAAATTGTGGCTCTGCAATAACCTTGCCTGTATGGATATTCAAATAGCCACGTTTACCGCCTACCCAATGTGAAAAGATTGAATGTTGGACGAACACCCAAATGCTATCACCCGGTTGTGGTTCTCCTATGAGTTCCACATCAGAAATCACTTTTTCCTTTGTTTCACGATTATAGATATAGCCCTCCTTGGCTGTACGGTGGACGCCCAACTGTTCATTCAACGCATAATCATATTCGTATGAAGCTTCATCAAGCAAAGCCCAAATGAGAACACCCACTATGAATGTCAAGCAAATGGCTATCACGGAGCATATTATTCTCCAAAAATGTCTATATAAGAATGAAAAGACTTTCATATATGACGTTTATATGTTGATATTTTCTAACGAGCACCTTTCCTAGATTCTCCCTATAAATTGGACTTCTTTCAAAAAAGTCCTTTTGTTCCTATGTCTAAAATTCAACTTATCTCATTTCTTCTTTTAAGAGTGCCAGGAAGAAAAATTGGACAAATGAGTATATCACCATAATTTAAGTCCGTCCATTTCCTTTATGGCTTGCAATATATCCTCTTTAGTCATATCTGTTCTTTCTTCCTCTATGCTGATAGAACGAAACTCGTAGCTTTCTACTGTTTCTTTCTTCTCATCCACATTACTATATATCCAACTGCTGAACACCCTGTCAGGCATATCAAGGAATGTGATTCTGATAAGAGCACCACCCAACAGGTAAGAGTTAATATCATAGACCACAAATTTGCCTCTTATCTGTTCTTTATAAGGGTCTAAGTCTGCGTTGCTGACTTTCCCACTATTATAATCATCCAAGTACTTCCGTAAGGTACGGATATATTCATTATCCAACCAATCACTTCTTTCCCAACCATCGAAGCGAATATCATTGAGCGTTTTTCGTGTGCCAATGGTATCTTCCATTTGTATGGTAGAGTCAATGATTGAATCCTGTTTTGCTTTGTCCTGTTCCATGCTGTAAGCTGATAGAGTTAAGAGCATGGCAATGAATGTAATTGCAGCTTTCATCTGTTTCTAATTTGAATATATAAAGATAGAGGATTTTTCCCTGATTCCCCTCCCCTATAAATTGTATTTTTCTTTATAGTAGCATCTAATGTCACTTATTTTTTAAGATTGTCCATAACGGGACGGTGAGACGGGACGGATAGGTAATCCGAAGCAACGGTTGTAATAGGTGGTAGTAGATTGTGATAGATAGGCATATAATATATAGGCACAGTATGAGGTATGTGTTGGACAAAGAGTAGAAGACCAATATAACAATGAATTTGTCATGCGAAATGAAGTTCCACTACGATAACCTATTGCCGGAAGAAAAATGGAGTTGTTGTTTGCTCCATAAATTTCATATCCTTTCATTCCACTCTTTTCAGTTTGTTTCCAAGTGCATTTATTACTCAACTCCTGTACCTCTTCCATGGTTGGCATTCGCCAAGTTTTGCCCCAATTAACAGTTGCTGCATCATAAGTAGCATGGAGATTTCTACTTCTGTCACTACTTATAATATGGAGGTGTTCCAATTCAAAAATATCATCGCTTATATGATAGTTATCTAAATCATAGGCAACTTTTGGCTCTGTCTCACCCCATGCAAAATATGTCCCGCAATCTTTCGGATATGAAGCTCCAAGATTTCTATCACTCCATTTCACACTGAGGCCAAGGTCTATGGCTATTGGATAAGCAAGTTCCATTACTTCTAAAAATTGATTCTATTTCATAATTTGAAATTCATGCAATGATATTGTTGTATTTATTTGCAGAGGACTTTTTTCAGATTCTCCCTATAAATTGGAATTCTTTCAAAAAAGGTACTACTTCTTAGTTACTCGTATGTATTTCTCAATCTCTCCATTTACAGGCTCGTCTATGCTAGACGCATATATTCTTTGCCGTCTAATCTGCCTTATAAGGCTGTCATTTGAAAGTTTGAGTATCTTGAAATGCTGTTCTCCAAAGCCATGATTATAGATAGCCAAAGAATCAGATGCTATAAAGTAGTAAGTAAATTCACCTGTTTCAGATGGATAATCCATTTTGCCATTCTCATAAAACGTAATGGTGTCAAGTGCATTTACAGTACCACTTCCATATTCTACCATTTGCCACTTGCCGACTATTAGACCGTCTGTAATAATCTGTTTTGTAGGCTGTTGGTTGTTAGCGCAACTCGCTAAAAGAAATAATGTTGAAATTATAAACTGCTGCTTCATCTATCTAATCCCGTAATTATTCTTACCTATGGTTTATTGTTTTTACGTTGCCATTAGCAAATCGAATCCTTAGTATAGTAATCCTATATGGTTTGTAATCTTCTACCTGTGGAATGTAGAAAGTGAATGTTTTACTGCTACGTGAAGGAATATTTTCACGTACTATTGTTTTCTCTCTTGAATAATAGGTCGGGTCTGTTATATTATCAAACATTCTACCCCAGTTACGTGTGTATTCTATTTCAAATTCAATACTTGTAATTTGTTGTGTATAATCAGAATTTGTTACAGTAGTTACCACATAAGGTCTAAAACTATCATCATAGTTCAATTTAGTATTTGATAGTTCTTGTGCCATAAGTGCAGGTGATATGGCTATTAATATGGATAATATAAACTCTTTCATTGTACTAATCATTAATCATATTTCTCAATAAACGAAACATATGCTCCTGTTCTATAAAGTGGCTGTTATAATTGGGCATTAAGGAATGTATGTCTGCTGAAAGTTTATCAAGTGCTTGTTGAACTTTACCCGATTCATATAGTTTACGTCCACATATATGAGGGTCTGCCAAGTAATAATTGAAGCCCGGTATAGAATTTATATAGTTATTCAGTCTATCTATTTTAAGCACTTCAAAATTAGGATATTTAATGCGTTGAATATCTGTTATATATTGGCATAGTATTCCTAAGCATCTTTGAATGACCAAATTTTTGGGCAAGGCATGAGATTCATTCCTTGATATGTATAGTTGTGGCTCTATGACATCTGCAATGTAATCCTCAACTATATTAAATCCCGTAGCTATGCAGCGATATAAATCTTCATCCATTACACAGTTATATAAATCTTTTTCTTGCATAGTTGTTGGTTCAACAGGTTCGTCATTAAGCAACTCACATTCATCTAAAATTTGTTCAAACACCTTAGCTGTTTGCGAATCATCAAAGCGACCTCCGTCTATAAAAGCATCCCTAAATAAAACTCTAAAATTCTCTTTTTCTGATGCAGGTAAATCCTTTAATTGGTTACAAAGCCACGATAATCCGCTAATGTTAAATCTTTTGAGCCTTGATAGGCACATGTCAAAGTCTTCAGCTTTTATATTCAATGTATTCATAGCATGAAGAAAGTATTTTTCCCCATCTTTGCTATCAACATCTATCAGTTCTTTTACTAAAGCAAGCGCATAACATTTTTGTGAATTTGTTATAATCTTTCCTCTCGGCTTCTTGTCTTTCTTATCCATGCTATAAATCTTGTGCCACTCAATACCCGGAAGAAGCATTTTCTTTTTTGATTCTACCCATATAAAGAAAAGGTGTGGGTACTTTGGCTTATTATCTTGTTGAGGCTCTCTTATTGCTAAGAGTTCTGGACTGCCCACCGTATGTAATAAGCAAAGCCCACACCAAGAAATTATATAAGCCACCTGTTGAGGTAGGTATATAATCCTAATGTGGGCGTTCCTGCCCATTATCCACAGTCAAGAATTGTCCAGATTCCAACAAGGGATAATTTAGCTAAACGCCCTTTCGTTTTATATGTCCTTCCAGTTTACTAACTCATTAGTCCACTGAAATTGCCACAAACTTACTCAAAAAAGTTTAGCGTTGCAAGAACTTTGCTTATTATTCGCGAAACGGATAGGAAGAAAATTAATTTCTGCCTGTAAGCGTGCAAAGTTATTTATTTTTGCCCATTAAAAGTATAGAAGCTATGGTGTCGTATACATTCAATTGTTCTTTCTGTTATGTAAAGCAGCCTTTGTTCGAGGATGGATATTCAAGGTATCTTCCAAGAAGCAGAAACTAAATTCTTTTTTCTTTGAATACAGTCATCATGATGAGGAGGCTCCTGCGTGCATGGGCTTTAAGGGTGCGCACATTTTCATCAGTGCTCACTCTATAAACAGGGGGCAATGCAAATGGTTTTTGTTTATCTTATAGATGAAGATGCGCTTAGGGTATCTGCCTAAGAGAAACAGCGTAACGGGACAAAGCCAGATTTCTTCGTCGAAGTTTCCACTCGGATCTTTATAGAAAGCCCCGCGAGTTAGGGAGGAGCTCACCTTATGCAGCCTTGTTCCGCAATAAAATTCTTCTTCCCATTCTTGGGCGGCTTTGACAGTGGCAACGATTTCAGTCTCTCCACGTGAGTAGTATTCAAGAAACTTGGACGCACCGCCAACCATCAACGTATGCTCAAAGAGTTCTTTGGGAAAGCCGGGGACATTGCAGTACCATTTCCGCCCTACTTTGGAGAACGAGACTTTGTAGATTCCGTTACGTGTCCCTGCGTTGAGTGTTGCTTTGGCAAGAACAGGAATGGTCCGGACGTAGGCAAAGCCTTTCGACAGTACGCACACACTTTTCTTGAAGTATGTTTTTAAGTTACTCATAACGAATGAATTTGTGGATAAAGTTCACAGGGAGATGGCAAGTGGAGGCCCTTGCGCCTGCAGAGGTAATAGCTTTTGCTATATTCTCAAAAAAGCTGTGGCTCAATCGTTTAGAAGGACTTGCGTAATTCCAGAAAATTTATATGGGGTTTTGAGTCAACATAAAACGAAATCGCCAAGTCTTTTCGCATTCAAAGACTTGGCGACTACTTTGATGGGGTGGCAGATGGGACTCGAACCCACGACATTCAGAACCACAATCTGACGCTCTAACCAACTGAACTACAGCCACCGTGTGACAGGAACAACGCTTGTTCCTAATTGCGAGTGCAAAAGTAGGGATAATTTTTTCAACCGCCAAACTTTTCGCGTTTTTTTTACTGCCAAAGATGCCGGTTGCCTGTTCTGAACGGGTTCAGCGCAGCAATTCGCGCCACACATCTTCCTTGAAACCGGGACAGACGCCCCGCTCAGTGACGAGCAAAGGGCGCTTGACGAGCATCCCGTCGCTGGCAAGAAGGCGGATAAGCTCATCGTCGGACGCAGAGGCGATGCGGTCTTTCACGCCCAGCTCACGATAGAGCCGGCCGCTGGTGTTGAAAAACTTCGGCAGGGCGAACGCGCTCCGCGCCACCCATTCTGCCAACTCGCCGGCCGCAGGCGGCTGGGCCACGATGTCCC
>ULOJ01027691.1_pt1 | contig 9559 bp, 9 predicted proteins | sample 1952461 | NCBI WGS metagenome assembly ULOJ01 (sample SAMEA4835600, study PRJEB28245) | human gut metagenome | biome: gut microbiome; material: fecal sample | place: Denmark | collected 2008
GTGCCCTTTGCCTTTACCCAATCACCGTCAATGTAAGTCTGTATGGGGTCTGTCTCAAAATTGTGCGTGCTGTCTTTCTCCTTCTGCGGCACCATATCCATGTGAGCCTGGAGGATTACGGTCTTGCGGTTTTCCATACCCGGAGTGGCAGGCTTTCGCATAACGATGTTGCCGGCCTCGTCCGTGAAGGCTTCAACGCCTACTTTCTTGGCGAAGTCGAGCAGGAACTGCCGTACTTTGTCGAGATGTCCTGACGGACGCGGAACTTGTGTCAGTGCATCGAAATTTCTCCATATGCACTCAGGTTTAAGGTTCTTGATTTCACTCATAGCATTTATATTTTAGGTGAATAATTATTCTATAACTGCCGTATCGCCGTCCTCTTATCGGTAAAGGCCAGCGCAGCCCAGCTGTATATGCCGAGAAGGATGACGAGAAGGGTCTGTATAGAGTGTACAATCAGTACAAAATAAAGTGCGTTATTATCGGCCACGCCATAAAGTATGAGCATTGTCTTTACGGCAAAATGCCACGGACCGGCGCCGTTGGGCGTAGGCACTATTACGGCAATACTGCCCACAACGAAAGTGACAAGGGCGCACTGCAGCCCGAGACCGGCAGTAAAATCGAAACAAAAGAACGTAAGGTAATAATGCAGGAAATAACATACCCATATCCCAAGGGTATAGATTACGAACAGGGGGATGTTCTTTACGTTCTTGAGCGAAATGACTCCCTGCCATATCCCGCCGAAAGTAGCCTTCACCTTATCATAAAACGAGAGTTTCTTAAGCAGGAAATGCAACAGGAAGAGCACGGCAACGGCGCACGCTCCGGTAACAAGATAACCGGTAAGCGAAAAGCGGTGGAGTATTGAATCGACGCTTGTGCCGGTGCGGTTGAAGAAATACGAAAAGACCTTCATCTGCATAAGCAGCGTCACTCCACTGACAACGGCCATGAGAAGGGTATCAATCGCACGCTCGGTAACAACCGTTCCGAGAGCTTTCGGAAACGACACGCCGTCATATCTCTTTAGCACCCCGCAGCGGGTAAACTCACCGATACGCGGTATTACGAGACTTGCCGCATAAGAAAGAAAGATGGAATGGACAGCCGTTGACGTGCGCGGACGTTCGCCAAGAGGCTCAAGCGTCTGGCGCCAGCGCCATCCACGGAACATCTGGGCAAGGATACCAAAAGGGAACGAGAGCAACATCCACGTCCAATCCATGCCGTGGAGAAGGATATCGTCAACACTTCTGAAGTCGAAGTCGCGATACATCCAATATAGAATGGCCCCGCCAAATAAAAGCGGAAGCAAGATCTTGACCGTATTATTGGCCAGCGTTGTTGTTTTCACCAAGGTAGAATGTTTGTGCGCCAGCGCCGTCATGCGATTCAGGCAGTGACATGCCTCCTGCACGAAAGGCGCCGTTTATCGTCCTGCAAACTTACAATAAAAATCCGAGAATACGTGTATCTGTTCATAAAATTTAATGTATGGCTTATCAACAGCACGACTTCATACTTACGGACACAGCCCCATGTCAGCAAATATCGTATCTGAACACGTAGTCGTCCATGACAAATCCCGAACCGATATCGGTCACCTGGCTCCTCACGTTGGCGTACCCAGACTTAGAATAAGCAGCAATGGCGGCAGCGTTATTCTTGTTTACAGTAAGCCATATAGAGCCAAGCCCTTCACGACGGCACATATCCACCAGGTATTCCGTCATACGCCTGAACAGCCCCATGCTGCGAAAATCACTTTTCAGATACATCTTGCTGAGATAAAGCGTATTGTCGTCGCATGCCTGCACACCGCAATATCCAGCCTCGCGGCCATCCTTACTTATAATAAAGTATCTGTAGCCATGGTTGGCCACCTGCTCTTTTACCGCCTCGTATGACTGGAACTTACCTAACATATAGTCGATTTGCGCGTCGCTTATCATGCCGGCAAAAGCCTCATGCCATATCACAGCCGCCATGTCAGCAATCTTCCTGACATCGTCATCACCACTGATTTCCCTTATCATAATCTTAGATTTTTATATCGCAACTACGCCGACGGCACTCAAAAATCAGCCGACGGCATAGCCATTTGCAAAGATAATGCAAATTTTCGATTACAGCAATGACGGCATAAGCATTTGCCCCGGCATAAACAACTTTTTTAACTAAATGACACATTATCGCCAGGCAATACTAAAAAATATCATGCCGAATCAACGATTAACGAAAAAATTTATTACCTTTGCGCCGATTAAAACGAACAAAGGCCCCGTAGCTTAGCTGAATAGAGCGTCAGATTCCGGTTCTGAAGGTCTTGGGTTTGAATCCCAACGGGGTCACTATAAAAAGTGCTAAGTAGTTGAATTTCAATTATTTAGCATTTTTCTTTTGCTAAAATTGGCGTCTTTTTGGCGTCTTTTTTGGGTCAGTTGATTTTTTAATCACATAGGGCTGTAGTTTTTTCCACTTGATAAAACATGGCAAACTCAGGCGTTTGGATGGCGAGTCTGAACATGAACCGTCTTATGTAGTCGATACACTTTAACTGTAAGCAAAAGATTTCGTCTCTTTGCAGCGGAGATTTTCTATGATCTTTTTGCTTCTGCATTGCATAGTCTTATTACGGCTTTCCATGACTTATAATATCTCTCAATACCCTTTAGCTCTTTTTTTATTGAAAGTTTTATCTCTTTACCGTTATAACTATAGCAGTTTTTATGTAATCCTGGGTCAGGAGATAATACCATCTCTTCTGCATAAACTTCATCCTTTGCGCAACAAGCATAAAAGAAAGCCGCCATAGATATTTGTGTGTTTATCCATTCAATTATCGGATTTTTGCTTATAGACCCTTTGTCCTTTTTGCCACATAATATATAGATAAAATCTTCTTCTGAACATTTTTTTGCGTTTATGTATTCAGTTTTATTGCCTAAATCGAGTTTCATATTTTTGGCTTCATCACTAGTTAGTTTTGGATCTTTGAATGCAAACTGCCCTGTTAAAAATGAATATAAATATTTAAGTAAAAGAATATAGGCCTGATCTCCTTGTCCGGGACAAAATATCGTTATTCCACTACATTTACCATCAAATTGTTCTTGCAGGGAATTGTCTATAATATTGGCTTTGCTATTTTGCTTTTTATTTTGTATGATTGCCTTCTCTTTAACCGGGAATAGGCGTGTAAAATAAACATCAAAAAATGAATCAGGGCCAATTATCCATTTTTTTAAATCAGGGAAGCGGTCTATTTGTTTAATCAAAAACTTAATACCGTCATCAGGCAGGGCATTTTTAACCATATTGTAAGAAAACGATATTTTCGCAAGATACAATTCGATGTAATATTTGAACGGTTTATTTGTCGCCAGATAATAATTGCTTAATTTTGATTCTAACGTGTCAAAAAAATTCTTGTCAAAATCTTTTTTTAATACATCCTTATGCTCCTTCAAGGAATTTAATATTAAATAATTGCCATCATTTTTACAATCATGCTCAAATGATTCATCAGAAGAAGTTCTTATATTTTTTATGTAACGTTCTAAATAGCTGTTGAGAATCAAGCTTGTATTATCAAGTGATAGTGAATTTAATTTATATTGTTTTTCGTTATATATCGCTGGTATTGGTTTATAATGAGAGATTTCTGCAGAATAATTTGTGGATACAAACATTTTCATCATGTTTATTATTGTATCCTTATCTTTTGTATTACCAACTACATCATAGTCCGATAAGAAAAAAATGTCATAAGTTTGGTTATTGAACCATACGGAATTATAAAGTTTCTCATCTTCTTCCAATGAAGCCGTACCATATAGCATAAATTTAAGAATCCATAATGATTTCATCATTTCAGTGCAATCTTCATTGCCAAAAGCCTCTATAAATGAGTCTATATTTTTATTGCTTAATGCGACCGTTGCAGGAGAATAAACTTTATTAGGCAAATTGAATGCATCCAATATGCTTCTTGCCAAATCATTGTCTTCACTACCATAAAAATCATTGTTTATGTGTAGTAATAATTGATATGCTTCTTTTGCATTCAAACGCTTGTCATACTTGCATTGCAAGTTTATAATGTAGGTACACAGTTTGCCAATGGCCTCCGAGTTAGACAAGACACGATTAAGGCAGTAAAAGAAAGGATATTGCAGTCCTTCAACAAACAGGACATAATCCAAAAAGTTCTTATATGTTTCATCCAAATTTTTCGACAACTTTGAATTTTGGTATTTGACAAAAGCGTTTAACAACAGGAAACCTTTGTCCAAGTTTGAAGAATCTTCGACAAGGCCTCTGGATATTATATCTAATGCACTTTCGATTTTCATGGATAGTTAATTTAATTTTATAAACAAAATTAGAAATATAATGAACGGATTTATTCATCCGCTTATTCTGGTAACTTATATGCAAATATAATTATTTGTTTTTAATCATACAAAAATCTTTCCAGATTAACACTCCTATTGAATGTAAAGAATATAGATTGTTTTCTGTGATTGTTGAATATTGCCTCTGGGTTTAAAAATGTTTTCTCTTCTAATTAACAAAAAACTTGGAAAGACGAAGATAAGAACTATCTCAGAGTAAAAGCCAACTCCATCACCTATAACGCAAAACCACGATGGAAAACACCGTGACAACATTCCAATAGTACAAGATCATTGATATAGCAAATGTCAGGTAAAGTTTTATTTATTTGTGGTATCCACACCTCTCAGTTACATGCCAGTTACACTGTTTCTTTATGCCAAATAAGGAATATAAAATTATACCGCTATGCTCCATTTTGGCTTTCCTCTTTTATTAATTTTGCCTCCAAAGTGTCTTTTATAATTCGTGAAGCCATTGGATAATTCTTGTCCTCAACACCAAGCCTTGTCCTTAATGATTGATTGTTCATTTTCTCATTTGAAGCAGATCTCAGGCACGCATGTTGGTAACAAGCCTGATACGCTCTCCCTCATCTATCTCAGCGAACTTCCTGTATGAAAAGATGGTAACTGTTGTCCTGTTTTCTTGGACTTGAAAACGCAATGGGGGCAATTGGTAAAGTTCGATACTAAATATAGTCGTGTCCATACCGCTGCCTATCTCCTCGCATATTCCCATTCTTCTCATAATATCAGCCAAAGAATCGTTCCTTGATTGATATTCGTCAATAAAGTGTTCTACACTTATAAGGGGCAGCCCAAGATTGGAGATTTCAATCCTATCCGAATATATTTCTACCATCGGGAATCCTTGTTCTGCAAAACCCTGATGAATGAGCATATTAACAGTCAACTCCCTAATTGCCATTTCAGGATACATACGTACCTCCGTTCTTAATGCTTGCCTAATCTCTTCGTCGGTGGGAAGCAGACTGTTAATCCACACTACCATATCTTCAAAAATAATAGCATAACCTCTGTCAAAAATCCGTTCACGTATGGTTTCTATTTTACTTTTCCCTTTATAGACAATGACCCTGGCCATTTTTTTGTTGCAACCCATCAAAAATCATTTTGATATTAAACAAATTATTGATTTTCTAATCTCATCATGAAAAATATAAGAAAGACAGCCGTTTAGGTCCATCCTCCGTGTAATATTAAGCAAGATTTGCTGACATTTCATCCGTTGCTTTTTGGCCATTAACGATTATTTTGCCATATTTTAAGCACTTCCGATTTTTATTTTATAAATATGGACAAAATGCCACAAATATGAAATAGACGTTTGGCTCTTTGGAAAAATTGGAGTATCTTTGTACTGCAAATATCCGGCAATATAGTCACAAATCTGAAAAAGCATGGAAATAAAACGCGATAGATACCTCTCAGAATTGGAGGCAATGAGGCATACCGGCTTCGTTAAGATAATCACTGGTATAAGAAGGTGCGGCAAGTCTTACCTGTTGTTCAACCTGTTTTATAATAACCTGCTCAATATTGGTGTTGACGTGTCTCATATCATAAAGGTGGATCTTGATAGCTTCCAAAACAGGAAACTCCGTAATCCGGATGAACTTTATCAATACCTTGACAAAAGCATAATGGATAATGGTATGCACTATTTCCTTCTTGACGAAATCCAATTGGTCGATGATTTTGCCGACGTATTGAACAGCTTTTTGCGGAGGAGCAATGTTGACATCTATGTGACCGGGAGCAATGCCAGACTTCTTTCAAAGGACGTTATAACCGAGTTCAGGGGAAGAGGCCATGAAATAAGGATGTATCCGCTGTCGTTCAAGGAGTATATGTCCGTTTATGAAGGAACTGTGCAGAAAGGACTTGATGAATATATGACATTCGGCGGCCTGCCACAGATATTCGACTATACCACGGAAGCGCAAAAATCACAATTCCTTAAGTCGCTGTTTACCGAAACCTACCTTCGTGACATTAAAGACAGATATAATATACGGAAGGATGATGACCTTGAAGAGCTGCTTGACATCATTTCGTCGAACGTCAGTTGTCTCACCAATCCGAACAAACTTGCAGACACGTTTAAAAGTGTGAAGAAAACGGAAATCAGCAGTGCGACGATAAAGAAATACCTTGATTATCTCCAGGATGCCTTCCTGATAGAGAAAGCCACACGGTATGACATAAAAGGCAAACGTTATATTGACACGCCGTTCAAGTATTATTTCTGCGACTTGGGGCTTAGGAACGCAAGGTTGAACTTCCGCCAGACTGAGAAAACGCGCTTGATGGAGAACGCCATATACAACGAACTGCTGATGCGTGGCTTTAACGTTGACGTAGGCGTTGTTCCCACAAGGACGATAAACCCTGAAGGCAAACAGCAACGTGTGCAATTGGAAATAGACTTTGTATGCAACCTCGGCAGCAAACGTTATTATGTGCAGTCGGCGTATTCTTTGCCGACAAGGGAGAAAGTCGAACAGGAAGAGGCTTCGTTAATGAAAGTGGACGATTTCTTCAAACGAATCATAGTTACCGGTGACGATATAATGGTCCACCGCAATGAAGCTGGTATAACTACAATGAGCGTTTACGACTTCCTGTTGAACGAGAACTCGCTTGACATATAATGCCTGCCATGAAGTAAGCAATTCATCTAAATTAATATACGTTTAATATTTGCCATTTCTTTAGTATTTACTGCTTTACATAAGGTGGTAATATACTACATTTGTGGTTATTGCAATAAGTAAACAATATATTTTAGAAGGGGACATTCGTATCCAATTATTTTTTCATCTTAATTTAAATTATTTAGGACAAAAAATAAAAGAAAGACAGCCGTTTAGAGCCATCCTTCCCATTCAGTGTTAACACTTTATGGCAGCTTTTCATATCATTGGATTACCTCCTTTACAATATCCTCCAATAAGAATGGTATTACGCCAATATACGTTACTCCATCTTCATCGGTCCATAGTTTGCTGTTACCGTCCAACACTACAATTTTCCTGAAGAAGTCGCCGGTGTTCCTTAGCGAGAATGTTTCCTGTGCTTTTTTCTCGGGGGTGTCAACATTCAATGCAGACTGGATATAAACCTTATTGCTTCCCAAGTTGACAACAAAATCTATTTCGTATTGTGACATCCTGCGCTTGCCTTCTACTGTCTGAGTAAGCTCTACAATTCCTACATCAACGGAATATCCCCTACGGATTAAGTCGTTATAAATCATATTCTCCATCATGTGTGAACGTTCCTGCTGTCTGAAATTCAACCTTGCATTCCTCAATCCCAAGTCCATTGCGTAATACTTCTGGATGTTGTCGAAATATTTACGCCTTTTCACGTTCCATCGTTTGGCGCTTTGGAAAAGGTAGGCGTCCTCCAGGTAGTCAAGATAATTCTTAACGGTGTTGTATGAAATTGATTTTCCCATAAGTGAACCGGCAGTATTTGCCAGCTTATTCGGATTTGTCAACGAACCGACGGATGATGAGAGAACATCCACCAATACACCCAATATGCTGTCGCCCTTAAGTTTGTAACGCTCTACAATATCCTTAATGTATACATTCGAAAAAAGTCCCTGAAGATATTTACGTTTCTCGCTTCCGTCATGTTCAAGCACGGTCAAAGGCATTCCTCCATAAGTCAAGTATTCCTCAAACGCATCCGTCTTTTCCAACCCCGACACTGATAAATACTCGGCAAATGACAATGGATAAACTTTTATTTCAGACCCCCTGTCACGAAAGTTCGTAACAATATCTTTCGACAGCATTTTAGAGTTTGACCCAGTAACATACACGTCGAGATTTGGACGTGCCATTAAGTCGTTCAATATGTCGTAAAAAGTGGTATAAAGCATCTCTCTGTCCTCTTCCGGCACCAAAGATTCTTCTACATCACCGTTTTTCACTTTATACGACAGTTGTATTTCATCGATGAAGACATAGAATTTTCTTCCCGTATCACTTGTACGTCCAACAATATAGTCGTACAAGACATTAGGGTTGCGGTATTTCATGTCAGACTTTCTGTCAAGGGCGACTTCGATAAAATCATTTTCATCAACGCCTTCCCCAATTAACCGGTTCTTGTAAAGGGTTGAAAGCAGGAACGACTTGCCACAACGTCTTATCCCCGTAATGATTTTTACCTTGCCATTCCAACGTTTAGCAAGCAACCTCTCTATGTAATCGTTTCTATTTATTATCATGATAAAAATGTTTTATCCGTCAACCACTGAAACTTTGGTCGTAAGTGTCGACCGTTTTTTCAGTACAAAGATACTTTTTTTTCAAAAATGACAAAAATATCATGAAAAAATAAAAGAAGGACAGCCGTTTAGGGCCATCCTTCCTTGTGATATTAAAATTGTTCCTTGCTTACTTCCTGCCCGTCTTCATACCAATAAACGTTCAGGTTCTCCGTAGTCATCCATTGGCAATTCTCCAGCCTGAAGCCGTATTTGTCCTCCAAGGTTGACAGATATTCCTCGAAGTCGTCGTATCGTTCGGACTCTTTCACCTCGTCATCCGTCAGCCTGATAATGTTCAAGGCACCGATACAGAAGTCGAGGATTATAACATACCTTGGTTCCATCGCCTTTCTGTTCTTGTCAAGTGAATATTCGTTGCCATAGGATAAAGTCTTTTTACTTTCCCATAGGCAGTCTGTTGGTTATTGGCGTTTACGTTGACATTCTGTTTTATTCCGCCAATCGTAATATTGAAGTGGTATCTAATCATTTTTTCAGTTGTTATTTTATTGGTTTTTCTTGCAGTTATAACAAAAACAAGGATACGTGATTTTTGAGTTTCTGTAATATCACTCGTTGTCACATATCCCTGCATTTAAGAGTGTTCAGTCTTTCAGGTATTCAAGTATTTACCAAAATTTGAAGTTTTACAGAATGTGCTTTTTCGTTTATTTGTTTTTCTCCTGTAACCGTAATTTTTGTAAAAACTCAAATATCATAAAATCAGACCGCCTGTTTCCTTAACCATTGCCTTACCTTGGTTTCATAGTCCTCGCAATATTCCACGTTTTCGTCTATTACCGAAATGAGGTTGTCAAGATAAACGTTTTCTATGATTTTC
>ULOJ01000730.1_pt1 | contig 9524 bp, 5 predicted proteins | sample 1952461 | NCBI WGS metagenome assembly ULOJ01 (sample SAMEA4835600, study PRJEB28245) | human gut metagenome | biome: gut microbiome; material: fecal sample | place: Denmark | collected 2008
CAACAGATTAATCAGGGTGTACGTCCGTGCACGGAGCAGGAAACGTAAGGCATAGCGTAGCGTGTTCATATTGTTTTCTTTTCTTATTTCTATATCTATACATTATATCATTCACTCTTTATCACCTCTGCCGGGTTCTCATTTGCCGTTTTCCAGATACGATGCCCGATACAAGCCACTACACAAAGAGCAACGCCGACAAAAATCAGCAGAAATGGAAGGAATCCGATTTCCACCTGACGGTTATAGTGCTCTATCCAACGTCTCATCACCCACCAGGCAGCTGGGAAGGCAATCAGCGAAGAAACGACCAGCAGCAAAGCATATTCCCTGAAAAACATTCCAAGGATATTCCCCACCGTAGCTCCGTTTACCTTGCGGATAGCTATCTCCTTACGGCGCCGCTCGCAAGCTAATGTCACCAGCGAGTAGATACCAAATATCGAAATGAAGATGCACACCAGCGAAGAGAATCCAAGCAATGACGACAAGGCATCTTCCGACTTCAGATAATCGTTGTAACGTTCTTCTTCACTATAGAGAAAGAGCTTGCGGTCGGGCAGCTCGGCACGCTGCATCTCTTCAATGCGACGGCGACATTCGTCCCACGTTCCCGGACGGTATTTGAAAAGAACAAAACAGCGGGCGTGCATCCACTTTACCTGATCGGTGTTGACAAACATCGTGCAGGGAAGTTTCTCTGTAGGCGATTTATAAGCACAGTCTTTCACCACCCCGATAACGGTCATCGGCTCTGTCTTGCGATCAACAAAAAACAGCTGCTTGCCTACAGCTTCTTCAGGAGTCCAACCCATCCGCCGGGCCGTACTTTCCAGAATGTTCACCTGCCGATAATCCGACTTTTCCGACACCCATTCGCCTGCCAACAGCTGCATATCGTAAAAACGGAAGAAGTCTTCACCAGCCAACACTTCATCAAAAGACAAAGGCTCCTTCAAACGGCCTTCCATACCTGTTCCTCCATCTATCAAGGACGATGAATAAGCTCCCATACCCAACAACGGCCAGTAAACCGGACGTACCACCTCCGTCACTATCGGCAAGGACTTGATTTTCTCGGCCCATACGTTCATGTCCACATTCATCCAAATGCTGACGGCTGCCCGTCCGCGATAGTCCATGCCTGTATCCACATTCCGCAAATGGTGCAGTTGCAGCTGCATGGCCACCGCACAGAAGATGAAAGCCATACAGACCGTAAGCTGGAGAATGACACTTCCTTTCCGCCAAGCGATACCCGAAAGCGCATTGCCCGTATGCATATTTCCATGCAATGAACGCTTCTGAAACAGCCATACCCACAGCACCACGATGGCCATCATGACGACCGATACCGACAGGATGTAGAACAAGATTGAACGGTAGATTGAAAAGTCAGCATCCTGAATCAGCGTATACCGGAGAAAGACCGGCATCAGCAACTCTACCAATACCATCCCCACGACCAAGGCCGCCAGAATTGTCAACAAAAAATCAGTACAAAGCAGGATAACCAGCGAACGCAGTCCTGCCCCGCAAACCTGCCGCAACACCATTTCTCTTCTGCGCGTACGGAAACGGTCGATATAAATCGTCAGGTAATTGATAAAGGCACAAACGATAATAAGTCCGCCCACCACAGCAAACCAGGTGATATAACGGAACTGCACTGTCTGGTTGTTTTTAAGGATGAAACCTTCCGTAGCACGAAGACCCGTCAGCGGCTCCAGGTAGAAACGTGTCAGTCCCGTGTTCTCCTGAAACCTGCTTTTGGTCAGTTCTTCGGGGAAGTGGGCATTCATCTTCTCCAGCAATCGGGAGACATCCGTACCTGGCTTCACTTTGACAAATGTCCGGTAAGTATAATCGTCCCAGCCTGTCCGTCCGCTTCCGTTACCCAGAAAAGCGTAGGGGAAATTAGTGTGCGCTCCCCAGTCGCTCACTACAGCGCCAATGGTATATTCCTTGTTCCAGTTGGCATTGGTCACGGTTTGGCCAATCACATCCGTAGTGCCAAACAGCTGTTTTGCGGCCTTCTCCGTAATGGCAATACGGCTATCTGTGGAACCGGCACGAAGAAAACTTTCATCCCCCTCCAAGGTACGGAAGTCCAGCATCCGCAAAGCGGTAGTATCGGGCAGAAGCATGGGCAACTCCAGCATCCGGTTATCCTTCAGCACAAAAAAAGTTTCTGTCTCAAACAAACAGTAATCTTCAATTTCCGAGTAATGTTCCTTCAGGTAACGTCCCAAGGCATAAGGCGTGAAGCTCGCGGAAGACCCGCCGAAACTATCGTCATTCACTCCAACCAGATACAGACGGTCTGCATCACGATGAAACGTATCGTACGTCATCTCATAATGTATCCAGAAGGCAGAAAGGGCAAAGCATGCCAAGCCCACGGCCAGTCCTAAAATACTGACCACACTCTGCATACGGTATTTCAGCAAGTTACGCCAGGCTATTTTCAGGTAATGTAACCACATAGTCTTTCTATTTATTCAGATTCTTGAACTTAAATTTAATGATGAACGGAATATCCCTGCAAGCTTTCTCGTATCTGGATATATAATCCGTAAAAACACTTTTACCGGAAAAAGAAGAGGGATATACTATTCCATAAAAACAGGTACCATCATTTCCAATCACCGAAACGGGCGTTTCATTTCTTCTATATCCATAGTAAGTTTTCCCGGTAACTTTATCTATCAATATAAAATAATTCCTAAGTGCCGGACCAAGAGCGCCTACAAATAACCACTCTTCCGTTTCTGAGGCCGAAACCAGACACTTTACGTATGGTTGAGGATCTATCCTTAAATATTCTTCATTATTTGTCATATCAGTGCCTTCCGGTATATTCCATTTCCCAAAATCGAAGGAATATCTTGTCTTTATCGAATCTCCTTCAATCTTACTGATTTCATAACGAGGTTCATAATCTGACAAAACATTCAAACATCCGTTCGGGTCCTGATAGAATTTCTGACAAGCTAAAGGATATCCACTGCGTTTCTTTATAGGATACATATTTTCTCCATCCTTTACGTATATACTATTCTTGCTGTAAGACCAGAAAAAATACTTTCCTTCACCATTATCTGCAAACTTGCAGAAACTTATGGCTATCCTTTTAAGAGGTATCCTGTCAAGGTAATTACCGTTTGCCGCATCAAATACCACAATGGCAGAATCAGACAATATCAATATATTTTTGCCGTCATGACTGAATATGACATCCTGTATTTCAAAATACCCCTGCTTGCTGGTACTTGATGCCTTAATCTCATATAATAATTCTCCACCCACATCAAAAACGGATATTGTATTACGGATTCTGTCATAACCCAATATTGACTTGCCTGAAACTATACATTTCTCGAAATGATTGGATGAACCATTTAAAGGCGCATCCAGAGGTATAGCATCTACAATGTCTATACGGTTATCCCATTCGAAAGCAGAGCTTTTACGCAAGTCAACATGTATTTTACCGTCATCTTCTACAGTACATCCACATATTGCCATTAAGACATATAGGATATATAAGAATTTGTATTTCATGATAATCTCAATTATTTTAGAATGATAAAACTATTTTCTTATTCACTCTTTATCACCTCTGCCGGATTCTCCTTCGCTACCCGCCAGATACGCCAGCCGATGCAGAGGGCTATCATCAACGCCATGCAAAGGAAAATGACCATATAAAGCCACCACGACAAAGGAATCTGTTCTACATAATTCTCCAGCCATTGCTTCATCAGTATGTAACCCACCGGAAAAGCGATGGCAGAAGCAATGCCCAACAGCCACAGATATTCGCGTGCAAAGAGTCCTAAGATATCTTTTACCCGTGCCCCATTTATCTTACGGATAGCCATCTCCTTGCGACGGCGTTCACAATTCAAGGTAACCATCGAGAAAATCCCGAAAGCAGACATCAGAATGCAGACCGTGGAAACAAAAGCGAGCAAACGCATCAGCAGATTTTCAGACTTAAGATAAGTATCATATTCATCCATCACATTTACCAGGTTATAGTCCACTTCAGGATAGTCGCTGGCAAAAAGGCTGTCTACCCGATGACGAAGTTCAGGCCAACTTCCTTCGTGATATTTTATCAGAATGTGATTTCCGTTCATCCAGCCAGATCTCTTCACATAAAGTGTAGGCTGTACTGGAATGGTAGGGGCTGTAATATGAAAATCACGCACTACCCCGACTACAGTAGCCTTCTCCTTCTGACTATAAGTTATGACCATCCCCACAGGATGGGTTACCCCCATAGCCCGGACAGCCGATTCATTCAGCATTACCTGATTGTCTCCACCATCCTGCCGAATAAATTGACCTGTTGCCAGCTGAATATCATAGAACGCTGCCAACGTATCGTCCATACAAGCCATACGTATATCCTGCATTTTCCAGTCAGATGGCTTTCCATCCCAATCAATGGTGACAGTTCCCCGGGCTCCTTCGGGCAGAAGTCCCCAATAGCCGGTAAGCACCTGACGGACAAAAGGCATCTGGCGCACATGTTCTACGATTTCATCCTTTGAGGTGTCAGGATAGACAAAGGTGAAGGCCGCAAGATTATGACGCTCCCAACCCAAATCAGTCTGTCGCAGATAATTCAATTGTCTCATCAATACCACTGTGCTGAAAATGGCCAGCAGACTGATGAAAAGCTGTATTCCTACCATCACCTTCATTTGCTGTCCCGACTTTCTGCGTTCCGGACGCAAGGAAGAATAACGGAAAACAAAAGGCAACAACAGCAGCAGCGAAAGTAGCAGCACAATCAGGAAGTACAGCAGTGAATTGCCGTACACACTGCCTTCCACTCCCGAAAGCCGCTGGAATAAAGGATGCAGCAACTCCACCAGTACGAAACCGAAAAAACCTGACAACAGAATAAGCAACGAGTACTCGGTAGTGAGCATGGCAAACAGTCCCCTGCCGGAAGACCCGCATGCGCGTCGCAACGCCAGTTCACGACGACGGATTTCCATTCGCGAAAGGAAAAGGGCAAGATGATTGAACAACGAACAGAGAATAACCAGCCCTCCAGCTGCCGCAAATAGTCTCAGATAGAAAAAACTAACGAGACGGTCTTTGTTGAACGAGGCTTGACGGACTTCGGAGAGAGGCATCAGGCGGAGTCGGCTAATCATTTTGCTATTCAAATCATCCACTTTCCCGGCATAGGCACGAAACTTCTTTTCCATCGACTGAGGAGAAACACCCGGAGCAAGACGGACCACCACCTCAAATCCTCCGTTGTCCCATGCATCCTGCCATCTACGGAAATAACTTCCTTCATGAATAAAATCAAACGAAAAGTTACTGTGAGACAAATCACTTACCACGGCACAAACGGTAGATTCCTTATCATTACAGGTTACGGTACGGCCCAGCACTTCCGTTGTACCAAACAGCTTCCGGGCCATCCGTTCTGTCAGGGCAACCTTTTCATCGGAATAAAAGAAATCATAAGTACCCGTCAGCACACGAACACCAAACATATCCATAAAACAGGAATCCAACATCATACCAACGGCCTCCAAAGCAGGCTGATCTTCCAATCTCAACTCAGCTGGCGAATAGCGGGTAAAGGCACAAGCCGCCTCTATTTCGGGAAATTCTTTCTTCAACAGCGTGGAGACAGGATAAGGCACGTGCGGTGATATACCTCCAGCCTCTATGGAAGTTTCAGTATAAATCAGGAACATGCGGTTGGCTGCGTCGTAACGGCTGTCGAAAGAAGATTCGTAACGCATCCAAAGATTGGCAAATGCGAAACATGCAAACCCCACCGCCAGACCTATGACATTGACCACGGTCTGCATACGGTATTTCAGCAAGTTACGCCAGGCTATTTTCAGGTAATGTGCAATCATATCTTTTTCACTCATTCATATCAACAATTATAAAATCAGGTATTTTTAATACCACATTATATCGCCTTCAATTTCCAATCAAAAATTGAATCGGTTTCGGAAACCTTCTCCTTATTCTCCACCTTCATGAGAAAGACAGATTCCCAAAGCAATAGTTATGTGTTTTATTTTCCCTTTCATAAATCAATCATTAAATTCGACTATAGGATACTCCGGAGAGTCACTGTTTACAATATTCACTATTATTTTCCCAACTTTCTGTAATTCTTCACTTTAATCGTTTTCAGTACTTCCCCGTCAGTACTCCAGTACTCCCTTGAAAGTACTCCAGTACTTCTTAGGCAGTACTCCGGTACTTCCGAGGAAGTACTGGAAGCAGGTGGAAGCATCTGGTTCCTTCATTTAAACACCAGCTCTTCCGCGTCGCCAAAGTTATCATATCCTGTGGTAATCACCCAATCGCCGGGCTGCAAACCTTCGGTGATTTCGTATTGAAGGGGGTTCTGGCGCCCGATGACCACCGGAACCTTTCTCGCCCGGGTCTTGTCGGCATTGAGTTTGTAAATCCACTGTCCGCCGGTCTGCGAATAGAAATTACCGCGTGGAATCACCAAAGCTTGTTCCGGTTGTCCTAACTCAATCTGTACCCGGAAGCTTTTTCCCAGACGGACGTTTTCGGGCATTTCTCCCGTAAAGACCAAGTCCACATCAAAGGTGCGGTCTTTCACCTCCGGCACCACCTTACTCACTTTCAAGGCATAGCGTTTTCCCTGGTAAGTCACGGACGCCGGCAAGCCTACCGTTACCCTATCCACGTAGTATTCGCTCAGGGAAGCATGCACCTTGAACTGCGACATGACCTTCACTTCCGCCAGATTCTCTCCGGCTGCCACCTGCTGCCCTAATGTGACCTTCACAAAACTAAGCTGCCCATCCGACGGCGCACGTACCACCAGCTCTTCCATCCGCTCCAAGGAACGCTCCAGCTTCTTCTGTTCCCGTTCCCGGTCGTTGCGCAACAGTTCCCTGCGGATGACCGTCATGGCCGAATCGCTCTGCAGGCTCTGCATCTTCAACTGGGTGGAGGCCGTCTTGTAACGGAACTCATCTTCCGACACTTCCAGCTGCGCCTTGCTGCGGATACCCATGCGGTATTCTTCCTGCTCCAGGGCAAAGCTTTTCCGTATCTTGTTCAGTTCGTAAGCAGCCTCCAGTGTCTGCTGTTTCAGGGTCAGACTTTTCTGTTCCATCTCAAGGGATTTCTCCTGATAAGAGATGCGCTGCTTTTCCCATTCATCCCGCTGGTCGTCTATCTCACGCAACAGGTTGGGATTGGTCAAGACCAAAATAGTGTCTCCCTGCTGCAGCAAACTGCCCTCCTCGGCCACGATACGCTCTACATTACCCGACTCGCGGGCATTGACCATCAAGGTCAGGATGGGATGCACCACTCCTTCCACGTCCACGTATTCACGGAAAGGGGCCTGCTTCACTTCGGCCAGTTGCACGGAGTCTGCCTCAATGCGTAAGCGCTGCGGACCGGAGGCCAGTATAATCACATAAATCAGTCCGGCCAGCAGAAGTACGCCGCCCGCCAGATAAAAACGATAGCGCACGTACCAGGGTTTCTTTTTCAATTGTATATCCATAATCGGTTTGTGTTATATTTCAGGTAAAGTTTCAGTCAGCGGACAATTCCGGTAAAAATCATATTGCGTCAGGCTGCGGAGTCCGTAATACAGCATCCAGTAGGTTTTCAGGGCCTCGATATAATTGCGCCGGGAGGTGTCTTTCTCGGTGGGGGCCGCATTCAAATCGAGCACCGACGATTTGCCCATCAGGTAAAGTCGGAGGGCCACTTCATACCGCCGACGGGCTGTTTCATCGGTACGGGAAGCGACTTCCACCTGCCGCGCCTGAAGATTGAACTGCCGCACCATCTGCCGCACGTTCAGTTCAAAGTCGTTCATGCCCTGCTCCACCTGTGTCTTGACCAGTTCAATGTTCGATTTGGCCACACGTACCTTTCCTTTTCCTCTTCCCCAGTCCAATATCGGAATCACTACCGACAGGCTCACGTATTGCTGGTCGAGGGGATTACGATAGGAATCCCGAAGCCGGTCGGCCGTCTGCGAAAGCCCGAACTGGAGATACAAATCTGCCTTCAATCCCCGGCTCGCACGGGCGGAAGCCAACTGGCTGCGGCTTTCCAACTGCCTCCGCCGGTAGGTCTCGATTTCCGGACTGTGCAGATGAGCCTGTTCCAGTGCCTTGTTCAAAGGCACCTCAAAAGCCGGCACACTGTCGTGCGGAATCACCTCTATCTCTTCTTCCTCCCGGATACCCAAGAAAGAACGGAAGGTAAGCATCGCGTCTTCCACACTGATACGGGCTTTCATCAGGTTGGTCTCCTCGGTCAATTTGTTCACCTCCAGCTGCAACATCTCGTTCTCCGTAATGTTGCCGATGCGATACCGCCCGCGGGCATAGCGATACAAGGTATCGGCAGACGCATAGTTGGCACGGGCAATCTCCATATCGGACTGGGCAGCGGCTAACGCGAAAAACAGTTCACAGGTTTTCGAAGCAATCAGCTCCAGCGTCTCGCTATAGGTTTTCTTGGCTTCCTGAAAACGGACCGGCTCAATGCGGCGGTTCCCCTTCAAGGAATTATAGCCAAAGAGCGACTGCTGGTAACCTATCGTGAAAGGCTGTGTGTTATAGGCCGTACTTTTCTCACTCAGTTCATCCATGCGCTGAGCTGCGGTCTGCATGAAAAAGCTACCTCCCGTAAACCAGACGTTCTGGCTGACGGAAAGCGTCAGGTCGGTAGCCAACTGGTTCTGGCGGAGAAACAGTTCCGTACCATCGGGCTGGGTTACCTTGTTAATCTGCCGGTTCAGATAAGGAGATGCCGACAAACTCACTTCAGGCAGATAGTCTGCCCGAAACGAACGGTAGCTCCAGTACGCCGCCCGGTAGGTATGCCGGGCAGCTTCGGCCTCCGGAGAGCTGGCCTGTGCCATCCGGATGGCCTCTTGCAGTGTCAGCTTCTCGCCCCACACGGTTTGTCCACAGAAAAGCAGACAAGCCATAAGTAATCCTATTTTGTGTTCCATCTTCATACGCATAGTTATCTGCTTTTTTAGTTCCAAAAACCGTGCCATACGGATAACACGTTGATTATACGACGAATAGCCAAACACAGCGACTTCAGTTTGCGTGCGCATCCGCACAAAAAGCGTGCGAAAGTGCACATACAGCACAAGCAAAAAAGCATTATCTTTGCGAAAGACACCTTGATATTGTATGGAAGAAAAAGGAAAAATACTCATCATTGACGACAACGAAGACGTGCTCTTCGCGTTAAACCTGCTCTTGGAGCCTTATATGGAACAGATACGGGTCACCACGCAACCCTCCCGGATTACTCATTTCATGACGACTTTCCACCCCGACGTGATTCTGCTCGACATGAATTTCCAGCGGGATGCCATCAGCGGGCAGGAAGGACTGGATTACCTGAAACAGATTCTTCACCTCGACCCGCAGGCGGTAGTGGTGTTCATGACGGCGTATGCGGATACCGATAAGGCGGTACAGGCCATCAAAGCCGGAGCT